>Ga0307379_10011242_pt1 | contig 11764 bp, 7 predicted proteins | sample UN2MG_FD_202237 | JGI IMG/M metagenome (GOLD analysis project Ga0307379, IMG submission 202237) | Soil microbial communities from Risofladan, Vaasa, Finland - UN-2 | ecosystem: Environmental > Terrestrial > Soil > Coastal area > Acid sulfate soil | place: Finland: Risofladan, Vaasa | collected... | reverse complement strand
ATGATCAGCAGAACCTCCAGACCCTGCGCGCCGGTCTCGTCCCGCTCGAGCTGCTTCAGCCGATCCCACAGTCCTCGAATCATACGGCACCCCTTTCTTCTCTCTGCCGCGCCCGACCCGTCACAGGAACGGCCACGTGACGTAGAACGCGATCATCCCGAAATAGTCCGACAACACCTCAAAGAGTTTCACTATTACGAACACGGCGAGCGGCACGAAGACACCCAGCACCAGGACGTAGTCCAGCATCGCCCCGCGCTGGTCCCGGTGGAACCGCGCCCCGGCGCCCCCCGCGCTCCTTTTTTGCCGTTCATTCCGCATCCCGCGTTCAACTCCAAACGCCAAACTGCAAACACCAATACCCACTAACGCGGCTTCGCCGCGATTGGGTCATTGTCGTTTGTCTTTTGCCGCCTCGCCCCATTCGCTCGGGGTTTGCCGTTCCTCGCCCTGCGTTCTGCATTAGGCTTTATCGTCCAAAAGCCCGCTCAGGCTTGGGAAGTTCCGCGCCACCGCGCGCACGGCCACCTCATTACGGAAAACGCACTTCTCGCCCGTCCATTGCAGCCGGGCCTTCGCCAGTTCGTGTTCCCCCTCCGGCAACTGGAGGTTGAAGAGGTCCTGGACCTGGTGCCGCCCGGAGTCGGTCAAGCCCACCACCTGGCTGATGCCGACCACCCGCCGGCCGCCGTCCGCAAAACGCATCATCTGCACGATCACGTGGATCGCCCCCGCGATCTGCAGCCGAAGCGCCGACAGCGGGATCTCCACCCCGCTCATCATCGCCATCGTCTCCAGACGGTTCAGCGCGTCGGCGGCCGAGTCCGCATGCAGCGTCGTCATCGAACCCGCGTGCCCGCTCGTCATCGCCTGGATCATGTCCAGCGCCTCGCCGCCGCGGCACTCGCCCACGATCACCCGGTCGGGACGCATCCGCAGGCTGTTCTTAAACAGTTCCCGGATCGTCACCTCGCCACGCCCGTATCGATCCACCGCACGCGACTCCAGGCCGATGACGTGCGGCTGCTGGAGTTGCAGTTCGCTCGATTCCTCGATCACCACGATCCGGCGGTCCGCCTGGATGTACTGCGACAGCACGTTCAGGAGGCTCGTCTTCCCGCTCGACGTGCCCCCGCTGACGAGGAGGTTCTTCTCCGTCACGATGCACAGGTGCAGAAAATCCCGCGCCTCCTCCGACAGCGTCCCGCACGAGACCAGGTAGTCCATGTCAAACGCCTCGCGCGAAAACTTCCGGATCGTCACCACCGTCCCGCGACGCGACACCGGCGGCATCGCCACGTGCACCCGCGACCCGTCCGGCAACCGGCCGTCCATCATCGGCTGCTCCGGCGACACGCGCTTCCCAACGTACTGCAATATGTTCCGCACCGCCGCGTCCAGCGTCTCCTGGCTCTCAAACCGCGCGTCCGTCAGCACCAACGCCCCTTTCCGCTCGATGTACACCTCCGCCGGGCCGTTGATCATGATCTCCGTCACGCTCGGATCGTCCAGATACGCCCGCACAGGGTCCAGAAAGTGCAGGATCGTCTTCTCGAAGATCGTCCCCAGCAGAACCTCGTCCTGCCCGGACACCGCCTTCGTCTCGGCGGTCGTCATCGCGCGGACTCCTTCCTCTCGCCCTCTACTCTATTATACGAGCGACCGCCTCCCCTCAGCCACACCCATCGCCCGCCCGCCGCCGCCGTCCTGCCCTTTCAACCACGAAATCCGGCGTCCGTTCCGGACCGATGCGCCGATTCCGCCTATTCGCCGGACTGCACGCCCCGCAAGCGGGGCGGCTAAACATTCCGCCGTTCATTCCGCACTCCGCATTCCGCCCTTCGACCTTGCTCAGGGCGGCCCGAGCATGGTCGAGGTGCCGCACTCCGCATTGCCTCTATTCAATCGTCTTCAGCCCCAGCCTCTTCGCCTCCTCCGTCACTTCCGACGCCTTCAGGCCGCTCGTCCGCGCAATCTCCGCCGACACCACCTTCCCCGAATCCTGGTCCTCCGCACGCACGTGGATCCGCCCCTTCCGGTCGTACGAGTAGGCCACGTTCACCAGGCTCCCTGCCGGACGGCCCGCCGGCAGGCCCGCCACCTCCAACTGCCCGATCACGATCGCCGCCGACGGGTCCGGCGCGTCGCCCTGCACCACCTGAAGGAGGATTTTCGTCTGCCCGTCCTGGCTCGTCTGGTAGGTTTTCGTCACGCTCGCCGGCAGCCGCGAGTTCTTCGCAATCAGCACGTCGTTGCGGTACTCCAGCGTCCGCACGTCCTTGATGATGAGGCCCAGCGCGTGGGCCGCCACGTCCACCGTCCGGATCTTCCCCAGGCGCTGGGCCGCCTCCGCCGACAGTTCCCGCACCCGCCCGTCGCCCGCCAGCGCGCAGATCGCCGCGTGGATCGCCGCCCCCGCCGCCACCGCCTCGTCCACCGGAACCTCCGCCCGCACCGCCTTCGCGCTCATCCGCTCCAGCAGACGCTGCACCATCGGCATCCGCGTCGAGCCCCCCGTCGGGATGATCCGGTTCACCCCCGCCCACGTGATTCCCGCCTCCTCCAGCACCATCTCCGTCGTCAACTGCGTCACCGCCAGCAGGTCTTCCGTGATCGCCTCGAACTCCTCGCGCGTCACCTCGTAATTGCCCCAGTGGCCCTTGTAACTGACGGGCACCTTCGTCGCCTCCCGCCGGCTGAGCGTCTTTTTCCCCTCCTCCGCGCTTATATACAGATAACTCAACGCCTGCGCGTTCTCGCGCAGGTCATCCCCGAACTCCCCCTTGAACCGCTCCGCCAGATGGTCCACCAGCCGCTCGTCCCAGTCCTTCCCGCCCAATTGCACGTCGCCGTCCGTCGCCAGCGTGATGAACTCGTTCCCATTCTTGTCGATCACCGTCACGTCGAACGTCCCGCCCCCGAGGTCGTACACCAGGAACACGCCGTCCTCCGCCGTCTCCCCCAGCCCGTAGGCCAGGGCCCCGGCCGTCGGCTCGTTCACGATGTCGATCACTTCCAGGCCCGCGATCGCTCCGGCGTCCTCGGTGGCCTTCCGCCGCACGTCGTCGAAATACGCCGGCACCGTGATCACCGCCCGCTCGACCGGCCCGATGTGCAACTCCGCGTCCTGCTTCAACTTCTTCAGAATCAGCGCCGAGATGCTTTCCGGCGTGTACGTCTCGCCGTCCACCTTGAATCGCCACTGGGGATTGCCCATCTCGCGCTTGATGTGCAGCACCGCACGCGACGGGTCCGCCAAAGCCTCCCGCCGCGCGTCGCGTCCCACCAGGATCGCGTCCTTCGTGAACGCCACGACCGACGGCGTCAGGAGTTCCCCTTCCGCGTTCGGGACGATGACGGGGTTCCCCGCCGCGTTCACGTACGCCAGGCTCGAAAACGTCGTCCCCAGGTCGATCCCGACCGCGTGCGCCTGGGCGCTTTCGTTCGTCTTCGCCATGCGGAACGCCTCGCCTTCCGACTGCCGCCGCCCATTCTAGACCCCCGCGCCGTCCTGTCAAGCACGCGAACCGCCCTGCCTCCCCCCGCGTTGTCATCCTGAGCGCAGCGAAGGATCTCGCCGTGCAGACAGTGCCGTTGCCTTCCGCCGTTCCTTTGAACCCCGGCGCGCCGGAAAACCAGTTGACGTCTTCACCGGACCGCTGTATTTTTAGATGGAAGTCCCGCCTCCAGTGAAGAAAGGATCGCCCATGTTCCGTTCGCTTCTCAGCCTTTTGATTCTGGCCGCCGTCGCGCTGCCCGTTGCTGCGCCCCGTCCCGTCCGCGCCGAAGAGGCCGCCGACCCCAATCCGTACGCCCACGAGACCAAGGAGCAGAAAGACGCCCGCATGAAGTGGTGGCGCGAGGCCCGGTTCGGCATGTTCATCCACTGGGGCGTGTACTCCGTGCCCGCCGGCACCTACCGGGGCAAACAGATCGGCGGCATCGGCGAATGGATCATGAACTGGGGCAAGATTCCGGTCGCCGAGTACAAGGCCTTCGCCAAGCAGTTCAACCCCGTCAAGTACAAACCCGAGGAATGGGTCCTCCTGGCCAAAGAAGCCGGCATGAAGTACATAGTCATCACCTCGAAACATCACGACGGCTTCGCCCTGTTCGACTCCAAGGTCACCGACTGGGACATCGTCGACGCCACGCCCTACGGCAAGGACCTTCTTAAGCCGCTGGCCGAGGCCTGCGCCAAGCACGGCATGAAACTCGGCTTCTACCACTCCCAGGCCCAGGACTGGAACCATCCCGGCGGCGCCGCTGCCGGCGGACATTGGGACAAGGCCCAGGACGGCGACATGGACCAGTACATCCGCACCATCGCCGTGCCCCAGGTCAAGGAAATCCTCAGCAACTACGGCCCCGTGGCCGTCCTCTGGTGGGACACGCCCACGGGCATGAACCGCGCCCGGGCCGAGATGCTTCTGCCCCTCATCCGCCTCCAGCCCGGCATCATCACCAACAACCGCCTCGGCGGCGGATACCCCGGCGACACCGAAACCCCCGAGCAGCACATTCCCGCCACGGGCTTCAAGGACCGCGACTGGGAAACCTGCATGACCATGAACGACACCTGGGGCTACAAGAGTTACGATCACAATTGGAAGAGCGTCGAAACCCTCCTCCGCAACCTCGTCGACATCGCCTCCAAGGGCGGAAACTTCCTCCTCAACGTCGGACCTACCTCCGAGGGACTCATCCCCGAACCCTCCGTCGAACGACTCAAGGCCGTCGGACAATGGATGAAGGTCAACGGCGACTCTATCCACGGCACCACCCACAACCCCTTCAAACGCCTCCCCTTCGACGGACGCGCCACCGTCAAGGGCAACACCCTCTACCTTCACGTCTTCCAATGGCCCGAAGGCGGCCTGAAGATCGCCGGCCTCCAGGGCGAGATCGCCTCCGTCAAAGCCCTCGACCCCTCCATCCGCCTCGGCAAGCCCGAGTGCACCCGGGAGGACGACCAGACGATCCTCACCATCCCCACGCCCGAAAAGCCCGACCCGGTCGACACGGTCATCGCGGTCACCTTCACCGGGCCCGTCCCCCTCGACCTCGCCCCCGTGACGATCCGCCAGGCCGATGACGGCTCGGTCGCCCTCAAGGCCTCCGACGCCACGCCCCAGGGCAGCCAGCTCCGATACGAGTCCGACAAGGACTGCCTCGGCTTCTGGGGGGACCAGAACGACTGGGCCTCGTGGAACTTCAGGGTCGCGAAGCCCGGCACGTTCGACGTGGAGATCACCCTGGCGTGTGATAGAGGCGTGGGCGGCAGCGAGTTCGTCGTCGCCGTCGCCGATCAGCAACTCAAGGGCAAAGTCGAGGACACCGGATCCTGGACCGCATTCAAGACCGAGAACCTCGGGACCCTCTCCATCGACAAGGCCGGCAAGTACACTCTCTCGATCAAGGCCGTGAGCAAGCCGGGCATGGCGGTCATGAACCTAAGGAGCATCGTCCTGAAACCCAAGCCGTGAGCCCCCCCGCGCGCCGGAGGAGCACGTGCCGTTGCCGCGCGCCGTTCACGCTTAGCCGCGAGCCAACGGCGAGCGCGTGTTTTTCGAGCCCGCCGGGCGCCAAAAATACAACTTTGGCAGGTAACAGCCGTGCGGGGCCTTTTCATCGTTCGCGGCATCGAGGGCGCCGGGCCGCCGGCCTCCCTGGCTGCCCGCGAGGGCGAAAAAGAGTATCCCCGGAAATCTCCCCGACTTGGTGGCATTGGCCGGTCGAATCCGCCAACCAAACCGAAAGGCCTCTGAAATGAAAAATGTGCTCCCGGGGGTTCTCGTGCTCGCGTCGCTGTGTGGGCTGGCCGGATTGTCCGCGGCCTCCTGCGGGCCTCCACCCGCAGCAACCGGCCGACGCATGGCGGCAACTTCGGACGGCGGACCGTACGGGAAGGAACAACTTGAAACGGACAAGTCGAAGCAAATCGTTTCCCGATATAGCGCGGTCTTTGACCGCCCTCCCCGCCGGGTCCCCTCCTTCAAGTTTGTGGACGGCCCCATCACCGGAAACGGGGACATCGGCCTGACCGTCAGCGGACCGCCGGAGCACCAGCGCTACTGGATCTCGAAGAATGATTTCTGGAAATCCGGCCCGGACTTCAAGCAATGCGGCCCGAGCCTGATCGGCGGAATCGATATCCGTATCGCCGACCTCCAGAACGCTTCGTATCACGTGGAGCAGATGTTGTATGAGCCGGTGATCTCCGCGAAGTTCGCCCTGAAAAATAACACCGTAAACATAGACGCCCGGGTGGCGGCCACGGACAACGTCATCCTTCTGACACTCACCGCCGGCAATGCCCCCGTCACGGTGAATCTGGACCTGTGGGCCAAGGAGGGATATGGATCGCAGACCGCCGGCGGACAGGAGGGAGACGTTCGTTGGGTCACACGCAAGTTCCATTCAGCCGATCTTCTCTACCCCACGGAAGCCGCCATCGCCGTCCGCTCCCTGGACTCCCCTCCCACCTCTTTCCTGCTGGCCCCGGGCAAACCTGTGACGATCGTCGCATCCGTAATCACCAATCATGAGTCAGAGGCTTACGATGCGGATGCCCGGAAAAAAGTGGGCCGGCTCGATCGGGAGGAAGTCGATCGGCTGAATGAAGCACACCGGAAATGGTGGCAGGCGTTCTGGGCGCAGTCATTCATCGAAATGGAAGACAAGCTGCTGGAGAAGTTCTACTATGCGTCTCATTACATCATGGCGTGCTGCAGCCGAAACGTGAACTTTCCCCCCGGCCTGTACGGCAACTGGATTACCGGAGACCGGACGGCCTGGGCGGGGGATTTGCACCTGAATTACAATTACGAGGCTCCGTTCTGGGCGCTCTATTCGTCCAACCACGTGGACCTGACCGGCCCGTACGACGCCCCCCTGCTCGAACACCTGCCCATTTTCCGGGAAAACGCACGAAAGTACCTGAACCAAAACGGCGCTTATGCGAGCGTGGGGATCGGCCCCAAAGGACTGACCTCCCGATTCTTTGACAAAAAAGGAATGGACGCGAACTACGGAAAGATCTTCGGAAGCGACTCGTATGAGGACCTTGCGGGCCGGCCGATGTTTCTGGGCCAGAAAAGCAATGCGGTGTTCGCAAGCATGAACATGATCCTTCGCTATTATTATACCTATGACGAGCAATACATCCGGAAGGTCTACCCGTATCTGTCCGCCGTTGCGGAATTCTGGGAAGACTATCTGAAGTTCGAGGACGGACGCTATGTCATCCACGACGACAATTACGGAGAAGTCGGCCCGTGGCAGGGAAAGGGGTGGCAGGAGGGGTACGGAGATTTCAACCCGATAACTTCCCTGGGCTTCCTCCATGTGTTCTTCAAAGCCATGGTGGAAATCAGTGATGAGTTGAATTTGGATCGCGACAAACAGGCCGCCTGGAAACACATCCTCGCCCACTTGAGCGATTTCCCGGTTTGCGAGGACAAGGGGCGACGGCGGTTTCGGGCATGCGAAGGCGGCGACGGCTCCGCCCGGAACCGGACCGGACTGAGTTGGATCATGATGCACGCTCTGGTGTTTCCCGCGACCAATATCGGCCTCGGCTCGCCCCCCGAACTTCTCAAAATGATCCGGGAGGACATTGCCGGCTGGACCGACAGGGTCTGGCTGGAACACGGAAATGCCTTCCAGACCGTATGCATCGGGGCCGCACGCGTAGGCTATGATCCCGATGTCCTGATGTCGAAAGCCAGGGAAAAAATCAGGAAACACGCGTATCCCAATCTCATGATCCCCGCGGAAGGCGGCGGCATAGAGACCTGCAGCGGAATTCCCGGAATGATCAACGAGATGATGCTGCAGACTCACAACGGCCTTATCAGGGTCTTTCCCGTTTTCCCCGCCGACCAGAAGGCGTCATTCCATCGGCTCAGAACTTTCGGGGCGTTCCTCGTTTCAAGCGCCATCCAGAACGGCCGGATTCAATATGTTCTGGTCGAAAGTGAAAAAGGACGCGAGTGCCGCATCCGGAATCCCTGGCCCGGCAAACAGGTGGTAGTCTCTCAACCTGACGGAGAGGCGCGAAGGATGACCGGCGAGGAACTCGTGCTCGAAACCCGGCCGGGCGAGCAATGGATATTGGCCCCCGAAGGCGCGGAGGTAAAAGAGATAGCGGATCTCAAACGAAACTGACCGGAATTCGGGAGACACAATACGGATTTCGGCTTTCCGATTTCTCCCTGTTTGACGTTGGACCCCTTTGGGGTCCCTGTTCGCCGTTGGAGCCCTCCGGGCCGGCTGAAGAATAGTCCAAAGTCTAAGGCCTGCCCGCCGAAGCCTCCGGCGAAGGCGGGTCCAAAGTCAACGGCACGCCGGGTTGCCGTCCGCCTTTAAATCCGCAATCCGAAATCCGCAATCCGCAATCACTCTCTCCCCTGCCGCGCAAGACCACGCGCCGTTACTTCAGCGGCGCGACCTTGATGTTCCGGAACGCCACCGGGCCGTGGTCGCCCTGGAACAGGAGCGGACCCTTGGCCTTCTCCTTGCCGTCCAGGCTGCCGCCGGTCACGCCTTTCATCTCGACGTTTTCCTGAATGGTCACCCCGTTGAGGATGACCTTGATGAACTTCGCTGGGGCGGTCTTGGCGCCGCTGGCGTCGAACCGGGGGGCCTGGAAGTGAATCTCGAAGGTCTGCCACTCCCCGGGGGCCTTGTACTTGGGGTTCTTGGGCGCCGCCGCGCCGTAGATGCCGCCCATGTCCCCGGGACCGGGGTTGGCCTCCTTGCCGAAACTGTCGAAAACCTGGACCTCGTAGTTGCCTTGGAGATAGATGCCGGAGTTGGACCCCTTGGGCACCATGACGTCCATCGTCACGATGCAATCACCGTAGGTGGCCTCGCTGTAGAGGTCGACGCCCTTGCCCTGGGCGTTGATGAGTTCGCCGCCCTCTTTCGAGACGGCCAGGGCGGCCGGGTTCTTCTCGTCGAGTTTGGCGGAGCCGGCAACCCAGTGGCTGGTGTTCCTGGCAGGGGTCTTGGTCTTCCAGCCGGCCAGGTCTTTGCCGTTGAAGGGCGATTCGATCCACTTGGCCTCCTCGGCCACAACCACCCATCCTGCCACCAAGACAAAAACCGCGATCATGCAGAACAGTCCAATGCCTCTCATCGCAGGACCTCCTTGGGGTCGCGTCACGCAAGGGGGTGAAAACCCGCCTGAGTCGGGCAGGTTGGGGGTTCGGCAGCGACCCGTATCCGAAACCCTATCCGGTGCTACTCTGCGAAGTAGCGACCCTGCTCTGCGTAGCCCGCTACGCAGGGCGGAGAAGACAGGGCTACTTCGCTACGAAGCACAAGCCCGACGTCCAACCGGGCCGCAGCCCATGCTACGCTGCTTCCCTGTACCCGTCAAGGACCGACACGTCAGGGGGTGTGTCAAGTGTTGGGAATTCGGGACAATTCGGGGAACACCACACTGCTTTCGCTTTTCCGCCCTTCGAGAACCTCAGGGCGGCCCGAGCTTGGTCGAGGGGCCGATTTCCGGCGACACCCTTTCCGCCTCCCCTCCCGCTTGTCCTGCTTGTCCTGAGCGAGTCCCGGCGCGCCGGGATCGAAGCTTGCCCGCCTGTGGCGGGGAGGGCCGCAATCGAAAATAGCCTCCCCGCTATCTCGTCTGCCATTTGTCATTCCTAGCCCGCATTTATGTACCTTCGGCGGGCCGTGCCCGATATACTGTACGGGAAGCCATCTGGAAGTGTTGGGTCAGGTGGGGCATGGCGAAACGCTCGATTCTTATCCTTGGCCTGGCGATTCTGGCCGGTCTGGGGGTCGCGGCGTGGTGGGCCGTCAGGGACGCACTGATTGAGGACGAGGCCGCCCATTATCCGGCTAACCTGTTCTTCATCGCGCGGGCTCTAGACGCATACGCAAAGCAGCATGGCGCCTATCCATACATCGAGGGCGGCACCCAGGCGCAATTGTTCCGTGTCCTGGAGGACGAGGCAAACCTCGACCCGTCATTCCGGCGCGAGGCCGAGGAAGGGTGGCGCCGCGGATACCCGCTCTTTGAGATCGCGCACCGGCCTCCGGAAGCCTGGCAGCGGCTGAAGCGATGCGGTGCGGGCGAACTCCGTCCTGGCGTCGTCGGTTGCTGGCCGCTCGTCTGGTGTCGGATTCGCCCGGATTGGCCGGAGGTACAGGTTCGGGCGCGCTGGCTGTTATCCTTTCCTAGGGAGCGGTTTGAGCGCGTCAACGCCTGCGCCGACGCTATCAGTTACGCTGAGGGGCCGGTTCCCGACCTGGAATCGGCGCATTTCTTCGAGTGGGGTTTCCAGGCGCGCTTCGCAGCGACCATTCGGCAGGGCCTTGGAAAACTCCGCTCCGCCAGGCGCAACTCCCTGGGCATGCGCATGGTCCCGATTCCCGGCGGACGGTTCCAGATGGGCCTCACGCCGGAACAGGTGCGCCTGCTGCAGTCCTGGGCGACGCCGGACGTGCCGGAGGAGCGCTGGACCGCCTGCGTGCCCCGGCACGAGGTTGAGGTCGATCCCTTCTGGGCCTCCTTCGAGTTGGTCTCGAAGGATTCCTGGCATGCCTTCCTCGATGCCACCGGCCGGGAGCGAGGACCGCTTCGCAGTTCCTGGGGCCTGGCGACGGCCTTCTGCGGGTGGTTGACCGAGCGGGAGCGCCAGGCCCGTCGCATCGGCCCGGACGAGGCCTACCGCCTGCCCACCGAAGCGGAGTGGGAGTGGATGGTGCTGGCCGGCGGACCAGGTCCGTATCCCTGGGGCGAGGAGTTCCCGCGCGACAGCGACTGGGGCGTCTATCCCTATTCACTCATCAACCGATTCGGCATCCTGGTGTGGTCGTACCAATACGAGTTGTGCCTCGACTGGTTCGATCCCGACTTCTACGCCCGATCGCCCCGCCGGAATCCTCTCTGCCGCGAACCCCCGGATGGCGCTGCCGATCCCGAGCGCGTCATGCGCGGCGGACAGTTTGGCTCGGTTTGGTACACAAGCCAACGGCCACCACTCTGCAGTCAGCGGAATAGCCTCGAAGAAGTGTCCGGCGTCGCGAATGTGGCGTTCCGGCTGGTGCTTTCCCCTCTTCACCTCGGCCGGTAGGTTGACCGGCCGGAGGTGGAACCAGCCGAGTGACCAGAGGAAGCCCGGATTTCCGGGGGCGCTCAGCACCGGACCCGCCACGGGCGGGTAAATTTCGTCATTTCCCCCAGTTGCCTCTGCTGTTTCTTTGTCAAATGCGAGATTTTTCCGCCCAAAACGACTTACGTGCGTCCGGGGGAAGTTATGCACATAAAGGTATGCACATGACATGGATGGCAAAAGCCCGAAATCGGGCCCAAAAACCGGTAAAAACCGCCCCAAAAACGCGAAAAAATGCGAAAAAACCCAAAATCCGCGCTAGCCCATCTTACCAAAAGCACCCCGTCCGCCGAAAAATCCCCCCGGACGCCGGCGCCAGGGCCGGTGGCCTCCCCAAAATCGCCCGAAAATCCCCCCCCAAACTCGCGCCAAAAAGTTATCCACAATCGCCGGTCGCCATAAGTCGAGGCGTGTCTTAACCGCAAAGCATGCCCTGAGCGCAGCGGTTAAAAAGGGTCCTTGACACGCCGCCGAACCGGTGTATAGTGGGGAGGACAACTGAATACGGAACCGGGAATGGGAAGGCGGTGAAAAGCCGCCGCGGTCCCGCCGCTGTAAGCGAGGACGAAAGGCCCAGACCGAGCCACTGCCCGTAGGGGCGGGAAGGCTGGGCCGAGTAGGACGAA
>Ga0307379_10011240_pt1 | contig 11765 bp, 15 predicted proteins | sample UN2MG_FD_202237 | JGI IMG/M metagenome (GOLD analysis project Ga0307379, IMG submission 202237) | Soil microbial communities from Risofladan, Vaasa, Finland - UN-2 | ecosystem: Environmental > Terrestrial > Soil > Coastal area > Acid sulfate soil | place: Finland: Risofladan, Vaasa | collected... | reverse complement strand
GCATTGTTCACCCTTTGCGGGGGGCTAGATGCTTGTTAGGCATTTTAGTGGCATTACCAATACAAATAGGCAATCGCGTAGCTTTTTAAACTTCAAGACTCTGCTCTACCTCTGAGCTACTCCCTCTAAAATTTGGTGAGGGAGGTGGGATTCGAACCCACGACCGAGCCTGTAAAAAAAAGCCACCAGCCAATTTGTGCGGACCACTAGAAAAAGCTTAGCAGTACACCAAAATGTTTGACAACAACCAAAGGGGTATTTGTCTCTGCCTCTGCCATTGGGCTACTCGCTCCTTAAATTCTGGTGAGCGAGGTTGGGGTCGAACCAACGCTTTTAAGACAGTACCCTGAAAAGTCTAAGCTTAACTGCTAGGTTTTCTTTCCAAAACTCCCTAATGGGTTAATTGTTTTGGAAAGATTTTAATCTGCGTGTATGAAGTCGAAGATCGCCTTTCCTACCTCCACTTTTTCTGTCTCGACCAGATTAGCGTCCATCCTAGCCGCTTTCACGGTCTCGATCAGTTGGTCAATCTTCGCAAGGTATCGGGCTTTCTGCTCTGGATGGAGAGCCCCGCTAACAGTCGTCGTCTCAAAGGTGCCGATTGTCTGATCTTCGACAACCTTCTCAATCTGTGCTGCATGCTTCTCTGTGGCTTTCGACAGTTCCACACCCTTCGTTACCTTCGCAGTCCGGAACGTCTTAATCGGACCATTAATGTACTTGTCCTTGTGTTCAGAACTTCTAGCCCACTGCACGGACATGTCCAAGGTGGGAGCCGCATCGTAAATATTGCGAATTTCCCTTAATCGCTTTTCCAACGCTAATAAACAGGTAGCCGGAACACCCGGAATCGTGACTCTACCGATTACAAGGTCCGCACAGGCTTTCTGATTGGCCTTGTCCTTGGTAGCCATGTGGTCAAGCATTTCAATGATGGGCTTGGCATTCCAAGCCAAACGATCATTGACCGTCGTAACCAATTCCTTCCTCTCTTCAGGAAGAGGCTCACCATTTTCCGCTAATGGGACGTATTTCTTGAAGCGACCGAAAAACAAATCGCCACCACGGAAAGTCTTCAGAGTTTCCGCCATGATCTTTGTTGCGCCGGTCTTCTTTTCGTTTTCACCGGCAAGATGCTTGAAAAGCTTAGGCATTGGCTATTCTCCTTTTTCTTTGGCCTAAGAGGACTATAGTCGGAATTGATAATATATCAACAAGTTTTTATTAATTTATGAAAATGTGTTAACGAGTCTCAGCTTCAACCATCAAACGACTCTGATCTACGTAGCAATTATAAACCTTGGCCGAATATGGTCCTTTTGCATCCCTTAACTCGACCACTTGCTTTTCAAGCAGTTTATCCCGAAGACGAATTAAGGCTTCCTTCGTAAAAAAGTCACCATTAGCGTTGGGCTCTCCGCATTGGGCAAAGACAAAGAGTAAGGCCATTAAAAGTCCTCCTCGTTATTAGAGTTATACTGCCTTGGGGCTCCCAAAAGGAAGGTAAATGCTAAGTCCTTACTGAATATAACCTTACAGGAAGGCCTCATGGTGCTTTGACAACCAAGAAATATGTGATATAGTGCAAGTAGAAAGGAAGTGACTTATGGACATTCCTAAACTGGTAGATGACCTAGGCTTGAACTCGGAAGAAATGATCCTCTTCAAAGCAATCCTTAAATTTAATAATGTTAGCGAAGATATGATTCGGGAAAATTTTGCCATCTACAGGAAGTTTAAAGAGTGGGAAAAGAAATACCCAGACGCATACCCTCTCCTAAAGAAGGTAAATCCTGCGTGGGCTGACAATTACTGGTTTGCTATCCAATGGTGGTGGGATGAATACTGCGAGAAACGCAAGAAATTTGCGTCTCCTGATGGGGAACAACTCTTCGCTGAACTAAGGAACTACAAACCTTAGAATCTCGACGGCATAGGTCTAGCCACTGGTGCTGGTTTTTCTGGAACCCTTGGAGCAAGATTCAACGTTTCCTGTTCCTTCGCTGCATCCCAATCAATGTTTCTCGTATCCTTCGTGTGAGGAGCCTTCGGATTCGAAAGCCTGTTCACCTGAAGAACTTCATTGATAAGAGGCTTGATATCTTCATCCACCAAAAGCTGTCTCGGAAGTTTAAAAACACTCAAAAGCCCCGGATTAGCTCCACCACCCTTAAGTGCATTCATCATATCAATAGATGTAAGACTCTTTCCCTTCGAAATATTAATTAAAGCCTTCATCAATTTCTGCCTGATATCTGGATCAAGTCTAGCAATCTCTTCCTTGAGGACAGCCTGAATAATTTTAGAAAAAGCCTCGCCAGTCACAGGAACTTTGGCTTCCACAATGTTCGCCACAAGCATTGTTGCGAATTTGTCAATAGCAGCAAACTTGCAATTGAGTCCAACCCATTTCTGCATCTGTTCTTTTGTCATTTTAGTCTCTTCCTGTTCTTTTTTAGCTTTTTCTTTCCAAGTCTGTTTGGATTTGCTTCTACCACGGGCTCTGTCTTCTTTGGCTTCCTGATGGGTTTGCCATCTGGAAACTCGACTGTCCCTGCTTTTTCGGGGCATTGACTCTTCACGTCCGCTCATAGTAGCCTCCAAATGATATCTCCCTATAAATTCAATTTACAGGAAGACCTTCCTTTAATATTTACGTAAAATCAATTCCTAGTCCTTCTCGTACTCTTCTATTGCTTCCTGCTCTATAGCTCTCACTATCGGCTCAGGATCACAACCATACCACGAACAACAATTAACGCACCCAAACTCCATTAACTTCCAGCCAATTGTCGTTTCTGCCATATCTATAACTATAAATGGTGCATATCCCAATACTTCTGGATGTTCACTTAGTCTGGAAAGAACCTTGAAGACAGCCTCTTCCCGCTGTGTTTTCATCTGATGAGCGTCCATCGTCTGAGTCAAATCAACCTTTTTCTCTTCTTTAACATATCTAGAAGAACCAAGAATTTTAGCATCACGGACAGAACAGATAAATCTCCATTCGTCCAGAATCACAGTTGGTCTGGAGACGACACATTGCAGTTCTTTACTTGGAGAATAACAATCACTTTCTTGTTGATACCAATGATCAAAGTCATCAAATGAAACTACCTTACCACTAAAGATCTTATCGTTGGTATCCGGACGAAAGAAAACCTTGGAGTTCTCATCAGGGAATACCGAATAAATCAGATTTTTCTTATTTTGTAACAAGCCCCACGGAAGGAAAGCAAAGAATTCATGTATCAAAAACTCAGAAAATTGATTATAGTAATTGCTGCATCTGAAATCAGGCCAACTGACATATGCCCACGGGAATCCAGCAGTAGACCTCCTGATGAATTGAATCGAACCCCTTCCCACAACAGGACCATTAATTTTTTTGACTTTTTCGTTCAATAGCTGATTGCCTACGCCTTCCATGCCTAGGTTGTAAGGGATGACGTTAGCATCGGTTTTAGCTAGGGCCTCAAACAGCCTTTTTTCCTCTGCTTCGTCCCACACTTGCCTTTCAACTACCCATGTTATTTTTGATGTCATTTTCGGCTCCTACCCACAATAATTTCCCCCATTCTCCCCAACATCCATTGAGAAAATTATACCACAAAGAAGGTAGTCTGTCAATGACTCAGGGCAGTTCCCAAATAACCTTCCACCAGACCCAAAATGTCTTGATATTACTAGGTCTCCATGAGAAAAACCATCCACCCGTATCAACCGCAGCATAATGTGCCAATGATCCACATATCAAGCCCAAATAAATGTTTTCATCAGCTATATAGAGCACACTAAAAATGATAGCTAAATCTGAAAGCATCACACTTATCTGAATCGCCACCCCAAAACACATTGCGAAAACATATTTGATCGATTTCATAAAATTCCTCCATCGACATATTCTACAATAAAGACTTGTTAAACTTTTCAGAGCCCATATAATAATCCCATTGGAGAATGTATGCCACTAAATCTAATCACAGATCCAATCCACGTTAAATTAGAAAACGGGACCAAAGGACCAGCAATATCCACCGGATACACCAGAGTAGTGGTAGGAGGACGAGGAGCTTATTTAGAAATTGATCCCTCTCAGATAATTAGAGATCAACTTGAGCTACAACCGGGAGAAGAATATCGTTTTACCAATGAAGAATGGAAAAAGAAAGTCTTTTATGGCTGGCATCGTACCAAAGAAGGCCATCGAAAGGTTTACGAACAATTCAAATATGTAGGTTATGCAGATTACAAAATAGGTTGTTTCTACATTGACCCCAAAGAAGTCTTTCTCCCAGAAGGAATTGTCTATGGATAAATTCGGCAAAATCCTTAGTGAAGTTTGGGAAGAATGGACAAAAGACACAACGGTAATGTATTACGTTGTTGCGTCGAAAGAAACAATGAAAGATATTAACCTAGATTTGGCACATCATAATTACAAATCAACAGTAACTTATAAAGGAGTGAAAACGGAATTAACAGTTTGGAAAGAGATTCCACTGACAGCATTGCGTCTTGTATCAACAGAATTTTCCTTCAATCCGTCTCTAGCTATGAACCCAGATGGTAAAGTTGTTGTTGATAAATTCAGGAAGTCATTCATAACATTTATTAGAAATGATAGTCTTCCAAAAGGCGTAGTATCCCTGAAAAGAAAGAGCCGGGAAGATACCTTTCTAGAATAAAGGAAGCTGGCTTCCTGCGGGTGTATCCATAGATGAAAGCCTGCCAAAGGAGCCAGCCGTGGTAATCAACAAAAAGAATGAAATGCAAATTCTCGTCGCTTGGGAAGGACAAATACTCCCGTTCACTATCACCCACAAACCATCAAAGAAATTCTTGGAGATGGGTGAAAGCACCGACGACGGGTTGGTTGGAGAATATTTCTACGAAATGTTTAAGGAAGCCAAAAAAGGCATTGATGCTTGCTTGGAAAGTGGACGGAAAGACGAAGGCAAAACAGCAGAGAAACTAGTCAAATGGGGTTTCAAAATTGAAGTTGTCAAAGAAGAGGAAGGGAATTTCCTTTATAAACTCGTTGATAATCCGATCAAAGACGATAGCGGCAAGCCTGCTTACTAAATATGAAGATAATAAAATCATCAGAAGCTGGCCCAGTCTACAAATCACTATTAAAAATAGTGAGCAATAAAAATCTAGTCACTTTATACCATGGAACTTCATCAGTCTTTCTAAAAGATATACTAACTAAGGGTTTAACCTCCCACGATGGCAAAATATACCTAGCCAAAGCTATTGACGAAGCAAAAGGATGGGCAACAGAAAGAATAGAGAATTTAAAATGGAGAAAACTAGACGGTGGGAAAGAAATTATATTTAAAGTCAAAGTTGATCCAAATAATCTATCTGAAGGGCTAAAAGGAATATTTGTTCATAACGGAAATATTCCTGCATCATCTATAGAACAAATTATCTAGTTTTCAATATAAACTCAAGCTGTCCAGCGCGATCTGTAGCCCATGCAATACGGTCCAAAGGAACATTCTGGAACTGAACTTGATGTGCTTTTTTTAAGTTTTCTTGATAAACACTTTCATAGTAAGTTTGTTTATCTTTCAATATTGCTCTCAAAACTTCCTCAATAGGTTCGCCTTTAAGAGCGAACCCTGCTTCATCTTCGCTGGTATTCACATCATCAGTATCTGCTTTTCCCACATATCTAGATAATATAGATTGGTCTGGAAATTCAGGATCTGAACGATAAAGTTGTCCTCTGAAAACGACCTGTCTCTTTTGTTTGAATTCTTGAACCGATTTCTCTATCTCTGCATCCGTAATGCGTTTGCGACGTACATTATTCATAGAAACAAATTCTTCAGCCACTTCTCTCCAAAGAGTCCAAGAAAGAACATTACGAGTCTTTGATCCAACAGGCACTTCTCTTTGCCCACGATAAAGAGGAATAGTAGGTCCAAAAATCTTCTGCAACTCATTCCTGACTGGAATCATTGCTTGCTCCAGTTGTTGAGCTATTATGCTCCCTTCTTTTGAAGGACTAGGAGAAAAGACATCTTCTAATTGGCCTTGATTCATGATGCCACCCGGAAACATGTCTTCTGAGACACCACCACGGGGAGTCCCAACAAAACTCTTTATCGCTTCTTCTGCTTCCGGTGGTAATGTTTGATCAGCCGCATGGAGAATTACAGCTACTTGTTTTAATATTGCCATCGCTTCTTTAGAGATTACTTCCTGAGGACCTTGAATTAATTGTGCTTTTTTAGAAAGAAAAACACTCATTACTTTTTTCAAAGAATTGGAAAATTCATTACTGATTTCATCACTTCTTACAATTTTCATGAAAATTCTCCTTGTGTCTATATTCTAGAAATGGAGAATTTAATCCTGTCTAACTTCTTTTTCCTGTAACAAATACGCGAAGCAAAATTTGGCGGAAGTGGCGGGAATCGAACCCGCCGTGCCTTTTTGAAGGGCACACTTGTTTAGCAAACAAGCCCGACTAACCACTATTCGGCTCACTTCCATTATGGGTGGGGTGCCTAGCCGGGGTCGATCCGGCACTTTCAGATCCACAGTCTGACGTGCAGAGCCGCTACACTATAGGCACCATCTAAATACGGAAGCAAGAAATTTGGAGCCACCACAGGGATTTGCACCCCGGACCTATTCTTTACAAAAGAATTGCTCTACTGGCTGAGCTATGGTGGCATTTGCCCCGTGATTATCTTGGCTCACGGGACCAGAAGCCGAAGGCTGAAACCATTAGGTTTAGCCGTCTGAAACGGTAGTGGGTAGCTAATCCACGTTTTTACTGCAAAGTTCCAACCGATCAACGGTTCTCACCTACTGGTTTTCCCTTTGCAGCCGCCAGTTCCTTTAAAATCTACGCGGCCATTATTCACGTCACTCAAAATCGAGCGAGAGGTGTACCGCGTGTGTTGTCTTAACGCTTCGTCAAGTGTCTCACAAACATAAGTGCTATTAATATCTATCCACGGAGACTAAATTTGGCGGAAGAAGAGGGAATCGAACCCACAAGGCGTTTTGAGACGCCGCTTGCTTTCCAAGCAAGTGCCCTACCGTTAGGCGATTCTTCCATTTACTTACAACGAAACGCAGTGGTCTCGCACCACATCCCACTTATCAGGGTGGGACCTCCCTCGCTAGAGGTGCTGGTTCGCTTGCCCAGTTTACGCTCCGTTTTTTTTTGGCGGAAAAGCCGGGATTCGCACCCGGATACCCCCTTACGGAGGTGCCTGTTTTCGAAACAGGGGAGCCCACTCATGCTCAGCTTTTCCATCGAAGGGAGACAAGGTTTTTGTTGAGATTGCTCAAAATGTAATCCCAACTGCATTCTCCCATTCTTATAAGTCCTTACTACACAACGACTTCTGGCGGTAGAGGAGGGATTCAAACCCCCGGAGCCTTTTAGAGCCCTCCCGCTTTCAAGACGGGTGCGATAGATCACTCTGCCACTCTACCATTTTTATTAACTTTTCTTTACTCTCTGCTCACCACATCTCTTGCAGCAAGCCATAAAATGCTTCATGTTAGGATTATCATGACATGCACAGTCACACATTTTATCTTCTTTGTCTTTTTGTTTTTCTGAAACAATTTCTGGCTTTGGACGTTTCTTTCCCGAAGGACTTAAGGGGATAGACATTTTTATTCCTTTCAAAAGTAACCTTGATAACTTCTTATCGAATTGAATATAAGAAGCTATCTCAAATAATGGGACTTTGCTTTCTTTTTTCGTAATTTGGAGCGGGTAGCAGGAATCGGACCTGCGTAATTGGGTTGGAAACCCAAAGCACTGCCATTGTGCTATACCCGCAATTGTGTCTTTACCTCAATTTTTATTATACAAGAAACTTGGGGCGTGTACGGGAATCGAACCCGTTCTTGGGCATTTGGTGCCTACTCCACGGTCAAGCCGCGTCTCGGTCTTCCCCGTGCCTTGCCATTACACCAACACGCCATTTTGGAGCGAAGGCTAAGTGACACTCTTTGGCTTGTCATGGTTGGTTTCCCAAACATCTAGCCCGAAGCCCTCGCCAAATTTTGGAGCGGGAAGGGGGAGTCGGACCCCCATGTCAAGGTTGGAAACCTTGCATAATACCGTTATATGATACCCGCATAGAAGGGATAATTATCTTATTGTTAGAACTGACTATTATGAATATTCTAACTGTAGAAAATTGGGTCAAACAAATCTGTAAATTTGCTAATGAACCTGAATACAAAGGTGAGCATGACGCACCTGTATCTGGTGAAGGCTATGCCCCTTTGTACGACTTACACGGTGTCTACCCATCAGATATGTATTCTTTTCAGGCCACTCGTATGTATGGAGAGTATAGCGAAGAATATAGTGATGCAGTTTCTATTGATGTCATCCAAATGTGTCGTTATCGTCCTAACCAAATAGTTACCATATACCGTGCTGTTCCTAAAAACTTAGCCAGACAACAAATCAATCCCGGAGATTGGGTAACAATTAATCGTCAATATGCCAAAGCTCATGGAGAATCAAACTTACGTGGTAACTACCGTATCATTTCGAAAAAAGTTTGGGCGAGAGACTTATTCACTGATGGAAATTCTATCCATGAATGGGGTTATAACCCTCAGCCTAGAGTAGATCACTTAGAAAGACTCAAATATTTTCTTTCCAACATAGAAAGAGAAAAAGCGGCTGGCCGTATGGAGGAAGTAAATAAGCTGATTGCCAAAGTGTCTCTCTTCGTTAAGAATCGTCCTAGTCTAATGAAGTCAATCTCTGAAGAAAACCCTGCAATGTTCTCTTCCGTAATGAATTTGCTAAACAAAAAGGAAGAGATACCTCCTCCAGCACCAAAAGAACAAAATACTGATTTGAAGCCTGAATAATTGGTATCGGGGGAGGGACTTGCACCCTCACGCCTAAAGACAGAAGTTCTTAAGACTTCCGCGTCTGCTATTTCCGCCACCCCGACATTTTGTTTTGGAGCGGGTAACGGGAATCGGACCCGTATCTAAACGTTGGGAACGTTTCATTTTGCCACTAAACTATACCCGCAAAATTATTGGCGACAAGGTTTGACAAGACAACAGGTCCCGTTTTATGCGGGACCCATCTTTTCAAGAGATGTAGTCCTGTCCGCATTCGCCAATTTCTTAAAGATGGTAGCCCCGGTGGGAGTTGCACCCACACTATCTTCGTTTTGAGTGAAGCGACTCCTGCTATTGGTCTACGGGGCCATGAATTTTGGTGCTCAAGACAGATTCGAACCTGCACGGTCCCTTTCGGGACCATCCACCTTTTGAGGATGGTGCGTCTACATTCCGCCACTTGAGCATAAATTTGGTGTCCTCGGTGGGATTTGAACCCACAACATCTTCTCTCTGAAAGAAGCGTCTCTTGCCAGTTGGACTACGAGGACATTTTGGTACTCCGGGGGAGATTCGAACTCCCAGTCTTCTGACCCTAAATCAGACGCCGTTACCAGTTAGGCTACCGGAGCAAAAAAAGGACGACAAATTTTTGAGAGATCTTTTTGGATCGCTGCTCTGCCAATTGAGCTACACCCCCAATAAATTCCAGTCATAACTATTTTAAAAATATCAATGTTATGGTGGAGCAGACGGGACTCGAACCCGTAAAACCTTCTGGATGCAAACCAGACGCTCTGCCAAAATTGAGCTACTGCCCCAAAAAATGTCTTTTAGTGGACCTACTGGGACTCGAACCCAAAGATTTCATCCGTGCGAAAGATGCGACTTGCCTTTAGTCGATAGGCCCATTTTAAAAAATTGGTGCCAAGAGCGGGATTTGAACCCGCAACCCTATGATTCTCGATCATAGTTCTCTGCCAGTTGGAATACCTTGGCACCTTTTTCTTACTTCCGTATTCAATTGTCAAAGATCTACATCAACTTCGGCCAAACAAAAAGGGCGAACTTTTCAGTTCGCCCCTAAACCGACCTTTAGACATTTCTGGTCAAGTTTAGGGGCATTCTCCTGTCGCGGAGAGATGCAATGACGATGCACTAGCTCCGCTGAGTGAGCATGATGCTAACGATAGACTTGACAGCTTAGTCATCTCGTATCTCATGGCTCGATGTTTCCCTAAACTCTGTGGCTCTCCCCTTTGGAAAGCCAACACAACTCTTATACACTATCCTTCGGTTGCTGTCAAACGAATCCTTTAGTTTTTCTTGTAAAGATTTTGGTTCTTTGCTTAAGTCTTTCATCTATTATGGTTTATATCAATTGCCTTACTGTCCATGAATTTTATGATCATCTCCAACATAGAGATTGAAATCGCCATATGGGTGAGAAAATTCAGTGAGAAGATCGCCAAATTGTTTCCAATCTCCGTCCCAGAATCCGGCACCGTGGCGATTTCTGGTTAGCCAAAAATCGTGTCCTGCTCGTGCAAGATTAGATGATATGACATCGAAGACAGGGGTGCCATCGGTGAGTTGTGCTTCTTGGAAGTCCTTGCAATCACTGATCATTTGTTGAAGTGTTTCTGGAGAAATATCCTGAATGGTGTAATTTTTATCAAGGGGTTCGCCGCCTTGTGGGGTGGATTCGTCGGTGGAAGACCAGAGAGCCGCTTCAATGTAAGCTTTAGTAAATTCGTCTAGCTGAGGGACGGGGGCTGGTGTTGTTGATGGAGTGGGATTTATTTGGGCTTTTTGGGTCAGACTTTTAGAGGCCTTTACTGTGGTATTGGTTTCGGCTTGTCTTGCTGAAGGTTTAAAGGTTAATTCGAAAGTTGTTCCATCTGGGAATGAGAGCCAGTCACCTTGTTTCATTTCTCTGGCGATGGCAGAGAGTTCTCCATATATGGCTTTTGCACGTGTCTCGTAGTTCGTCATATCGACACCCTGAAGGGCATCAGTTAAACGCTGTGCAAGGATAAAACCAATATTTGATTGTTTGGCAGGTTCGGTTGGTTCGGGGGAAGCTGGTTTTTCAGGAGCAGGAGCAGGAGCAGGAGCAGGAGGTTGAGCAGCAGGAGTCCGTATAACCCACGACTGGCTGGGATGAATCTGTGCTACCTTAAGTAATGGTTCTAGTGCCTTATAGACAAGTGATTGTTCATTTGATTCTTTTGTGATCATGATTCTTCCCCAATAAACACCAATATAATGATTAGGCTATCTTCTTTGGTTTCCCTTTTTAGAATGACTGGATCTAGAGGCGATAGGGTTCTGTTTACCGTAATGTGCTTCCTCAATATCTTCCTCTATTTTTGCTACCCAATCGGGATGTTGTTCGTCCATATCAGCCATTTTTTCAGCAAATGCTTGACTGCCAACCTGATCTGGACTATATTTCATCATTTCATGGAAGAGAGAAATATATTTCTTTTTAAATGCTTCAAATTCTGGATTTCCTGTAAGCGAAGGCAGGTTTTGATCTGTCGCTTCTTTGATCATTGGGATCAAGGCTTTGTAAACCAAACAGCCTTCGTTGGTATGCCGCTTGTCCACTGTTCTATTTCCCCATGTCTTCTGCAAGACGGGAGGCTTCGAGGTACTTTGGGTCAATATCGTGATTTTGAGAAGCGAAATCTTGGACCGGCTTCATAGATTCATTTGTCGGGGCTCCAACCTCGAATATCCTGTCTCTGAAAATAATGGACAATCCACTTGATCCCCAGACCATCGAGTACCATCCAAGCTTCATGTTGCTCTGGATTATCTTCTTTACATCTGCTGAGAGATTATCTGGAAACGAGATAGTATTGACAGTCCATCCAGAAGGTTCTCCATGTCCAATAACC
>Ga0307379_10011237_pt1 | contig 11767 bp, 10 predicted proteins | sample UN2MG_FD_202237 | JGI IMG/M metagenome (GOLD analysis project Ga0307379, IMG submission 202237) | Soil microbial communities from Risofladan, Vaasa, Finland - UN-2 | ecosystem: Environmental > Terrestrial > Soil > Coastal area > Acid sulfate soil | place: Finland: Risofladan, Vaasa | collected... | reverse complement strand
GACCATCCATACGCCCGATCTGCCGAAGAACCTCTGGGCGTTATCCTGACATGCCGCTTGCCATTCGGCCGCCGCCTCGGGCGTGGTGATGCCGTCGGGAGCCCCCCTGGCGATAATCTCGACACGCCCCGCTTCGATGTCCGGTACGAAGCGCTGGAAATGTCCGAGCACACGTGGATCGAGCACTGCCAGCCGATCGCAGGTCACCCTTTCGCCCGAGACAATAAAATAAGCATCACCGCGATTCTCGAGCTCGCGAAAGGACGGCAGAATTTGATCATTGGGATCGATTTCGTAGACCGCCATTTGGACAAGACCGACCCGGTGTCCTCGGCGCCGCTCCTTCTCGATCTCGGCGCCGATGCTCACGGCTTCAGTCCGCAGCCGGAAATCCGCGACCAGCAGAGTATCAAAACGGCGCTGTCCGCCCATGGCGACTTCACGTTCGGGCCACATTGGCTCAGGCACTGAGAATGGTCGGCGACACATTGGGAAGTCATAGTAGAGATCTCTCGCCTTCTGGTGGTGGCGCCGCGAGGCGTAGTGGTAGACATGCCGCGCGCCCATCGCGAAGCCATGATATCCGAACGCCTTGCTTGCCGTGAGGGAACTCTCTGACTGTCGCTGGAATGAGAGTGGGCCCCTATTCAGATTTACAACTGACCCGGCGCCGAAAGCTGTGCGCATACGTTGGGTGAATTCAGAGTCGGCCCCAAATCTCACCGAGTCCCAGTAGCCCAGTTTCTCTCGAACAACTGCTTGGCGGAACATGAGCGATGACAAGTTTTCAAAGACGTAGAAGCCGGGATTTCCTCGGCGGTGGAAGCAGAGATCGCCGCTGGCCCTGGATTGTTGCGACATGTTGGCAACAGACCTCTGGTTCTCAATAAGCTGTTGCGCCTGAATCTCGAGCTTCTGCGGGTGCGACCAATCGTCGGCGTCGTGTGTTGTGACGAACTCCCCGGTCGCCTCACGAAGACCGATGTTTCGAGCGACATAGCTGCCGCGATTAGCTTCAGCACAAATCAGCCTGATGCGCGGGTCGCGCGCGGTGAAGCCTTTGACAATTTCTGTTGTGCGGTCGTCACTGAAATCGTCGATCACCAACACCTCAAGGTCTTGCCATGTCTGCACAACAAGCGATTCCAGCGCCGTGCCGATGTGTTCGGCCGCGTTAAACGTGGGCACGATTATCGTTATCTTGGGTCCGTGAATTGTTGAGAGTGATGCCGCGGTCCCGAGACGCTCATAAAGCGGCCTTCTTTCGTTCGAATGAACCGAAAGCTCCGTAAGATCATGGTGCCGAAGAGCTCTGTTCACCCACGCCAAACGCGCGGGCGCCTCTTCTTCGAGGTTTGCCAGTCCAAAATACAGATCTGCGTGCGGCGCGAATTCGAGTGCGCTGCTTAAGGAATGGGCTGCAATTCTCTTTTCTCCAAGTAAGGCGTGACACTCGGCGCGCAAGACTGCGGCCCGCCTAAGGCGCTCGGGATCTATCTCAGCAACGAGCGCTCGCTCCAGCATGCTGAGCGCCACCAAAGCGTCGTCCGCCGTGGCTCGATTTGCGTGCCAAATAGCTAGCTCCCAGCTTGCGAGCCGACGCTCCTCAGGTTTACCCTCCATTGAAAGCTGGTAGAAGTCCTCTCGCGCTCTCGCCACAAACCCGAGTTCATTCAGGCGCAAACTGAGGTGATGAACACGAGTTGTTGCGTCACTGATCTTTAGGTAGCGCTTTGTCGCCACTCTCAGTCGCTCTGGAACAAGCTCTCTCGTCTGTAACGGCAAGACGCGGCGATAATGCGGAAGGAGGGCGGACCCCACCCAACCTACCGCAACACATATGGCTCCCCACGCCACACGTCCTCGCGCATCGAGGACGCGCAGTATCTTTGCTAGGGGTTTGCTTGGGGTGGTCATGGCGGTACCAGACTCTGCGTCACGCGCGCAACCGGAGCCGCGTCGACCACTTCTCGCGGAGCTTTCTGCGAAACTCTCGATTGCTCCAGAGAAATAGCTTTGCCGCATGCAGAAGTCGCTGCAATCCCAAAGTGAGATGCCCCCGCCGCTCAAGGTACTGTTCCATCATAACGTCAAGACGCGCGCGCGCCTCCGTTCGACGATCGGCAGCGGCGTTGCTGCTGTTCGTTGCCACACGATCAGCCCTCGCATCGGCGCGTAACTCATCGAATAGCCTGATGTATCTCCGCCCGATATCGCGAGCGCCGAACCTATTGGCAATGTAGCGATGCAGCTCCGCCTTTGCAGGCTTCTTAGACCGCAGGATCGCCGCCAGCGCACTCGATAACGCATCCGTATCGCCTACCGGAACCGCGCGGCCGCGCTCTCTTCGCGCGATCTCCGCTATCGCGCCGGTCTCGAAGCCCACGACAGGAGTCCCGCAAGCAACAGACTCGGCTGCTGTATTGGAGAAGGTCTCCTCGGTCGATGGGACGAGCGTCACGTCGGCGCAGCCATAGAACCGGGCTAGACGTCTCTTGTCGGCTATGAAGCCGACATTCACGACATCCATCCCCACATCGAGCGTCTGGCCGAGTCGACCGGCGCAGAGAACAAGGCAGCCGGTCATTTCTCGCGATACGCTCCGGAGCACAACTTGTGCTTCATCGAACCCTTTGACAGCGCTGCTGAACGACGGCAGATAGGCGATGACGCGCCTTTGGGGCGTAATGTTGAACTCTCGCCGCACGTGTTCCGAATCTTGCGGTCGGAACACAGTGGTGTCGATCGGATTGGCAATCGTTTCAACTCTGGACCGCGCAAAGAGAGACGAGACCTCCACGATGCGGCGCGTGTGCTCGCTCAAGACAACGACGGTGATGTTGTCAAGATCCCACAACGCTTTCTTTGCCTCAAGCGTGGCGCTCGGGAGAGCGCCTTCGCTTTGGACGAATTGGGGACATGGTGAGCAGTCCCCCTTCCAGTTGGAGCACCCGTGAAAGAAGTGACATCCTCCGGTAAGCGGATTCATGTCGCGGATCGTCAGCACGACTGGCTTACCGCTGCGGGACATCCGCTCGATGTTGCTCAGTGACACAAACCTGGCGCACCAATGCAAATTGAAGACATCGGCCTCGCCGATGATTCGCTCAAGCGGGTCGTCGGGTATTCCAGGTGCATCGACGGAGAAAATCGTGAAATTTGACACGACTGGCGGCTGCCGCCCTTCATCGGCCGCACCGAGTCTCACCACCCCAGCATGCTTCATCCGCTCGTGGCGACCGACGTAGAGGGTTGACTGCGCCCCGACCAATCTGACGCTGTCATGCACGCGCAGCGCTGCGGCACCCGCCCCTCCGGATGTTGCTGTACTGAACATTGCAATCCTCAAGGGATCGACGGTCATCCGGCGTCCTCAGTTCTTGCAGATCGTTCTATGCCCATGTTTGTATTTTACCAGCTTCGTGGCGCCTTCTGGGCGACTCTGCCCTTGCCACGGGCCCGTCCCGAGGGCAAGAGGAGGCTGTGGGAACGGCAATTTCGGTTAAGGAGCAGCGGAGATCGTCGCATTTTCCGCAATGGCAGGCCGAGCCGGCAGTGGGCACGGACACGGAGCAGCGCGAGCAAAGTGGCCGCTCTTTTGCGGGTAACCAGCCATGAGCAACCCCATCGTTTCGGTGGTCATACCGGTCTTTAACCGCCAGGAGACGCTGCGTCGGGCGGTCTTGAGCGTTCGGTTCCAAAATTTTGACGACTACGAGCTGATTGTTGTCGATGATGGCTCGACAGAGCCAGTTGCCGAGGTGATTGCAGATCAGCCGCGCGCCCGCCTGCTTCGCCATAAAGCGAACAGCGGTGCCGCAGCCGCACGGAACACAGGTGCCAGAGAGGCCAAAGGAAAGTACATCGCCTTTCTGGATTCCGATGATGCGTGGCATCCCGAGAAGCTGGCGCGGCAAGTTGCCTTCATGCGTTCGAAGCCTGACATACGCGCCTCCTGCACCGGCTTCGCCCTCGTCGACGAAGGCGGGACATTCGACCGGCGCCTGCCGCCACCGGACAGCGACCTACGCGAGATACTGAAGGGCTGCCGGATCTCGCCCGGCTCGACCTTGATGATCGAACGTCGACTGTGGAAGGTGGTGGGGACCATGGACGAAAATCTATCACGTCTTGAGGATTGGGACTGGCTTATCCTGGCTGCCAAATGCACATCGATCAAAGGTTTGCTCGAGGTTCTCGTTGACGTGCATCACGACCGCTACGCACACGTCAACGAGGCGCAGTTCGTCGCTGCAGCTCAACGAATGGCGGGCTACGCTAGAGTAGGTCGCTATGAACTCGCGCGCGCCGATCGGCGGATTCTGCTGTCGGCGATCCAATATGAGCTCGCGGCCACTTACTACCGCAAAAAACGCTTCAGCCAAGCACTCCGCGCGCTCGGGGAGTCCTTTTTTTACAGCCCGTGGAAGAGGCCCGGCCTTATGCTCTCCGCCCTCAAGGCGGTCGGCGCCGACATAAGCAGAGCCATCGGACGTCGCGCGACACGCGGCTAATTTCAGGAACGTTGCACGGCTCCGCAGCGCGGGCTAGCGAGGCCGCGCCGCAGCATCGAAGATGCCTCTTGCGACCAAGCCAAGATTACCGAACAATCCTCGCTCCCCTTGTTGTAAGAGGCGCCAAGCGTCAGCCGGACGGCTGGCCTTGAGGTCTTGCTGTATGAGGCGGCCGAGGCAGCGGCCTTCGAGAGCCCGGGCGACGCACTTCGTCTCAGAAGACGCCTCTTCCGCCTGCGCCCAATACCGCGCGACACTTAAGAGCTCCCGCCAGATAGCGGGACGGTGGGAGGCTTCACCCGAAAAGGAGAGTGAAGCGTGGTGCCGCCTGTAGGTGTAAACCAGCGGCTGAAGTGGCTTCGTGCGCAAGCCCTTGGTGATCGCCCGCATCAGAAAGTCCCGGTCCGAAACGATGCGGTAGTCGAGCGAGAAGGGTCCGATCCTCTCCAGCGCGCATTTCCCGAAGAACCGCGCATTGATCATCGAGGCGCCGAGAAGCGCCGTGCGCGCCGAGGACAGGCGCTTGTCTTCCTCGCAATCGTAGACCTCAATCGTCTCGCCGCCAGCCACAAGCCGCGCGGAACCGCAGACGCTGTCACAAACCGAACCCCCCGTGAACGCCACCGCCGCAGCTGATAGCGCACCCGGCTCAAATGCGTCGTCGGAATTCAAGAAGCAGATGATGTCGCCTGTCGCGGCAGCGATCCCCTTGTTGAGCGCGTCGTAAACACCCTCATCCGGACCGCCGACCAGGCGAAGCTCGGGACGGCTCGCGATGAGGTCCAAAGTCCCATCCGTCGAGCCCCCGTCTACCACGATATGCTCGATCTCGGGCCAGTCTTGCCTGGCCGCACTGTCAAGCGCCTCCGCGAGCAAGTCGCGGCGGTTGAAGGTCGGCGTGACGATGGAGAACCGCAGTGCCACTTGGCCCACTTCCGGCGCTGATCTCAGATGCGATTATAGATGTCCTCGAGGCGCACGATGTCATCCTCGCCGAGATAGCTGCCGGTCTGCACCTCGATCAGCTCGAGATCGATCTTGCCGGGGTTCGACAGGCGGTGCCGGCAGCCGATCGGCAGGTAGATAGATTCGTTCTCGTGAACCTGCACGACATCCTCGTCGCGGGTCACCTCTGCGGTACCCTTGACGACGATCCAGTGCTCGGCGCGGTGGAAGTGCTTCTGCAGCGACAGCCGGCCGCCGGGGCGTACCAGGATGCGTTTCACCTGGTAGCGCACGCCCTCGTCGACGCTCTGGTAGTAGCCCCAAGGGCGATAGACCCGCCGGTGCTCAATCACCTCGCGGCGGTTGCGGCGCTTCAGATCATCGACCAGCGCTTTGACCTTGTCGGTCTCGTTGGCGTTGAGCACGAGCACCGCGTCGGGCGTGGTGACCACGATCACGTCCTCGAGCCCCACCGCCGCGGTGAGGATCTCGGTGGAGCGCACATGCACGTTTCGGCAATCGAGCGTGACGCCGTCGCCGCGCACCGAGTTACCTTCCTCATCGTGCGGTGTGAAGGAGAGCGCTGAGCTCCAGGTGCCGAGATCGGACCAGCCCATGTCGGCCTCAAGCACCGCGGCGCAGTCGGTCCGCTCCATCACTGCGTAGTCGATCGACTTTTTGGTGGCGCGCCCGAAGCTCGTGTCATCTAGCACTATAAAGTCGAGATCAGTCTTAGCCTTCATCACGGCGTCCTTGACGGCGGAGGCCATTTCCGGTTCGAACTTCTCCACCTCGGAGCGCATGACGTCGGCGGGGAACACGAAGTTTCCGGAGTTCCACAGATAACCTTCGCCGATATACTGCGCCGCGGTGAAGGCGTCAGGCTTCTCGACGAACGCCTTAACTTTGCGGGCGGCGGTGCCCTCAATCGGCGCGCCGGGCCGGATGTAGCCGAAATTGGTGGCCGGACGGGACGGTTTGATGCCGAAGCTGACGACATGCCCACGCGCGGCCGTCTTGGCGGCCTCTTGGACCCGCTCCAGGAAAGCTTCTGGCTTCTCGTAGATGTGGTCGGCGGCGAACATGGCAACGACGGTGTCGGGACCGTTGCGCCCGGCGAGCACCGCGGCGGCAGCCACCGCAGGGCCGGAATCGCGCCGCCCCGGCTCGAGAACGATAGTCCCCTTGACCCCGAGCTCGGCGAGTTGCTCGGCTACCAAGAAGCGGTAATCCAGATTGGTGAGAATGATCGGCGCCGCGAAAACACTGCTATCCGCAATCAAGGACACGATACGCTGGAAGGTCGATTGATCGCCGACCAGCGGAATGAATTGCTTGGGCAACGCCTCTCGGGATTCCGGCCATACGCGGGTTCCGGCGCCGCCGCACATGATCACGGGAATGCAGAGTGGTGCCATTAACCTCGTCCTCGTGTTCGGCCGGCGAAAAATCACGAGCGGAGGCTCCGCCCGCTGTCGCATCAAACTTTGGCCGCTAAACCCGTCACCGGAAGAGCAAGTCATCCCCGGCGGGCGCGGCAATGTCAATATAATGCCCTGCAGGGGTTACAAGCTAATTCCGAAGGAGGTTTGACACCTGGGTCCAACCGCTCGATGAGCCTTGCTCGACACGAGACCCTGGGGAAAGACTATGTTCAAGACCCAATCGACGCATCAGTTGCTTGAGGCGGGCCGCCGCTCACTGGGGTTTGTCCAGGACATCCATGCAAAACGCAAGGTGGCAGACTTGGGGCGGCAGAACCGCCTCATTAAGCAGGTTCGGCTCGAACTCGACGAGGTGATGCAGAAGGGAGACCTTGTGCGCCGCGAATATCTGCTCGGCCTGGTCCACCTTTCCTTCCTATTCCTAGACGAGGCAAACGGCCCAGACCTTCATAAGAAGCTGAGCCTTATTCTGAAGAGAATCCACCAGCGCGGCGAAAACCACCTCGAAGCAAGGACGGAATCGCTGCTCCACTCGCGTATTTCGTGAGCTACCCGCGGAGCGGCAATACGCTGCTAATGCGCCTAGTGACTAAGGCAACGCAGGGCCAAATGTTCACCGCTAGGGCACGGTCTTGCGCCTTTTTCCAAGCGCATTTATCCCAAGGATTATTTTCTGCCGCGTCTTATCAAGGATCACGACGCTCATTTGCACTACAGACATGAGCGTTGCGTATTGATCGTGCGCGACGAGCGAGACACTGTAATCTCGCTTGCATTCAGGACATTAAACAGACGGCACATTTTCGCCCACAAGTCCGAAATCGCGGACTTTATTCGCTGGGTCAGTTCAGCCGGTCATACGTCTTTAGTGACTGGGCCTCCCACGTTCCGAAACGTGATGGAGCTTCGTGAGAGCCCCGACAAGTTTCTGGTCCGCTATGGAGATCTCATCGCCAGCGACGATACCCTTATCGGGTCGTGGATTTCTTCAATCCATGACCACTGGGGCTTCGGGCATACCTTCGAACCTGAGAGCATGTTTTACGAGTGGTCACTAAATCGGAAGGGATCCAACTGGCGCCAAACCTGGGATAAGGCGGCTAAGCGCGCCTTTCACGAACCGGGCGCCACCGAACTGCTAATGGAGCTCGGTTTCGAGACGGACCCCGATTGGTGGCGCCAGTAGCCGCCGGCCTTACCGGGCCGCAACAGCTTGGTCGTAACCGAAATAGGCGAGCTGTGTTTCGAACAGTTCGTTCAGCTTCTCGACGGTCTTCGGCTGGAGCTTCCGCATGCCGTCGCCCGGCGTAACCTGCCGAATGTGCTTCGCCTCGTTTTCCGATCTCGGCATGATGTCGTTCGTGTCCGCTATTCTATTTGTAGTGCGCTCCGGTACCGACCAGTCATACGCGGCGCAAATGTCGGAAACCCACTTGCGCTTATTGAAGACAACGTCCTCGTAGCGAAACAGCGTGAAGCTTGCGCGATACGCCTTCAGGGCCCCAATGTATTGGCTTAGCTGCCTTGCATATACATTGGCCATGTCTATCGCATACTCGTCCACGCCGAGGCTCAGGGCGCGATCCCGCCTCGAAAGCCCCCGTACGCTAGTTGTGAGAGCCCTACCGGGGTCTGGATGACTCGAGCGCATTGAATAGTAATGCGACACCAACATGTCGCGCGGATCACGCACCAGCAGCACAGCTTTCCGTGTCGCCAGGTTGGGGATCTCGAAGCGCCGGGGAAATGCCCGAAACCCGCCGAAGCAATAACCGTAATCGCGAAACACTTTGGATGTAGAGCTTGGGATGTTTTTCTCGGCTAGGCCAATTTGGAAGAACTCGCCCATGAGCGAAACGTACGTGAGGCCCACGCGCTCAGACAGAACCCGCAAGATGGCATCCAGCAGCACGGAGCCGGCCTTCGGTAGAGAGAAGGCGTACACACTCTGAGCCTCTGGGCTCCTCGTCGGCGGCAACGTGAAGATCGTCTTCAGCACGCCCGCATCGTCGTACTTAATCGTAATTGGGTCTTCCATCGTCCCCGCCGTCACCGCGCTCGTTTCGCGCCCTTGCGGTTTCCGCCACGCGCCGGAAGCTCGATCGCCTGATATTCATCGGATTCGTAGAATTCCAACGCCGCCTCAATGTCTCCGTCGAACACCACCGTGCCATTCTTGAGTACGAGACCGCGGCTGCACACCTCTTGCAAGGTCTGTGGACTGTGGCTAGCAAAAACGAGGATCTCGCTTGAATTGATGTGGCTGCGCAGGCGCTCCTTCGAGCGCTCCACGAACAAGCGGTCGCCGGCGCTGAGCCACTCGTCGAGCAGCAAGATTTGAGGTTTGACGGAGGTCGCCACGGCAAAGGCGAGCCTCATCCGCATGCCGGATGAGTAAGTGTAGACAGGGTCGTTTATCACCGGTTCGAGTTCGGAAAATTCAAGTATCTCTGGAATCCCGCGTTTGATTTCTTGACCAGAAAGTCCCGCGCTATACCCGCGGAGATAGATGTTCTCAAGCCCCGTGGCATCGGTCTGCATGCCCATAGAGACGTTGAGCAGATTCTGGGTAACGCCGCTGACCTCCAGCCGTCCTGCGTTCGGCACGAGCACACCCGCGAGAAGACGCAGCAGCGTCGTTTTGCCGGCGCCGTTTTGTCCGATCAGACCAACCCGGTCCCCCGCCCGGAACTCGAAACTCATGTCGTGGAGCAGGGGCTTAAACTTCCTGGACTTCCCACTTGTGACCAGGTTTCGCAAAGCAGCAATCGGATTGCGCCGCAGCGATTTATCAATCCGCGTCGCGATCGGCATGCTGAAATGCATACTCTGAGCACAAATGGAACTTTGCGTAATCATCACGTCCCGTCAGATCCACAAAGCAACGAAGGGCTTGGCGCGAGCGTAAGCCAGCGCCGCCAGGATCCAGATGATCGGTATTGCAGCGGCCACGACGCCGATCTCGATCCACGGAACGACGCCGTAAACCAGGGGACCGCGAATGATTTCGATCAGATAATAGAAGGGATTGGCATAGAGGAAGCCGCCGATAGCGGCACCCTTGCCCGAGGCGGACGGTATCCAGATGATCGGCGTGATAAAGAAAAAAAGGCGCAGTAGCGTCTGCATCAGTTCGGTGACGTCCGGATAGCGCGCGCCGAGGACGCTCAAAAAGAAGCAGCTGCCAAGCCCTGCCAGAAAGAAGAGCGGTACAGTGAGTAGCAGCACGTAGCCTGCGGCTGAAGCCTGAACGGGCGTTAGCAAAACTGCGCCAATAACGACCAGAAGATTGTAGCCGAGGTTGATCAGTTGGCCACAAAACATGCGAAGAACGTAGTCCGCGTACTTCACGTAGCCGTTCTGAATCATGCTCTGGTTCTTTTTGAACAAGCGCGCGCTAAGCTGCAGCGACTGTCGAAGGAACATAAACAGCACGAAGCCCACGGCGACATGCGCCATATAGGTTTCGCTGTCAGATCTCAGCACCCGCGAATAAAGCGTTCCGAGGATGACTACAAACGCCAAGGTGCCCGCCACCATCCAGAAGGCGCCCAGAGCCTGGGAGCGGTATCGCAGGTTCGTGTCGATCCACGCGCCATAGAGCCAGAAGCCGGGCGCCTTGAACGCTGCCAGAAGATCATGGAATAGCGCCAGGATGGATGGGCGTCCCCGGATCGCGCTGGGATTGCCGGTGTCTTTCTTGGGAGCTACGCCCGAACGTTGCCCCTCCCCGGGAGCAGAACTATCCACTAGCGTTTCCATTGGTAGGTGTGTTCCGGCACGAAGGCCCGCTGAGGGCGGCGCTCTTTGTTGTATGGCGCTGTCTATCGCAGCTCTTGCACCATAGCAAGGCGTCGGAAAGGCGGCAAAACAAGGCTCTGGCCGTCTCCAGTTGTGAGACCGCGGCCTGAGGCGTGTTGAAGTGCCGAACCGAATACGCTAGCCAGTTCCAACAAACAGATGTGCGACTTCAGTAAAGTTTTGGCTCCGATGGCATCGCAGTTCGAGATTTCGGGAAAAAACATCTTTGTCGCAGGCCACCGGGGGCTGGTCGGACGCGCGGTCACGAAGCATCTGACCGAAGAAGGCGCGAACGTCTTAACCGCTTCCCGGGCCGAGCTGGACTTGCGCGACCAGGCCGCGACAAAAAAGTTTCTCAAGGACACCGCCCCCGATGCTGTGATCGTCGCCGCGGCCACCGTCGGCGGCATCCTCGCCAACTCCACCTATCCGGTCGACTTCCTCAACGACAATCTCCTAATCGAGTCGAATCTCATCAGCGGCGCGCATGAATGCGGCATCGACCGCCTGTTGTTTCTAGGTTCTTCTTGCATCTATCCGCGCGAGGCGCCCCAGCCCATGCGCGAGGACGCGCTGCTCACCGGACCCCTCGAGCCGACCAACCAGTGGTACGCGGTCGCCAAGATCGCCGGCATCATGCTGTGCCGCGCCTACCGCGCGCAGTATGGGCGTTCGTACATCGCGGCCATGCCGACCAATCTCTACGGACCCGGCGACAATTTCGATCTCAACACGAGCCACGTCATCCCCGCCTTGATGCGCAAGATCGACGCCGCCGCCCACGAACGCCGCCCGGCCGTCGAGATTTGGGGGACCGGAAAACCTCTGCGCGAGTTCATGCATGTCGACGACCTCGCCGATGCCCTCGTGTTCCTTCTTAAGACCTACGACGAGGCGGAGCAGATCAATGTCGGCTCCGGTCAGGAGGTGACCATTGCCGGACTGGCGGAATTGCTGGCGAACGTCATCGGCTATCGCGGCGAGCTCGTCTTCGACAGGTCCAAACCAGACGGCTCTCCACGCAAGGCCCTCGACAGTTCGCGCATCGCCGCTCTCGGATGG
>Ga0307379_10011234_pt1 | contig 11771 bp, 11 predicted proteins | sample UN2MG_FD_202237 | JGI IMG/M metagenome (GOLD analysis project Ga0307379, IMG submission 202237) | Soil microbial communities from Risofladan, Vaasa, Finland - UN-2 | ecosystem: Environmental > Terrestrial > Soil > Coastal area > Acid sulfate soil | place: Finland: Risofladan, Vaasa | collected... | reverse complement strand
GCGGTTTAGCCATCAGCCCTGCCAGCCGGGTTCGGGCTTCATCAAAGCCGGTGGCAATCACCGTTATTTTGATCTGGTCAACCATTTCCTCATCAATGGTGGCCCCAAAGATAATATTGGCATCAGCATCCGCGGTTTGGGAAATGATTTTCGCCGCCTCATCAACCTCCGTCATGGTCAAATCCTTACCGCCAGTGATGTTAAAAAGAATCCCTTTGGCCCCTTCAATGGAAATTTCAAGCAAAGGTGAAGCAATCGCGCTCCGGGCCGCGGTCTGGGCCCGGTTATCGCCTACGCCTGTACCCATTCCCATTAGAGCACTGCCGGCGTTACTCATAATCGCCCTCACATCCGCAAAATCAATGTTGATCAGGCCGGGAACGGTAATCAGATCAGCAATTCCCTGAACGCCATGAGACAAAACTGAATCAGCCACCTGGAAAGCTTCAAGCAGGGTCATCTTTTTATCAACCATATCCAAGAGGCGCTGGTTGGGAATAACAATCAAGGTGTCAACCTTATCTTTTAGGTCCTCAATTCCCTCTTCGGCGGCCACCATCCTCCGGGTGCCCTCAAAGTTAAAAGGCTTGGTAACCACCGCCACTGTCAGGGCTCCTTCTTCACGGGCAAGCTCGGCAATTATCGGCGCTCCACCGGTTAGCGTGCCGCCCCCTTCACCTCCGGTGATAAAGGCCATGTCTGTACCCAAAAGGAGTTCTTTAATCTTCTCCCTGGATTCTTCAGCCGCTTGCTGGCCAACTTCAGGATCACCGCCAGCACCCAATCCTCGGCTTAAATTCTCTCCGATCTGAAGTTTAGTTGGGGCCTGGTTAACCAAAAGGGCCTGGGCATCAGTGTTGACAGCAATAAACTCCACCCCTTTTATTTGGCCTTCTTGAATCATTGAATTGATGACATTCCCGCCTCCACCACCCAAACCAATTACTTTGATTTTGGCAAAACGGGCAACATCAGGTTTGACAAGAGCCATCTTTATCCTCTGGGCAGGAAATCGGCAGAAGTAAATTTATTATAACACAAGTCTGTCAACCTCTAAGGTAAAAAGGATTTTATCAGATCAACTGCTCGGCCTGCAACTCCTCGCACCGGAATTTTTTCCAAACGCTTCCCCAGGGAGGCCAAAGAAAATCCCCCTTCTTGCCAGGCCTCTTCTTTGGCTCCGTAAAGCACCAAACCGACTGAAGTGGCAAAATCAGGTGTTTGAATATCGTCAATCAATCCCGAAACGCCTGAAGGAACCCCAATCCTAACAGGCATGGAAAGAGATCTTTTTGCTGCTTCTTTAATACCCGCGGTTTGGGCTCCCCCGCCGCAGATAACAACGCCTGATGGTGTTAGGCTAGCAAAGCTGCTTTTTTTAATCTCCATCCCTACCATAGTAAAGATCTCATTTAACCTGGGTTTGATGATCCCTTCAACCAAAGTTTTTCGGGAAACGGTTCTCTTTTCCTCTAAAATCCCCATTTCTGAAAGGTCAATTTCATCCTTGTCTTTACTAGAAACTTGTTCATCTTTTCCAGACTGGTCGCTTTTTTCCTTCTTTTTTCCTTCTTTCTCCCCCTCTTCTTCCTTTTTTTGAAGCGAAGGAAAAGCAGCCTTTTTGGGCTCAGTTGAAAGAAAAATTTTTATTTTTTCGGCTATTTCTAGGGGCAACCTTAAACCAATGGCCAAATCATTGGTCACATTTTTGGCCCCGATCGGAAGAACGGCTGTGTAGGCAGGGGAACCCTCAATAAAAATAACGATATCGGTCGTCCCTCCGCCAATATCAACCAGGGCAACTCCAAGTTCTTTTTCGGTTTCGGAAAGAACGCTTTCAGCCGAGGCAATGCCCGAAGCGACCAAACACTCAATGTCGGCGCCCACTTCGGAAACACACTTGGTTAAATTTCTGATAGAGGTTGAAGAGCCGGTAACAATATGGGTTTCAATTTCCAAACGGACACCACTCATTCCTGCTGGATCCTTAATTCCCTCCTGGCCATCTACGGTGAAGTCCCGCGGTAGAACATGGATCGTTTCTCGAGAAGAAGGCAGGGAAATCGCCTGGGCAGCATCTGTTACCCGATTAACATCTTCCCGACTAACCTCGCCCTCTGGTTCGGCTACGGCCACCACTCCCTTGGAGTTTTGGGAGGCAAGATGGGGTCCGCCAACAGAAACTAGGGCTCGGGTTAAATTATAGCCGGCCATTCTTTCCGCTGCTTCAACCGACTCTACCAGGCTGTCAGCCGCTTCCTCAATATTAACAATCTGTCCTTTTCTAATTCCTTGGGAGGGGGTATTGGCAGCTCCTAAGACCTTAACTTTCTCTTCCTCATCAACTGAAGCAATTATCGTGGCTACTTTTGAAGAGCCAATGTCAATCCCGGCAATAATCCGTGGGCGGGCCATTTTAATTGTTTACAATCACTGGTTTATCAAAACGCAGATCAACGCGTTTTAAACGTTTGCCTTCTATTTTAGTCCGAGATAAAATGAGTTGTAAAGAGCCAACTTGGACTGAAGCCTCTTTTTCCGAAGAGAAGAAAACTTCAAGATCTCCTTCAAACTGCAATTGAATCTCTTGTCCGGAAACCCGGACCGATTCTGGTTTTAAACCCAATTTTGAAAGGAGAATCACCAAATCAACGCTTTGGCAGACAGGATGATAATCAACTTTTTGGCCAAGATCTCCCCTTTCTAAATAATCAGTCAGAATGACCGGTAAACCAAGAGGCGAGCCTGTTTTTTGAAAAATTATTCCCTTCTCGTCAACAATCAAAAATTCAGCCGAAAAGGTGGCCGTTTCTTGCTTAAAATCCTCTTGGTAGGCAATCGCCGCCACCGGCTTTCTTAACTTAACCACCATCTTAATTTGGTCAGGAAAAACTTTGCTGATTGTTGCCTTTTCAATATCTGGAAAAGCGGCCATCATTTTCTCTTCAGCTTCGCCAGCGGGGAAAACAAAAAAATTTTTACCCAAAGAAAAACCCAAAAGATTGGTCCAATAATCTCCAGGGCAGGCTAAATCATCAACAAAGCAAGTCACCCTTTTAATCGCCAAAAAATCGCTTTTTAACAAAAACAGTGAAAAGGGGATAAGCAAAGATAAAAAAAGAACTAAAAGAGCCGATTTAAAAATTAAGGCTAGATGCTTTCTCCGCCTCATAGCTTCTTAACCAATTCAACAATTTTTTTTGCGGCATCCAGTTTAACCAATTTCTGGGCTTTAGCTGAACTCTTCTTATATTGATCAAGATTGGCTATCATCATTCTAATCATCCGGGAAAGATTCTCGGCAGATAATTTTTCCTGAATAAGGATTTCCGCTAAGCCGGCCTGTTTTAGGATCTGGGCGTTTTTAAACTGTTCGTTGGCATGGCTCCAGGGGATGGGGATAAAAAGGGTTGGCTTGCCAAGGGCCGCAATTTCATAGGTAATATGGGCGCCAGCTCGGCTAACCACCAAATCGGCAACCGCAAAAACTGAGCCGATCTCTGGCTGAAAAATATAATCGCGGACAAGATACCTTTTCTTTAGCTTTTCGGGTAACCGGCTTTTAATTTTACTTAAAAAAGCCAAATCATCATAAATCGTGCTTCGGCCGCACTGGTGGATCAAATTATACTTTTCAACCAGTTCAGGAAGAGCTTCAGCCAAAACCTGGTTAATCAAATGGGATCCTTGTTTGCCGCCGGTAACATAAAGAGTGAGTAAATCATTTTTAAAATCAAACTTTCCCTTTATCTGATTGAAGATTTCCGGCCTGACCGGCAAGCCGGTATGAATCGCTTTTCTGGCAGGAAAATGTTTTAAAGAACTCTCCCAGGAAACAAGAATCTTTTTGGCAAAAAATTGAATCACCCGATTGGCCAGACCGTAAACAACCGTCTGTTCATGAGTGATAATCGGCACCCTCATCAGCCAACCGCTTATTACCACCGGCACAGCCAGATAACCGCCAAAAGAAAGAATTAAATTGGGCCGAAACTTCAGAAGGCAATAAAAAGACTGAACAAATCCAAAAGGAATCCGAACCAGCTTCAGGGGGTGATAGGTCCGGTAAAACTTGCCTGCTTTTATCTCAATGAATTCAAAACCGGCCCGGGTAACCTCTTCATATTCCGCCCCTGGCTTTTTATCTCCCCACATGCTAAATTTATGGCCGAACCAGATAACCTTATAACCCTTTTTCCGCAATTTTTCTGCTACCACTAAGGCGCTGTTGTGATGGCCGCCAGTAATAATTACTCGATCTTGACTCTTTTTTTTCATCTTTTTACCACCCGGTATTTTGAGATATTGACCAAAATCCCCATCCCGGCCAGGGCAACGACTAAAGATGAGCCGCCGTAAGAAATGAAAGGTAAGGGTATGCCGGTAAAAGGGATCAGGGCCACCATTGCCGCCAAGTTAATTAAAGCCTGGAGACTAATCCAGGCAGTAATCCCCACGGCTAAAAGCTGGCCAAACCGGTCCGGCGCTCCCAAGCCAATCTTTAACCCGCGCCAGACAATCAGCAAAAAGGCCAAAAGAATTAAAGCGCCGCCAATAAAACCAAGCTCTTCGGCAATCACCGCAAAAATCGAATCGCTCATCACCGCCGGCAGGTATTCATATTTTTGCCGGGACTGGCCCAATCCCAATCCCCAAAGGCCACCTGATCCAAGAGCAAGCAATACCTGACGAATATGATAGGATTCCCCAAGCGGGTCCCGGCCGGGATTAAAAAAAGTTAAAAGGCGTCCCTTCCGATAAGGCGAGGACAGGATTAGCCCTAAGCCCCCCAAAAGGCCTAAAATTAAAAATCCTAAAAGGGTTATCAGGGAGGCGCCCGAAGCAAAATAAACAACCAATCCGCTGGTAATAATAACCACTGTCGTTCCCAAATCAGGCTCCATCATAATCAGGCCGATTATCAGGCCTGAAAGGATTAAAAAAGGAAGCGTTTTTTGCTTCTTGGCTAAAAACGCCGCCAAATAAAGGACAAAGGCAAGCTTGGTTATTTCAGCTGGCTGAACATTGAAGCTTCCTAAACTGATCCATCGCCGGGCACCTAGAATCTGGGTCCCAACACCAGGAAGAAGAACGATTATCAAAAGAACTAAAGAGACAAACATTAAAACAGGGGCCATTTTTTCAAGCCGGCGGTAGTTGAAAATGGAGGCCAAAACAAAAGCAATTCCTCCCAGTCCCGCCCATTGGATCTGAAGCTTTAAATAATGATATTTATCGCCAAAATCCCTAAAGGCCTCAACCACCGAAGCATTGCCAACCATAATCACCCCAATGATGGTCAGTCCTAAGGTCAATCCTGTCAAAACCAGGTCCGGCCTTTTAACCGAAGTTTTAAGAATGATTTTCCTTGACTTTGGCTTTTTTCTTTTTAATCGCATCGGCCGATTAACCCTTGAAAGATTTAACTATCTTTCTAAACTTATCTCCTCGTTCAAACTCATTTTTAAACATGCTAAAGGAAGTGCAAGCAGGAGAAAGAAGAACAATCTCTCCAGGCCGGGCAAGGCTTTTTGCTTTAAGAACCGCCTTTTTTAAATCATTAAACTGCCCTTGAATAATTTTTTTATCTAATACTTTTTCAAGTTTGTCGGTAGCGTCCCCTCCAAGAAGAACAATAGACCTGACAGAGGAGTTTTTTATCCTTTGGCCAAGCTGGCCAAAATGAAGCTTTTTATCAGCCCCGCCGGCAATGAGAATAATCGGCTGCTTAAAAGTTTCCAAAGCCGCCATTGTTGCCTCGGGAATCGTAGAGCAGGTGTCATTATAAAAAGAGACTCCTTCCACCTTGCGGACAAACTCCAAACGACTGGGAAGGCCTTGAAAGCCCTGGAAGGCTTTTTTGATTATTCTCTGGTCGATCCCTTTTAGTTTAGCCACGACTGCCGCGGCAGCGGCATTGGCAAGATTGTGTTTGCCTTTCAGCTTTACCGCAGCCGCTAAAGAAGGTTGCAGCTGAGAAGAAGAAAAATATCTTACCCTGGACCGGGCAGATTGAGCCAGCTGTTTTGATTGCTTATTTTCTTGGTTTAAAACCAAAAAGTCTCCTGGTTTTTGAAAGGCAAAAATAAGTTTTTTGGCCGTAATGTAATCGGCCATTGACTGATAGCGATTAAGATGGTCCCGATAGACATTGGTAATCACCCCAATATGGGGACTAATCCGGTGATGAGCCAAGCCCTCAAGCTGCCAGGAGGAAAGTTCCAAAACAACGGTTGTTTTCGGTTCAACTTTTGAAAGCAAGGAAAGAGCTGGCTTCTGGGGAATGTTGCCCCCCACAACTGATTTTAAACCGGCTTCAGCCAAGATTCTGCTGATTAAAACCGTGGTTGTTGTTTTCCCTCGGGTGCCGGTTACTCCAATCAGATTTTTTCGCTGGATCGGGGCCAAAAGAAAAAAAAGGCCAATTTCCATCTCAATTGGCACTTTGGCAGCCCTGGCAATTTTCAAAAATTTTGAATCGTTGGGAACTGAGGGGTTGCGAACAACCAGATCGCTTTCAATAAAGTCCCTTTCTTGATGTCTGCCTAAAACATACCTAATAGGCAAGCCTTCAAGCTTTTTCAGGCTGGGCGCCAAATCTTTGGCTGTCCTTAAGTCAGTCACCGTTACTTTGGCTTTCTGCCTGGAAGCTACTTTGGCAGCCCAAAGGCCTTGCCCTTGAAGGCCCAAGCCCATAATGGTTACTCGCTTGCCTGACAGATTAATTTTTTTCATAGATTATCCAAGTCTACTTCTTTTATTCTAACATGACCCAGATTACCAGAAAAATTTTTCCAATCATCAAGGGCCCGATAAGAAAGATCAGTAAAATAAAGTTCGTGGATTGGTTTTTGCTGGTTTCCCTGAATTTTATGTTTAATTAAAAATTTTTTTAAGGCTGTAGCGGTAGTTTTGCCAGGGTTAACAAAAAAAACATCGCCCATCACCTTTTTGATTGTTTCTTGAAGTAACGAATAGTGAGTACAACCAAGAATCAGGGTGTCAATTCTTTTCTTTTTTAAGGGGCCAAGATACTCGCTGGTAAAAATTCTCGTTGCCTGATGATTTACCAAGCCTTCTTCAACTAAGGGAACAAGCATGGGGCAAGGAATAGCAAAGACTTTTACCTTAGAGCTTTCCCTTCTTAAAGCTTTTCCCCAGGCACTAGCCTTAACTGTTGCCGGCGTGCCGATAAGGCCGATCCGCCCGGTTTTACTTTTGCTGATTGCTTCTTTTACGCTGGGATCAATTACCCCCAAGACTGGAGTTTTAGTTTTTCTTTTAAGGAGGGGAAGGGCAAGGCTGGAGGCGGTATGGCAGGCAACGATTACGATCTTGACTTTTTTTTGGAGTAAAAAGCGAGTCAACTGCTGGGAAAAGTTAATCACCGTCTTTTTTCCTCTCGTTCCCCAAGGAACCCGAGCCGTGTCGCCGATGTAAACAATTTTTTCTGAAGGCAAAACCCGAATAATTTCCTTAACAACGGTTAAACCACCCACCCCTGAATCAAAAACGCCAAGCGGCCGTTTGTCCATTGACACTTATTATAACAAAAGAGGTTTAAATTACTGCCAGCCAGAGGCCGAAAAGGGCCAAGATGATGCCGGCCAACCAGGCCCGGGCAACCACTTTCGGCTCTTCCCACCCCCTATTTTGAAGCCAAAGATGGGCCGGGGCAACGGTAAAAAGCTTCTTTTTTAAAAGGGACTTGGAAAGAATCTGGAAAAAACTTGAAGCGCCTTCAGCCATGAAAATGCCGCCGATTACCCCCACGGCAACAATTTTGCCAATTAAAAGGCCGACCACCGCTAAGGTTGCCCCAAAGGAAAGGGCGCCAACATCACCCAACCAGATCCTGGCTGGAAAGACGTTAAAGTACAAAAAGGCAATCAAAGACCCAAGCCAAAGAGCTAAAAAGATTGACAAAGTGGTGTCCAAAATGGAGGCCGAAAGAATCCAAAAAGCAAAAAGGCAAATCATCAAAAGTCCGCAGGAAAGACCATCCAAACCATCGGTAATATTAAAGGCGTTGGTAAAGGTGACCACCACAAAGGCAGCGAAAGGAACGTACCAGACTCCAAGATTGACAATCCCCCAAAAGGGAATGTGGACAAAATCAATCCCCAGGTTTTGCCAAAGAAGAAGGCCGATGATAAAACCTAAAATCCATTGGATCACAAATTTGTGGCGGAAACGCAGACCGAAAAAACCGGTTCGGGAAAAGCCGAAAAACTTCATTAAATCATCATAAAGGCCTAAAAGGCCGAAAGAAAGAAAAGAGAAAAAGAGGATGTTCAGCTCATCCTTGATCGGATAGGCAGTGGTAATATAAACGCCCAGAAAGGAAATTAAAGGAAAGAAAAGAACGTACAAAAGGCTCACCACCACAATTACCAAAAGACCGCCCCCTACCGGAGTACCCACCTTATGGGAATGAAGCTTATCAAAAATTTTCGTCCGCAAGCCCAGACAATCTTTTGTCTTCTGTTTTTGACGTAAAAACTTCAGGTGATACAAAAGATTAATAAAGGGGATAATTAAAACACTGGTAAAGATAAAAGAAAAAATAAGCAGTCCTAAAATAAGAGCCATAATTTAAGGAATGATTGCCATTAATTTTGGGCCAAAAATCAAGACGCCGACAATGATTGAACCGCAAACAGCCACCAGGACCATTCCCGAGGCAACATCTTTGGTAACTTTGGCGTCTTTACGCCATTCATGGGTCACCAGGTTGGTAATCGACTCAATCGTGGTATTAATCATCTCGGTGAGTATGACAATAAAGATGGCGGCAATAATGATCGTGATTTCAATCCGGGAAAGTCCAAGTAAAAAAGAAGCCAAAAGAACGATGACGCCGATAATAACCATCAGGCGGAAATTAGGCTGGGTTCGAAGCGAATAACAAAGACCATCAAAAGCGTTTTTAAAGGAGATTTGGTGGTTTTCGTTGTTTTTAGGCACCACAGCTGTCTATTATAATCCTACCCGCAAATCAGAGCAAGCCGGACATTGCTGATAATGATGACAAACTGTTTTTTGACAACCAACTTTTTTATTCTCAAGAATCAAAAGCACCCGCTCCATGTGCCGCAGAAGCGAGCCTTTAAGATAGACTAAATCATCTTTTTTAAGGATTTTTTTCAAAGTCTTGGCGGCCCCATGAACATCCTTAACCCAAAAAATTCTTTCTTTTTCCATCCCGTCTTTTTGAGCCTGCTCGGCCGCAAATTTTTGCAAAGGGCCAACGCTAATCAGATAATCAACCTTGAGTTCAGCCACTTTCCTACCAACTTCCCGATGGCTTTCCTGGGCTAAATCCCCCAGCTCGCCCATTTCCCCTAAAACCGCAATCCGAGAACCCTTGGCAGGCAAGTCCGAAAGAACCTGCAACCCCGCCACGGTTGAGGCAGGATTGGCCCGGAGAGCATCATTAATAAGAACCGATCCCCTCGGCCCTCTCTCAATGCTCACTCTTCCCTTTAAAGGTTTAAGTTTGGCCAGTCCTTTTTTAATCTCTTGCCAGCCCAGGCCTAAGTTTCTGCCAATCGCGGCTGCAGCTAGACACTCATGAATAAAATGCTGGCCAATCAGGCCGGTTTTAAGTTTAATCCTTTTATTTTCAGCGTTAAGAACAAAAGAGGTGCCTGAAAAATCAACCTTGATTTTATCGGCCCTAAAATCACTTTTTTTTGAAACCCCACACCAGATAACTTCAGCTTTAGTTTTTTTCGCCATTTTTCTGACATTTTCATCGTCATAATTTAAAATTGCCAAACCATCTTTGGGAAGGGCTTCAAGCAGTTTTCCTTTTTCCTTAATTACTCCAGCTAAAGAGCCTAAAAGCTCTGAATCCGAATGAGTGGGGTTAATACCGGTCACCACGCCGATTTCGGGTTTAACCAGAAAAAGATGAAAATCCATTTCATCCTTATGATCCACGCCATATTCTAAAACCAAAACCTGATGCCAGGGACGAAGTTTTAAAAGGGTCATCGGCAGATTGTAGATCGTATCAAGATTAAGACCAGTTTGAAGGGTTCTGAATTTTTCTGAAAGAACCTGGGTAATGGCTCTGGCGGTATTGGTTTTGCCGTAACTGCCAGTAATGCCAATGATCTTAACCTGCGGATGAAGATTTAGCCAAAGTTTGGCAAGGGTTCTTCTTGCCTGGTGAAGGGGTTGTTTCCACGCCTGAATCTTGGCCATATAAACTCTATTCTAACACGGAAAGATAACGAATTTAACCCCTATGCCTATTTTCTTTTCTTCGCTAAAGTCAAACTTCCCTATCTTTCTAATAGCTCTTGGGTTTCATCTTGCTCTTCAGGGGTTAAGGCATCCCTCACTCCGGGATCTTCAAAAACCTTCTTTATCACCCCTTGGTGCAGCCTTCGCATAAAGGCTTTTTCCGCTGGCGTTTCACCACAAGGATTGAGGATGTGCTTTCTGGCCCAATCTAAAGCTAATCCAGCCCTTTCTCTGGGAGATAATTCTCCCCTTTCTGCCCCTTGTTCCATAATTATTATTTTACCAAACTTATGCTTCCCGCCAAAATTTTAAACTCTTAATAAGAGCGCCCTGCCGTAGGTTTTTTGTAAATAACTTCTAACATCCATGTTTCCTCGCCATTGAACAGTTCTTGTAAAATAGGCCTCAATCAAGCGATCAGTCTGCATTAAACGAAAAGCCTCATCAAAATAAGCCAGCTTTTCTTGATCATTGCCAAAGCGCTGTGTAAGATAGGCAATTACCTCTTTTTTAAAACCAGGACAGCGGACAGAAAGCCAAGCAGGATCTTCTAGTTCGCTTCCCCAAACTGATTTGTCAAAATCAATCAAGGCCAACCCTTCGCCTGCCCACCAAAGATGATTTCTTTTAAAATCTCCATGAACAAAAGCCATGCCATACGACCCTAGCAATTCCCAATCTCTAGAATAAAGCTCTTCAATTCTTCTAAACTCCCTTTCGCTCAAACCTTTTAACCACCCCATCCTTTTTAAGAAAGCCAGTCTTGATAAGCCCTTTTCCAAATAATCCCTTGGCCCAATTGTCTCAATCTCCATCTCCTGGGGAATTTCCATCCGATGAAAAACCTCTAAAGCCCAACCAAACCCTGCAAAAGTTGCTTTTTCTCCTTGAGGAAGCTCGTTAATCATTATCGCTGTTAAGCCACCAGATTCAGTTAGATCTCCCCTTAGTTCAGGCACCAAAAGATGATTTTCGCTAAGATAATCTCTGGGAATGGTTCGCAAAACATAAGCTTCGTTTTCAAGAAGAGCTTGGGTTCGTTTTTCGGTTGCCACCTTAATAATCATGGGCTCGCCATCTTCCCTTGAAACCGCCCTGAAAATGCCAAAGAGCCTTCTTTCTCCTGCATTTTGTTCAACAACGACTGAATCGGGTTCACAGCCAAAATCAGAAGCCAAGCCTCTGATTTTCTCTGGTGTCAGGATTGCTCTGGGGTTGCCTTCTTTCATATTGAAAAAACAGGCAGGAGATATGAAAGTTTAACATAGAAAAAGTCTTTTTGCCAGCCCGTTTTCTTCCTAGTCTACGCCGCCTTTGCTGTGTTCGGTTCGGATAATTCTTGCATTGCCTTTCTCTTTTGGATAATTCCCTTTTTCTTCCCATCGATTATTTCAAAAAGCTTATCGTTGCCTACGCCTTGAAAAATTGCCGCCGAGAAATTATTAGCTAAACCCCCCAAGCTCCCTAACCACGCTTTAAATTCTCTGCTTTCCCTATCAACGGTTTGCCAAGTATAT
>Ga0307379_10011233_pt1 | contig 11772 bp, 5 predicted proteins | sample UN2MG_FD_202237 | JGI IMG/M metagenome (GOLD analysis project Ga0307379, IMG submission 202237) | Soil microbial communities from Risofladan, Vaasa, Finland - UN-2 | ecosystem: Environmental > Terrestrial > Soil > Coastal area > Acid sulfate soil | place: Finland: Risofladan, Vaasa | collected... | reverse complement strand
CCGGGATGTCTTTCCAGCGGAGGTTGAAGTCGAAGAATCCCTGGCTGACGTACTGCTTGTCGTCCAGGCTGGTGAGGACCTCGACCTTGTCCTTGACCTCACCCTTCAGTGCGTCCCACGACGGATGGCCGCCGGCCTGAATGCGGAAGGCCGCGCATTTCTCGACCTGCTCCAGGTCGACGGTCACCACCGGCATGTCGCCTTTGCTCCACAAACCGCCATAGCGGTAGGCGCCGCCGCCGGTGTAGGGCGAGCCTACAATCCCGTCGGTGAGGATTTTCCCATCGGGGTCTCCGGATCCCCAGTTATCCCGTGACGGCACCGTCGAGACATACGACTTGCCCACGGCCAGGTTGTTGCCGTAGGTCACCCAGCGGTCTTGATGCTTCTGGGCGTCGGGGGTCTCCTTGCCGTCGCTGTAGCCGTATCCGACCGGCGCCGGTCCGCTGGCCAACGTATCCTGAAGATTGATCCGCAGCGATTCCATCACGGGGTGGTCCAGGCCGCCGACATTGATCTCGTACATGCAGGGTAGTGACTCCACCAGTTGCGTGTGGCTGCGTTGGATCATCGTGTAGTCGGCCTGAAGCTCGTTCCAGGAGAAGGTCACTTCCACTGGCTTTGGTCGCGCGTCGGCCGGCCGGTAGTTGGCCTCCATGCGTACGGCGTACAGACCGCAAACGTCGCGACCGGCATTGAATGCGTTCCACAGGTACTTGAACAGCACGCTCTTGGTTCCGGCCGGGATGCTTTCCACCTTCTCATGGTGGATCACGTCCCAGGGGCTGGTCGTGTCGATGAGCGAATAGCTGCGATTCCACGTCTTGCCGCCGTCGAAGCTGTGCAATAGATCGACGTGGGCTTGCAGGCCCCGGTTGTAGAAACGCCCGCCGTAGGTAACGGACGTGATGTCGCGGGGCGCATCGATGCGGAAGACGACATACGCCTCTTCACCCCCTTGCTCGGCGCAAAGGGAACTCAAGTAAGGACGCTGTTCGGGCTGGCTGACGTTCTTCTCTTCGACAACGTACGCCTGGTAACGAGGCCTGCTGAGATCGGGCCAGAGGACGATCGATTCCGTCTGCTCTCCAGCTCCCACATACACCCGGTTCTTACCCAGTCGGAGACGGGGCAAGGTCTTGCTGTTGAGCTGCGTGACGGTTTCGAAGGCGATCGACCGAAGCTGGGCGTCGGACGCGTTGGTCTTGCCCTTGAGGATCACCTTGACCAGCACTTCGTAGGCGCCGTTGACCGGCTCGATGAGCCGCAAGTCGACGGGAATCCTCCCCGTCTTGTCCGCTCGCCAAACCTCGTCCCACGCCAGGCCGTTGGTCGTGCTGACGGCGATGGCAGCCAGATCGTCTGCGGTCTGGCGGATCATCGTGGCATTGATCGCCAGCGAGGTGATCACGTTGGCCCCCTCGACCTTGAAGACGATTTCACCCGCCTGGTCGGCCTGAGCAGGTTCCACGCCCGCGGGCTCGATTGCTTCGACCTTGCTCACGGCGTGGGCCGTCTTGGTCAACGCGGAGGCCGTGAGCAGGGGCGTCCATTCGCGCAAGCCGTTGCCACGGATGTTATAGCGGGGATTAACGGACTCCGGATCCCATCCTTTGTTCTCGTTGGGCACGTAGTAGGCCGGATCGGCCCGGAAATCGGGCCGCTTGTCGTTCGGCCGTGTCGCGTCGGGGCTGTCGGCATCGAGGCGGTGGTAGTAGCGTGTATACACCTCGTTCTCGCGAAGATTGAGGATGTAACGATGCCCCAAGTCCCAGTTGTTGAGGTAATCCCGATACTTCAGCCCCCGGGGATTGAAGCAACGGTACTCGTCGGCTAAGGAGCGAATCGTGTCGCAGCCGGCCAGGAAACCGTTTGGGCTGGTGGCGGTCAGGCAATGGTACTTGGCGATGTGCCCCGGCTCGCTTATTCCGCCGCTGGCCGCGCAGGCACCTTCGGCGCCGATGTCCTCCACGCCGGCGATGGTCGTCCCGTCGCAGAGCGTGTAGATCGCCGACAACGAGCTGTCATACATGTGCCAGCGGCCGTCATATTCCACCTCCGGCACGGTGTGCAGGCTGATGTCCCAGAATTTCACATCGAGTCCCATCGCCCCCCAAATCGCGCAATTGGCCCCGGCCACCGTGCTGCACATCATGTAGCCGTAATCGTTGAACTGGCGGATCGGGTCAGTCAACTCCCGGCCGTGCAGGATCATCGGCGCGGTCTGGCGGCGGGCAATGTGGTTCCAGTACCAAAGGGCCCAGCACTTGTCCTTCGTGTTCTTACGGTTAGAGGTGATACTATAGATCATGCTGCCGATGTCGGCATAATCGGGGTTGCCATCGGTAACCACCTTGACGTTGCACATCTGCGCCCGCGCTCGGCTTTGAAACCCGAACACGAGAGCGGCAACCAGCGAGGCAACCAGAAAGTGCTTCATTCCTCGAACGTGGGTGCAACTGGGGGCTGGCATGGGATGACTCCTGTCGATGAGGTGGGGACTTCTGCTATCAGTCCAGAGAGGCGGCCTGGCTGTTGTATGCAACGTCTTTCAGTCCCATGGTAGTCGCCCGCGCGAGCCGATGCAACACGCACCACGGATAAAGATCGCGTCGCCAACCGTTTGCTCATGATGGTACATTCAAGTAGAATTGCCCGTTTGGCACGAACTGGCGCTTCGCGTCCCCACCCCTTTACAGAAAGGCACGACAATGATGAAGGCTTGGATTGCGGCGGCGTGTGGGGTGGTGTTCCTGACCAGCAGTACCTTGTACGCTCAGACGGCCGGGTGGCGCCACGAGATGAAGCTGGTCGACTATATGGGGATCTATGACTTTCCCGAGGAGTTGGTCAGCTTCCCATTCACCTGCCCAGCCAATGCGGTACGGAAAGAGCACCTGAAGCTAGAGCGCGAGGGGGATGAGTCGCCGGCGGAATACCAACTCTCCAATGTTGTGGAGAGCGGCGGATACCTAACCAGCGCCACGGTGCATTTCCGCAGCGATCTGCCTCGCAGCTCCAGCCGGCTCTTCAGACTCGTCTACGATCCGGCCTATACCGCCAAGTTCACCCCGCGCGTGACCTTGACGACCCATGCGGACGGGACGGCAGTGATCGGCGCGAATCTGCAGCAACTTCGCGTGCCCGCCGACGGCGCAGCGGCTTCAACCAATTCGGCCCCGATCCTAGGCATTTCGCGCGATGGTGGGATGACGTGGGTCGGCGGCTCAGCGCTGCTGCTGCCGCAGGGCGTCACACTCAACAGCGTGCGTGGGACGATCGTCGACCAGGGGACGCTGTTCATCAAGTACCGCCTGCTCTATACCTTCAACTCCAACCGCACCTGGCAGGTGGACCTGATAGTCCAGCCTAATGAGAAGCACGTGCTGGTGGATGAGTCGCTCAGCGGTTTTACGCCGGAGGATGCGGCGTTCTGGAAGCTGTCGTTCCAGAAGGGGCTGGAGCCGGATGCCCGGCTGGTGATGTGCAACGGCGGGTACAACGCGGGCCCCCGCGGGCAATACTGTGGGGCCTACGATAAGGACCTGCGGGCGGACGGAGCGCTGCCGTACCAGCTTGGACTCTACACCGCCAACTCCTACGGCGTGATGCGCTCGACGGTATTCTTCAACGACAACGGCCAAAACGCGTTGATCTTTGCCATCAACCGCCCCCGCGACTGGAAGACCGCCGCGCGCCGTGTATGGAGCGCCATGAATGCGCCGGAGAACCTTTACTTCTATCACTGCAACGGCGACAGCTACGCGCGGCTTGCACTGCTGGGACGCGAGCGGCACTGGGCGCTCAGTTTGATCCCGCGCGACGAGGTGGTGATCAGCGAGCTGCCGGTGGCGCCGGCGGATCAGCCGACCCGAAAGAAGAGCACGCCGCGACGATATGCCGTCCGCAAGGACCTCGAAGGCTATGCGGGCGAATCGCGAGGGCAGTTCGGCGCCGGGCCGGAGGTGCGGCTGTGGCAGAAGCTGACCGACTTCAGCCTCAACGCCTACAAGGACATGGTCTTCGATTTCGACGAGCCGCTGACGCCGTACGATCCCGAGGGCGAGAAGTGCAGCTACGACGATTATTGGATGAAAGGGGTGCGCGGCGGGAGCCTTCGCGGCTATATGTACCAGTTGATTCAGCGCTACTGGGACGTTTCCGGTGCGTTGCAGAGCGCCTTCGGCACGAAATACGAGTTTTACGCCAACAGCCGGGCCGGTTGGACCGCCGACGAGCGGCGGCGGATCCGCTCGATCCTTATCTTCGCCGCCAACTTCCTGGTCGAAGACAGCTTCTCACCGCATGCCAGCATGATGGCCGGACAACCGAATTTCGTCTTTGACGCCAAGGGCTCGATACCCGTGGCTGTCACGACATTCCCGAACCACCCGCACGCGGAAAGGTGGAAGAGCGAGTTCACGCGATTCTGGAGCGAGTGGCTCGACGTGTATACGCGGCGGGCGAATCCGCGGCTGAATACCCACGGCGGACGGTGGATGGAGAACATCGCCTGCTACTGGATAGCCTCGCTGATGAGAAGCTTTTATCCGGCCGAAGCGATGAGCCGCTGCGACAACACCGAGATTTACGCCCATCCGCTGTTTAAGGACCTGATCCGCTGGACACTGGACGGACTGGCGCCCAGCGAGGAACCCTGTCGGCGACTGGTGCCTATCGGCGCCCATGCCCGGGGCGACGTCGAGGCCGAGCGGATACGCAAGGCGGCCGAGTTGCTCGAGAAGAGCGATCCGGCGCTCGCCGGGCAGCTTCTCTGGTGCCTGACCGACGGCAAGGAAGGGACCAGGCCCGACCTCCGCTCGCGGCTCTACACCGACTACGGCGCGGTGATGTGGTACGACTCGGGTGGGCCGCACGAGGCGTTCTTGACCATCCAGCAGCTTAACGGTTCCGGCTATCGCTGGACGGCCAGCAGCAACGGCGCGCTATACTACGCCACCAAGGGGCACCGCTGGAGTTGGAACGGCGCCGAACAAAACGGCGATAGTTTCGACATCAATCAGCTTCCGCTGTTCAATCTGGACGGCAAGTCGCTGGGGGCGCACGAGGTGGACGGGCTGCTCTATGACTTTGATTTCGCGCAGTTCTACAAGGCCGCCGGGTCCAACCCCGCTTACCCCTGGCGCGGCGTGATGATGCTGCGCGACGATTACCTGGCCGTGTACGATCACGTGGCCGACCCCAAGGTTTTGGGCAAGTTCCAGTGGTGCAACTACGAGGCGTTTCTTCAGGCGGAGTACTTCGCCCGGCCCGACTTCACCGACCTGAAGGCGACCTGCGTGCCGCGTTTGAAGGGCGCTGGCCCGCTGAACTGGGACTGGGGCGACGAGACGCCGCTGGAGTCGATGCGGCCCGGGCCGTTTTCCGTCCGCTGGACGGGCATGCTCATGCACGACCGCTCGACGGGCATGCCGCCGGCGGCGGGCGATTATTCCGTCGTGGCCGAAGTCAATCCCGGCGACGAGGCCCGCATCTGGCTTAATAAGCAATTAGTCTACGATAGCACCACGGGCGAATCGGTGCGGACGCGGCTGGGCGACCACGAGTATGCCGACCTGAAGGTGGAGTATGTTCACCACACCGGCCCCGCGCGGATCAGCGTCAAGTGGGGTACCGACAGGCTGCTCCCGCCTCATCCTCAGGACACGTTCCACCGGCTGGCGATGCCGCAACTCTACCCGGTGAAGGCGGGCGCCGGCGATCAATTGCACGTCGTCGCACCCAGGGCGCACCAGGTGGAGCCGAAGCCCTACGGAGCGGTCATCGACGGCAAGGAATACGTCTTCTGTTGCGCTGCCGAAGTGAAAGCCACCGACGGTCCGGCCGTCTTCATCGGCACGGCAGGCTACGCCCGCGAGAACGAAGTGGCGCTATTCGAGGGCACAAGGGTCGGCTTCAATGGATTGGCGGTGCAGCGCATCTCGGGCGACTTCGGCATCAGCGCCAGCCAGCAGGCCGATGGCACTCTCGCCGGCCGCCTCGTCGGGCGCTCGGGCGGAACGATCAAATTGACTCCACCGTTCCGCTTTGATGCCTCGCGTTGCCAGGTCAAGCTCAACGGTGCCGTCGTCCCCCACACGCTCGAGGGTGGCGCGATTCGTTTTGATGTACACATCACGCAATCCGACGGTCCCAAGAGCTACACGATCACTGGAAATCGCGAATCGAGTGTTCAGACGATCCCGTTCCCTCTCCGCTGCGATTGAAGGCGTCTATTCCTCAGAACCCGTGCGTTGTGAAACGGTACCAGTGAAGCAACGCAAGCCTCCTGTCTCGCTGCCAACGTAGACACGTCCGCCGACGACCGTTGGAGAACTGACCGATAGGCGGAGTTCACCCGGTTGGTCCTTGTCGTTGAGATAGTGCTTCTCGTAAACTCCGCCGTGTGCGGCGTGGAGCACAGCCAGGTAGCCGTCATTGCTGACGGCATAGACGTACTGCCCGGCCAACCGGCTGGCCTTGACAATTACACGAGCTACCACCGAGGTATCAACGGGATCATGGTTGACTTAGCCGATCTGCCCGAAGGGGTCACGCCGGAGGTGGGCGACTTCTTGTTTCACATCGGCAATGACGACACGTCGGGGGATTGGGGGCCGGCTCCGATTCCGACGGTTACCGTGCGGGCCGAGCCGCTTGGGCTGGTCGAAGACGACGTCTTCTGCTTCGGCAATGCCGTGGCGGAGGCCGACAATTCGACCACCGACACACAAGTCACCACCGCCGACCTGCTTCTGGCCCGCAATAACCCACGTAACTTCCTGAATCCGGCCCCGATCGATTACCCGTACGACTTCAACCGCGATGGGCGGGTCAATGCGACCGACGTGCTGCTGGCGCGGAACAACCAGACGAGCTTCGCCAACGCGCTCAGGTTGATCGATCTGCCTGGGCAAGCATCACCTGCTTTGACAGACGAAAGCCCGCTTCCAGCGTCGGAACCAGAGATCGACTTGGACTGGCTTTCCGCGTACGAGCAGCTTACCAGAAGAGACCAGTCAGCCAAGAACCGCAACAATGTCGAAGCGGCTGTGGATAAACTTATAGCAACATACTTGCCGTGAGCAACCGCCAGCTTCACGATCCTTCACAGCTCTGCCGACCCAAAGCCTCCCAATCTCTACTCCACCGCGCCACAACTCCCGCCTGCCTCACAACTCGCTCTTCCCCTCGTCTCTCATACCCACCCTTGCCCATCGTCGACAAATGCCTCGCGCCCGGGTACGTATGCCAACGGTAGATGTACGATGGCACACCACCCGGCGAAGCCATGCGAATCCCCGCTTGCTTGAACCGCCCAGCCAGCGCCTGATCCTGCCCCGACTGCATGGCCGGATAGCCTCCGACGGAAAGGAACGCGTCGCGGGTGAAGCCCCAGGCTCCGTGGAAAAGTCCGCCCGTCGGCTTCCGCTCAAGGCGCGTGCGCCGATCAATCCAGACTTCTTCCGGTCGCGACCATGGCACACCCGATTCCAACACACTGGCCATCGCTTCCAGGTGCCACGGAAGACAGATGTCGTCGTCATCCCAGACAGCGAACGCATCCACATCCGCCGAAGCCAAAGCGGCACACGCATTCCGCTTCTCGCCAAGTGTCCGGAATCGCTTTCCGACCGACAGCAACCACCATCCAGGGCCCGTCTGCTCATCGTGCTGCCCGGCATCGTCCAGTACAATCAGCTCGCGCTTTTCCAGCGGATACGTCTGCCGCTGAAACGACTCGATGGCTTCGGCCAATTGCTCAGGCCGATTGTACGTGCAGCAAAGACAGGCCATCTTCATCGTGGTACTCCTCCCGCCGCTACGCTTTCTGTCCGCCCTTTACCGTTCTCTACCTGAGGATGAGTTCGGCGGGACAAGATCAGTCGATCCCGGCTCAGCGGGCCGAACTCGAAGCCTACGCTAAGAAACACGGCTACGAGATCGTCGGGGAATACCTCGACGAGGCGATCTCCGGCGACGACACCGAGCGGCGAGCCGGTTTTTTGCGAATGCGAGAGGACGCCCAGCGAGGCGAGTTCGACGTTGTGCTCTGCTGGGACCAGGATCGGTTCGGGCGGTTCGATCAACTCGACGCCGGGTACTGGATTTATCCCTTTCGCCAAGCAGGGGTCCGCCTTGAAACGATCGCTCAAGGGGCAATCGACTGGGAGGACCTCACCGGGCAATTGATCTACTCGGTCAACCAGATGGGCAAGGCCCAGTTTATCCGAGATCTAGCCCGCAACACATGCCGGGGAATACTATCGTCGGCGAGGGACGGCCGAGCCGGGACGGGAGGCCCGAGCCCCTACGGTTACAGGTCAAGAGACGGTGTGGTCTCAATCGTTACCGACGAGGCCGAAGTGGTCCAGTGGATCTTTCACGAATATCTGAAGCCGGGAGCCTCGCTCATGGGAATCGCGGCAAAACTCAACCGGCGAAGGGTTTCACCTCCCCGAGGCAAAGTCTGGCGAAGCTCGTCCGTCCGAGCGATTCTCAGAAGGCAAAAGTACTGCGGGACGTTCGTCTATGGTGAGCGGAACGATCTCGCCAACAGCAATTCCGCCAAGCGCGATGAATTGCTCGGTGATTTGTTCACGTGGCTCGAATCCACCGACGCGCTGGTCCCGACCCAACCGAATCCCGCATACGCCCCGGCCGCCGTGGAATAGAATGCCGGGAAAGATCGCAAAACCGGGACGGCGGACGCGATTTCCCTGCCGTTGCTTGCCGTCGGAAGCAAGCAACGTCCATTGTGCGAGTTGATTGTCACGAACCGACGTGGTATTCCGAGGTTCGCCAAGAAGGCGTTCCACATCCCGTTCCCAGCGTCGGACGGCCCCATGTTTGGCCGCGACAATCAAAGGCATCCGGCAAGGTGATCGGCCGGGTGTTCCGAGTTCCTCTTGTTGCCGAGCAACACCGGCGATTTTGCGAATGAGCCAAACGGCAGAGCATCATCTGTTCCGCAAAATCGACGGTGCCACCCGCGCGCCCGACTTAAGGGTCGTTTCTTTGGGGATTGCCAAGAACGGGTTGGGTTGATGGGACAGCGGCAGGAATTCTGGTGTTGGCTAAAGTTCAGACTTTGAGAAACCTGATTTGATCTGTCGGGCAGCGACCGATCAAGTCAGTACATGGATTTCATCCTGCCCAAGTAGAATCTGTAACGGGTCTGTAACGCTTTGCGATGGCCTTGCCTTTTCTAGTGGGCCATTGCAGATCGCTACCGATCGGCGGCGCTGGCAGACAGGAACAATCAGCCCAGACAGCGTCCGTAAGGTCACCCAATGGCCAACACTGTTCAACCGGACGCTCACGTTGTCTTCAAACTTCGCTGTGGACAAGGGGCGTCTAGTCCGAGCTTTCGCGGCCAGTGCACTGTGTCCGTATATCTCCATTCCACTTCTGTTATACCTGCTCAAGGTCCACGACGGTGGACTGATCGCCAATATCGAGGCGAAGACTACGAGCGCCAGTCACGCGCATGAAGGTCACCCGTTGTTCGCGACTCCCGGCCTCGGCGAACTCCTTGAGCCTTTGTCCCGCGTTACCAGTGGCACTGATCCGGACGGTAGTTCCCGTTTCGTCGCGTGACAATCGAATATCGAATTTGCTTACATCAATATCGGCTGACCCCAAGATTCCCCGTAGCCATGTACGAATGCCCCCCTCGGTCACTAGAACTCCTGGAATAGCTATTGAGAACGATATTACGCTGGCGTCACGGATCTTCTCGTAGTACGCCTTACCAAGGATTGCTTTGAAAGCCTCATGGAACCTCGGCTGACAAACTCCTCTCACAATGTCGGACCCAAGGAGTTTATGCAGCTGGACTGCAGCTTGGTTGTAGTGAACCTCCTCGGGGCCAAAGCCCATCTCTGCAGTAACCGCGCCGTTCCTAGCACCATATTCCATTCCTGTGAGTCGTCCATCAACTAGTGCAGCACGTATCTTCGGCGGCGGCGACGTGACGATGTGCATCTTCTCCTGATACTGAGACGTGTACTTCTTCCATTCGGCGTTGTTAAACAGCGACGCGCCGAACGTCTTGTTGGCCGTGTCGATGTGTTTACGGTAGTCCGTAACAAATACGACCGCTTTGACTTTACTCTTTAACGCTCGGACGATCAAATCGCGTTTTACGGACCCGATTGGCCCCGTGTCAAACGGCCCCGCGTTCGCTAGCAGCCCGCTAACGGTCACGACCAAGATTGTTGCAGGAGGCTCCTTCGAAACGGCATGCACCAGTTGCTGTACGCAAGTCTCGCCGTATACTCCACCATGTTCGCAACGGCCACCCGGAGTCTCAACATCAGCAGTGCCGCCGACGATTTCCAACTTGAATCCCTGGGCCACAGCGGGGTTGTCTCTGTGCTCACGAATCAAAGCCGTATTGGGAGTGATGATTGCCATCCCTTCCTGCACGGCAGCTATGGCGAGGCCCACATAGAGGCCACTGCTGCCCTCAAAGAGAACCACAGTATCGCCGTTCCCAATCAGCGTGGACGCATCCCGCGCCTTTTCGGCGACGAGGTATTGGCCAACCAGTTTCTTCTCGTATTGCTGCTCATAAATCCCTCGCCCAAACTTTGAACTCGTTGAATAGCTGCAGATGGGCTCCAGCGAGTCTCGGTGCCATTCGTTGCACTCGTCCACAAGCGCCTCGAGGTTCTTGCCACTGCGAGCGCACACTTCTGCTCCAACCGCCGACGTCCGTAGAACTTCGATGAAAGGCAACTCGCGCAGCGTTGCCAAATCTGCAATCTGGTCAACGTGTCTCGAGCAAAGATCCTCGGGCGGGAAGTTGTCCAGAGTCGGCACTCCCCACAAGTGCTGGTCTAGCGTGAGTTCTTGATACTCCATGCGCGTCAGTCGGCCAGTGAAAAGCAGATATCGACTGAGTTCCATGATCAGGCTCCTTCACGTAAAATACTGTAGCACGTTCGTGCAGGCCGGCAAGCCTCACTCACGCTGCAAGACAGAGGAGCCCAACCAATCGAGTTCAGAGGCCGATCGAGTCTGCTGCAATTATCATACGTCCATAAAGACTTCAGCAGTTTCCACAGCGACATGTTCGTTTATTCTAGCTGTTTCACCTAGCGCTTTCAAGGAAACCCTGAGGAATCAACCGGTCGATCGCCAGCAACGGTGCGGATCGTGCTCGATCTGGAATGCGATCGGGCAAAATGAGCAAGGTGGGAAAGATATAGGGAAGCCGGGTTCACGCGGAGCGAGGCGGTTCAAGTATGCCGTGCGCGTTCGCGCCACCCTTGAAATTGGGAAATTCTGGGCAGCCATGACGTTTGGAAGATGCGATCTACCTGATCGGTCAGGTTGCCCCTACGCACCTGCGTCGCAGAAATGGTTCGTTTCCCGACGCAAACGCCACAATCCCTTCTTAGCACGTAAGTTCCGTGCGGGGTGTCCGATACTGCCATGTCGTAATTCAAGACCCCGTAAAGCCGTGCCGCACGAGGCTTCTGACACAGCTTCTTTCGCCACGAGCCTGCCATCGCCCCTCCTCGTCGCGGAACACTCTGGGGGCCCAATCCCCAGGAGCCCATGGTACCGCTCCTTCGGCTGGTGGCCCAAAAAACGGGAGATTGACGGGGGGCCTCGTGGTACGATACAATAGTCCACGTGCGATTCTCCGCAGACCGGCTCTTCGAAGACTCGAAATGCGCCGTTCGACGTCCGTGTCGGCGGGGTGCCATGCCCATGCAAGCGTGGGCATGACACCCGGCATCTTGCGGAGACGAGGCTGCA
>Ga0307379_10011231_pt1 | contig 11775 bp, 10 predicted proteins | sample UN2MG_FD_202237 | JGI IMG/M metagenome (GOLD analysis project Ga0307379, IMG submission 202237) | Soil microbial communities from Risofladan, Vaasa, Finland - UN-2 | ecosystem: Environmental > Terrestrial > Soil > Coastal area > Acid sulfate soil | place: Finland: Risofladan, Vaasa | collected... | reverse complement strand
CTACCTCCGGGCATGGAATTTGGTATATCCCAACGCCTTTTTCGATCAAAACCTCGACCACTTCCCTTTCCAAACCGGGATAGATCGCTAGCTCATCCTCCAGAGAGTGAACATTCATTATGCAATGAGATACGACCACAAGCCGCCCGCTTCTTTTATCTTCCATGAGAGACCTCAATACGATGAGATTTTTGTATACGAAATGCTTTTGTAAGCCGTCTCGTGATCCATAGATCCTGGGAGTCTTATCTCGGTTATCTCCTGAATCTTGTTCTCCGTCTAGAGCTTGCCATCTCCCCGGCCTTGTCACTTTCGGTGATCACAAAAAATGCCATATGAATCACTTTTTTCCCGAATTTCAGGGCCGATCCCACAAGCGTTTTCTCTTCAAAACGGTAATCCCAGCCCTTGCCCACAGACTCATATTTTCTCTCTTTGCATTTTTGTGTTTTGCCAATGAATTCTCGGGCCTTAGTCACATCGGGCGCTCCTGTGAGCTTTGTCTTTTGGAGGGTCGCATCCATGGCATAACTCTTCACAAGCTTTGTATGAAGGATCGCATAAGCTGCTTCGCGCGAGACAAAATCGAAACCCACCACTTCGCCGTCAATAAAAGCAAGGAGGCCCTTTTGATCCGGAGCTGCAGGAAAAGCGTTCAGATAGTCGTTGAGATCGTCCATCTTGACCTCATAGGCCGCCTTCATCGCCCCAGTTTCAGATTGGGCACCCGCATCCTCCGACATCTCTCTGATAGCCGTCCATACCGTGCCCTGGTCAGAACGAAACTCCTGTGAATCAGCAAGTGTATCAGATACAGTCTGTGCTTTTATCCTTCGGAGTTTTGTGGACATCAGGGTGTCCGAATCGGAGAAATCTCTGTCCCTGTAGGCCCATCTTCCCTGCTCGGTGCAGCTTACAGGAATGACAAGCTCGGACTTCTCCTTCACAAGAATCGTAGTGTTGAGCACCCTGTTTTGTTTCGCCCCAACGACCTCTTCACCATCAAGAAGGAGGATAGGAATTTCCGCGCTATTGATCACTTTGAGCTCGGGCACAGAACCCTCGTGGCTGACCTCTGTGATGGTCAACACCTGCTTGGCCAGAGCTTCTTTTAAGGTCAGGTACTCAGGAGAATCATCCAGTGAAGTCAGGAGAGGAAGAACTCCCATGTTCTTGAAATGCTGCAATTCCCCGAATTCAAAACTTGTCAGGTATTTCTTTATCGTCGTGTCCATCAGACCCCCTCTTGGAAATTCGGGGACAGGCTACTTTTTACAGGGGTAATTAAAAAAAAGCAGCCTGTCTCCTTTTATGCCACACTTATAGCCAACTCTTACATCTTTTTTCTTATATACACCAGTCCTTCATTCGTCACTGTGAAAAAGAAATCTCCTGCAGCAGTATAAGATTCTCTGATCATGTTATTTTCGATGAGTTCCCGCACGACCACCTGGAACTCTTTTCTATCTTTCTCGGGAGAAACCTTTTTATAGTTATCGAATAAAACTCCCAGAGCTACTTCCTCTGTTTCTTCCGCAAGATTATAGAGGATGTTGAGATGCTCATCACTCAGGTCTAATTCCATCTCTTTTGATTTGTCTTCCTTGGGCCTCTTTATCTTTTCTGTTTTTTCTTTTTCCTTAGGTGTCACTGCTTTAGCTTTTGGTCGTACTTGATCCAATTTTTGCTGGATATCACTTTTTATCTCTTCCTTGACTTTTTTAATAGCTCTTTCGATGTCGGCCTTGTTTTTTTGGCGCACTTCATAGATATACTCCCTCAGCTGGTATTCCTTATAGTCATCAACTTCTTTTTGAGGTGTTTCCAGATCGCGAGGGGATTCATTCTCTTGTTTCTTGTTCTTTTCAGCGTTTTTACGAAGTTCGCTGGCCATCTGTTTCAGTTCCTTGTATTCCTCGAGGATCTCTCTTATGTTGGCCTTCATAACTCTTTGAGTTCTTCTGTAAAGGAAAAACATGATGACCAAAAGCCCTATCGCGATGAGTAAAAAAATGTAATCTGCTATTGATATGTTCATGATGCCACCCTTGTTCCTATGTTAGTCTATAACAATGAAAAAAATTTGCAAAGAAATTTTTAAAATGAGAGATCCCTGATATAAGAAAAGGGGACAGTCCCCTATTTCCAGAGGTGAAACGAAAAGGGGACAGTCCCCTTTTCTCATCACCTCTTTTAACCGCCTTTCCAATTTCCAAAACTGGTATCCTCCAGCTGATTCTTGTAAGATAGAAAACAATGGATCAAAAAAAAATCACGGGGATTGCGTTCACTGTGTTCATCTGGATCTGTATTGTGTGGTTGCTCTATCCACTGATCACTCTGGACTCGATAAGCATGATCAACGCAAAGCAGTATCTCTACAGATCTGCCATCGGAATCGGTCTGATGATCATCCTCTTTGGCAAGACCGTATTCGATATCCTGTTTCCTCAAGCCACCAACAGAAGAATCCCTGTCATAAACACAATATTTTTGATCGTCTATTCTTTTCTTATGACCGGAGGAATTATTTATATGGTCAGTCGATTGATAGTGCTTTACATCCGAAATCAGGGTGATAGCATGCCATCCTATTTCTGATCGAATAAAGCAGATTCCATCCACTTCCAGGAACGCAGAATCAAAATCGTCACAGAAGACGATTATGTTTGCATTTTTGTTCCAAATGAATATAAATACTCGTTTGAACCGGAACGATTCTTTTTGAGATGTAGGGCCTGTTTTTAGAACTTCTTAATAAGAAGTAGCATCCGTTCCCCGAACGGACAGTTTGGAAAACGGTCCTGACAATCAGAAAAATTGGCAGCTTTTTGAACTAAAGATGTGAGGAATCGTAAGTATTAGAAAGACGCAATAGAAAGAATATGCTTGTTTCTTGCTTAAACACATTTCACTCCAAAGAGGAGACTTACTCATGAGAAAAATTGCACGGCATTTTGTTATTTTGTGGGCTCTGGTTTTCATCTTCACAAATGTATCGGGAGCCAGCGATATACCGACCCTGGAAGGCCACTGGGAGGGATCTATCGATATCCCCGGGATGACACTGGAGGTCGACATTGACTTCAGAACAAATGAGGATGGTTCATGGGAGGGAGATATTTCCATCCCCGCCCAGAAAGCTAAAGACGTTCCGCTCACCAACATCAGCATGGCTGGGAAGGACGTAAGTTTTTTCATTTCCGGAGTCCCGGGCGATCCGACATTTAAAGGGACATTCAGCGCCGATGGAACGAAAATAACCGGAGATTTCACCCAAAATAAGCAAACATTTCCCTTCTCGCTCAGCCGCGAAGCCAGCCCTGTCATCAAGGCCAAAGAAGCGATCGCTGATTTTGATAAGATCATCGAAAAAGGGCTGAAAAGCTTGAATAATCCCGGCGTTGCCGTCGCCATCGTTAAAGACGACGAAGTTATTTTCTCCAAAGGATTCGGCTATCGAGATGTGGAAAATAAAACGCCGATGACTGCCGACACTCTCTTGGCCATCGGATCTTCCTCAAAAGCATTTACGACCTTCACGATGGGAACGTTGGTCGATGAGGGAAAACTGGAGTGGAACACGCCAGTGCGAGAATACATCCCCTGGTTCCGCCTCTATGATCCCTTTGCCTCAGAACGTTTGACTCCCCGAGACCTGGTGACACACCGTTCCGGCCTCCCCCGACATGATGCGATGTGGTACAACAACTACACAGCCAGCCGTGAAGAATTCGTGAGGCGCTTGGCATACCTGAAACCCACTGCAGACCTGCGGGAAAGATTCCAGTATAACAATCTGATGTTTTTGACAGCGGGTTACCTTATCGAGGTCCTCACCGAGAAAACTTGGGAGGATGCCGTCCGCGAGCGAGTTCTCGCTCCTCTTGAGATGAAAAGGACAAATTTTTCTGTGGCGGATTCTCAGAAGGATGCCAATCACGCTCTCCCCTATCGCGAACACAAAGACATAATTGAAAAGATCCCATTCCGGAACATCACAAACATCGGCCCGGCAGGTTCTATCAACTCCAGTGTGAATGAGATGAGCCATTGGCTGCTCGTGCACCTCAATCAAGGCAAATTCAAAGGCAAGCAGGTCATCAATCCACAGACGGTCCAGGATATGCATCTGTCTTATATGCCAACCGGCGAAACTCCATCCATTGCAGAAATAACACCGGCAGATTACGGATTGGGATGGTTTGTGGATACGTACAGAGGCCACAGGCGGGTTCGCCACGGCGGCAACATCGACGGATTCTCGGCCCTTGTGTGTATGCTTCCCGATGATGGAGTGGGGATCGTGGCTCTCACAAATAAAAACGGAAGCCCCCTGCCCGAGCTTCTTGTCCGGCATGCTTCGGACCTGCTTCTTGGGGCCGAAACCAAAGACTGGATCGGACAGACCGTGGAAAGAATTGCCAATAGCAAGGAAATGCGGAAGGAGGCCGAGGAGAAAAAGGCCACTCGGCGCAAAACCGGCACCCTACACGCTCACAAACTCAAAGAATATACCGGAGATTATTCCCATCCTGGCTATGGAGATTTTAAGGTTTTTCTAGAGGAAGGCCATCTGGCATTTACATATAACGACATCACGACGCAACTGGAGCACTGGCACTATGAGACATTTAATTCAAAAAGAGCGGAGGATCCCACATACGAAGACACAAAGATCACCTTCCGCACCGACGTCAACGGGTTTGTGGCTGCACTCGAAATTCCTATCGAGCCTACCCTTGAAGAAACCGTATTCAAAAAGAAGCCTGACGCAAAATATTTCAATGCCGCATATCTTGTGAGATTTATCGGCAAGTACACCTTGATCAACGATTCATTCACCGTAAGCCTCAAAGGAGACAGCCTGACACTTTTCTTACCAGGACAGCCGGAGTATGATCTGGTGCCTGTGCTCGGTGATGAGTTTATCCTCAAGCAGGTTAAAATTATCAGCGTTAAGTTCTTAACGGATGAAAAAGACAATGTAATAGCTGCGGAGTTCATCCAACCCAACGGCGTCTTCGAAGCCAAACGGATTAACGAATAAATAAGGGGAAGTGATGAAAGTTCATTCCCTCACCAAATCCAAACTGGGATTGCTTCAAAAATGAAGCCTTTTTACACATTCGTCTATGTTCTTTGCCAATCTATTTCGCGCGTCCTCTTCCATGTTTCCGTAAAAGGAAGAGAACACATCCCTAAATCCGGGCCATTTATCGCTGCCAGTAACCACACGTCCTTTACTGACCCACCTTTAATAGGATCGCTCATAAAACGAGAGATCGCCTTTTTAGCTAAAGACGAACTTTTTCACAAAATCATCCTCAAGGATTTGATCAAGAAACTCAATTCTTTTCCCGTAAAGCGGGGCGAATCAAACGTCTCTTCCGTAAAAACATGCATTCGTATACTCCTCGATCAAAAAATGCCGCTCCTTATTTTCCCTGAGGGCACACGCATAAAAACAGGACAGCTTGGCACTCCTGAAAGGGGGATCTCGTTCATCGCCGCCCAAACAAAGGTTCCCATCCTGCCCATATATGTCGAAAACGGCGAACGCCTGCTCGATTGCGCTCTGTTTCAAAAAAGACTAAAGGTGAGATTCGGTGAGGCGATCCAGTATGACGATTATGCCCCGTTGGTCAAAGAAAAGAGAGGCTATGCAGATTTAGCCCAGCTCATCATATCAAAAATACAGACACTCAAGGATGAAAGTTAGGACTAAGCTCGGGAAACGGTCCCTACATCTTCCATTACATAAAAAGCAGCAACGAAATTACTCTCTTTCACGTACTACTATTTATATCCAAGATTTTTTTAAGCACAATAGAGCTATATGAATAGGAGTATTTTCAAATCCATAGGAGAAGGAGCAATCATGACCCGTAAGATTCTATTAACAATTCTTCTTTGTGTGTTTCTTTTAAGCTTTGCCACCGCCCAACAACCGGGTGAGATCAGTTACATAGACGAATCGGTACTGCCTGCGGGGAAAAGGGGCGAGCGGATCCAATCGATCATCGATACTATTAACTCGAACGATCCTGAACGCATCCGTCGATTCATAAAGGAGGAATGTTCGGAAAGATTCCGGAACTATGCCCCAATGGATGAACATATCAATGTTTTCCTCAATACATATCTTGAAACTGGAGGCATGACATTCCACAGCGTCCGCTTTTATGTTCCCGAGCGCAAAGGAGAAACCGTCGTTGTCCTCAAGGATAAAAACTTTAATTCGTGGCAATCGTTTGTTGTGAAATTTTCAGATGAAGAAAGCTTTCTCGTACGTTCACTGCGATTCGGTGTTGCCCGGACTCCATCAAACATCACCGAACCTGTCCTCGCAACAGAAGACGTCATTAATGAAGTCAAAGACTTGATGAAACGTCTTTGTGAGCGAGATGTGTTCTCGGGAACTGTCCTGATCGCCAAAGGTAAAGATGTCTTGTATTCATTCGCCTGCGGCGAGGCCAGCAAGCGCTTTCACGTGCCCAACAACATCGATACCAAATTCAACCTCGGCTCGATGAACAAGATGTTCACATCCACTTCGATTGTCCAGCTTGCCGAAAAGGGCAAGCTCTCGTTCCAGGATCCCATTAGCAAATATGTGGATGAGTCGTGGCTGCCTGAAGAAATTACGTCGAAAGTGACGATCCACCATCTATTGACCCACACCTCTGGATTGGGGAGTTATTTTAACGAGGCTTTTATGAACGGATCACGAGCACGTTTCAGGACTCTTGAGGATTTCAAACCTCTCGTCAAGGACGAGAAACTGGCCTTTGAGCCTGGCAAGCGCTTCCAATACAGCAATACTGGAATGTTCTTCCTCGGGGTGGTCATCGAAAGTGTGACTGGACAAAGCTATTTCGATTACATCCGCGAGAACATATACAAACCTGCCGGGATGACGAACTCCGACAGTTACGAAATGGATAATCCTGTGGAAAACTTAGCGATCGGCTATTATCGGAATCAGGACAGCCCAAACGGATGGAAAAATAACTACTACCTTCACGTGATCAAGGGGGGTCCTGCTGGAGGTGGATTCTCTACGGTCGTCGACCTTCATAGGTTTGGACAGGCGCTCCTTAAAGGAAAATTTGTCTCACCAGAATCATTGAATGTAATGTGGAAAGACTACTCGGGCGAGTTCTACGGCTATGGATTTAGGATCGACGACGGACCTCTCGGTAAAGTTGTCGGCCACAGTGGCGGCTTTTCCGGTATCAATGCCAATCTTGACATCTTTGTGGATGCCGGATACATCGTCGCTGTTATGACTAATTACGACAGAGCCGCAAGCCCGGTTGCCAGCAAGATTAAAAAACTTCTGGAGCGAACAACACAATAATCATTGTAGGGTCAGTTCCCCGAACTGACCGATGTATAGTGCATTTCCCGAATGGGCCCCCTAGATAGAATATAAAGTCCAATCTTCAGGCTGATTTCAAAGATCGATTTGGAATTTTTGACTTTTTGTCATGCACAAGCATTTTGTTATATAATTGGCGACTCCATCTGAATAAAGGAGATGAGATTCATCTGCTATAAAAAGGAGTTGGGACAATGCAAAAAGCAACAAAACTCAGTCATGTTTTTATTTTGATAGTTTTTGTGGCTTGCTTGGTTTGGGCACACACTCAAGACATCAGCCAGTATGAAAAACTGAAAGATCCCCAGATAAGGAAAATGCCGGACAAGGTAAAAATGCTTGTCGTCGAAAAAAAGGGCGATCCAAATGTCGTTGCGGGAATGGCATTTTCTACGTTGTTCAGCACATTTTTCGAACAGCCCGGCGTTAAGATGGCACCACCCCGCGCCCGTTGGCTAAACGCACCCGCCGATCCGAGGAATGAGTGGATGGGCCTTTATGCTCTTCCTCTCCCGGAATCAGTGGAAACGTTGCGATCGCAAGTGGAAGGTGTGAAGATCGATTATTGGGATTACGGAGAGGTCGCAGAAATTCTCCATATCGGCGCCTACAGCGAGGAGACCCCCACGATTGAAAAGCTCTTCGCTTTCATTGCAGAACAGGGATATGAGATTGCCGGTCCTCACGAGGAAGAATATCTCAGAGGTCCCGAATCAGGTACTGATACCTCTAAATATATGACCATCATCCGCTACCAAGTCAGGAAAAGATAAAAAAAAAGGGGACTGTCACCTTTTTCCAGGGGTGAAGAAAGAAGTAACCTGTCCCCTTTTTTTTATTTATATGTCACGACATCTGTAACCCTTCCCCAGCCAACTCAGTATAATTAATATCCAGCACTATTTTTATAAATAGATGAAGGAGAATATCATGTGGAGGAAACCAAAATTATTCCATCTTGTATCGATGGTTACGTTTATTCTACCGCTACTCTGGATATCATGTAAGTCTTCTCAAAATCCAACCGAAGCAAAAATACTTCCGGACACACTAAAATATGTACTTAACATCGACGTGGATTATGACCAGGAAAAGATCTTTGGCGAGTGCGAACTTACAGTTCAGAATCCAGCGGATGAACCCTTATACACTCTTCCGCTCATCCTCTACCGCCTATTGGATGTAACATCCGTAACAGATTCCCATGGGAAAAATCTCACTTTCACACAGGAAGTCGTTAAATTTTCTGACTGGAAACAATTCCAGGTGAACCATATTCGGGTCAAACTCTCCCCACCTTTACATAGCGGCGAAGAGCAAACGTTTATCATCCGTTATGAGGGTCATCTCCTGGGATATTCTGAAGTCATGGGATATGTCAAAGATCACATCAACAAGGATTATACGGTTCTTCGTGAAGACAGCAAAACCTTCCCGGAGGTCTGCTATCCATCGCTTATGTCCAACCGAAAAAAAGTCCTGCAAAGTTTTGATTACACGGCATCGATCACAGTGCCCGATTCGTTGGTCGTGGCCAGCGGCAGCGAATTGATTGCAAAGTCTGTATCGGATGGTGATATAACATACACATATCAGAGCCTCGTGCCCTCCTGGCGAATGGATTTTGCCATCGCCGATTATAGAATCCTTGAAGATAAAAACGACAAATTTAAGATCTTTTACTTTCCCGAGGACAAAGAAGGGGCACAACATCTTCTCGATAGCATAGGGAAAGCCATGGAGCTTTACACAGATTGGTTCGGTCCTCTAAAAGTCTTCAGTGGATTGACAGTCATTGAGATACCAGAAGGATACGGCTCTCAGACAGACGTGACAACTATCCTCCAGGAGGAACCATCCTTTAAAAATTCAGATAGTCATTATGGATTTTATCACGAGCTCTCTCATCTCTGGAATGTCAAATCTGGGGATAAGCTGCCTCCCCGTTTTGAGAGCGAAGGCTTAGCCATGTTCCTCCAGCATCTTGTCCAGGAGAAGCTAGAAGATAAGCAGAGTGCTACAGAAACAGCTGTGAATAAGATGAGGGAGAGGCTTCAGAACAATTTTACCCAACATCCGGATTGGAGAGATGTACCTATGATCGATTACGGTAAAGAGGACATCACAGATCTGTCCTACAGAAAAGGCCAGATCTTTTTCTACATCCTTTATGAGCTGATGGGCGAAGATTTGTTTTTAGAGGCAATGGGGAGTTTCTACCAAAAGTACTATGAAACCGGAGCAACGGCTCAGGAATTTGTTACCCATGTTAAGGATCTATCACCCATGAACCTCGATTTGTTATTTGAAGAATGGATCTATGGCGCAAAATCATCGGAACTTATCATGTCTGAAATGTCAATCGTTAATATTGTAGACAGATATAAACATAATTAAAATTGGGACAGAACCGGCTTCTTTATCTTTTCCACTCCTCCATCATTTCCCATCTCTTGACGGCTTCAAGAAATGATTTAACAATGAAATCCGCCTTAATCTTTGCATAGGTTTTGGCTTTCGCCACATCAAAGTCGAGATATCCGATGTCTTTCTCCGGATAGCGGGTTGTCGCCCATGCAGGAATCATGAATACTCCGGGATCAGTACCGGCTGCCCCCACATTGTCCTTGCCAAGCTTGTCATACATCTCCCGGTCCACAAGTTCGGGATTATAGGCCATGACAAGTGCGGCCTCTTCCCTATCACCGTGTCCCGACTGCTGGGCCTTGGTTCCGTATGCCTCTGGTGTCGCCTCAAATGCAATTCTCCACCACTCGACTATCATAAAATGGGCACCGGTCTCATAATGCAGCCGTGTCATAGCGCTCTGAGCAGGTTCTAGATTTCCACCATGCCCATTAATTATGAGAATATTTCGAAAACCAGTACGAACGAGGTCATTCAGAACATCATAGAGATACTCTTCAAAAATATCAGCCCTTACCGTTATAGCGCCCGGAAACTGAGAGATGCTTGCACCTGTATATCCGTGGTTAATCGCAGGAATGATGAGTGCATTGCACCTATCCCATATCATTTCCGCCAAGTGTTGAGGAATAAAGTTGTCAGCGCCAAGAGCTACAGCCCCATGGGCCTCCACTGTGCCGATCGGAAGAATTGCACGGTCCGTTAAATCTGGAACGATCTCTGCCAATCTCATCCAGCAATAATTTTGCATATGATGAAATTTGAGATCTTTGACCTTCATCTGAGAGAATGCTGGTGTCAGAAATGCCATTGCCAGTACAAAAACCAATAAGACTTTGATTTTTTTCATACTTAAACCTCCTTTCTGTTTTGTTTTATCAAGTTTATATAATTCGAGCCTCAGACGCAAGGAAAATTGGCCTGCTCTTTTTGTGGCACTAATCTTGCGCTGTCATTCCTGAAACTTTTTCAAACGAATAATATTTGACAGATGATGTTGAGTTTTAGAAGGTGCCCAGAATGTTGATTTTCACTTTTTATTAAACCTGAGAACTGATTTCACCGAAGAAAAAAGAGGTTTATTCCCGGACAATGGGAGATGCTTTGGGATTTAGCGGATTGATTCGGGCAGCCAAGGAAAAAAGGAAGGGATATCTGCCCTTGAGATGCTCTGTATAAGCAATCCACTCCGACACAATTCTAGAATAGGCTCTCCGGATATCTGTTTTCAGATGAACGATATCAGTGTCGGGGAGATCCCTTAATGATTCTCGAAAATTCAATTCTTCCGAGAGATGGAAAATGGCCCAAAGCAGGTCTGTGAAGCGCTGATTTTCAAAAATATTTGGATTCTCCAGAAGACGCACAAGAAACGATTGTTCCACTTTGAGAAAATCGCGGAGTTTTTCTAATCTCTCCGGATCAAAGACAATGCTGTATTTGAAAGATACAGCCTTGGATTCTGCCTCGCGGAAATCTTTTTTATTCCATTGGGGACTTATAAGAACCTCCCTCTCCAGTTGATCGGCATTTTCCACATAATCACTGAAGTAGCGTAAGAGTTCTAATCCAACCTCGCTAAAAAACGTGCCGATGACCATATTCAGCTTCTGAAGCATGGATTTCTTTTCTCTAATGGACAGAAGCCGCTCGATGATCAAAAGGACTAAAAGGACATCGATAAAAAGGAATCCGAAATCTCCAATCATATAGAGAAAGATATGATGGGCATCATGGAAAATAAAATAGTGAATGGTATAGAATAACACAGAAGCTAAAGCAAGAAGCAGGGCGACCCGAAAAGTCCAGCTCTTAAAAATTTTTTTCATATGTGCACCTTGTTTCTGAATTATCCACGGATGGAGCACAAATTACAACTCAAACAATAACTTTATGGCAAAACTCAATAATTGGCAATCCACACAATCAAACTCAAGGAAGTCGGATTAGACTAATGAGCAAGA
>Ga0307379_10011229_pt1 | contig 11776 bp, 9 predicted proteins | sample UN2MG_FD_202237 | JGI IMG/M metagenome (GOLD analysis project Ga0307379, IMG submission 202237) | Soil microbial communities from Risofladan, Vaasa, Finland - UN-2 | ecosystem: Environmental > Terrestrial > Soil > Coastal area > Acid sulfate soil | place: Finland: Risofladan, Vaasa | collected... | reverse complement strand
CATAGAACATCTTTATTGTTTGCGCCCGCCTGCCCCCGGGAGAAGGATTGTTCCCGTAGAGTGAACAGCGCAGCTGGTGCGCGGGAGGGTTGGAATCAAGTCGACGCCAGTGAGAGTAGCCTACAATTCTAGTCTATCACGCTCGGCGCAAGTTTTCAAGAACGGAAACGGCGGGACGGCTGCGGGCGGGCAGGAAGCGAGTCTTCGCGGCGCTTGCCCGGCGCCGGGATTCCAGAGACTCCTCATTTGACTTCCGCCTTGCGGCGGCGGATGAAGGCCGGGACGTCGAGGTCGTCCGTGTCAATTCCTGTCGGGACCCGCTCCGCGTGAGTTTCGATGGGGAGTTTTTCTTTCCTCGCCAGAACGCTCTTCACGGTCTGCTGCACGGAGCGCACGCCGGGGGCGAGCGGGCCGCGGGGCCGCAAGCCCATTTTCTCTGGTTTGATTCCTGTGGCGATGACCGTAACCCTCACCTCGTCCTTCATGGCTTCGTTGTGGACCGCGCCAAAGATGATGTTGGCGTTTTCCGCGGCCGCCTGCTGGACAATCGTCGAAGCCTCGTGAACCTCGTGGAGGGTGAGTTTGCTCGAGCCGGTAATGTTCAGCAGGATTCCCTGTGCGCCGTTGATTGAGGCGTCTTCGAGCAGCGGGCTGGCGATGGCCTGGTTGACGGCCCGGACGGTGCGGTTTTCGCCGGCCGCTTCCGCCGTCCCCATCACCGCATAGCCCATGCCCTCCATGATCGCCTTGATGTCGGCGAAGTCGCGGTTGATGATCCCGGTGATGGTAATGATGTCGGAAATCCCCTGCACGCCCTGGCGAAGGATATCGTCGGCGATGCGGAACGCCTCGAAGAAGCTGGTGCCCTTGTCCACGAACTGCATCAACCGTTCGTTGGGGATGCAGATAACCGTGTCGACAGCTTCGCTCAGCTCCGCCAGGCCCGCCTCGGCCGTAACCATTCGCCGTTTGCCCTCGAAGGCGAACGGTTTGGTGACCACGCCCACGGTCAGCGCCCCGAGCTCGCGCGCCAGCCCGGCGACGATGGGGGCGCCGCCCGTACCCGTGCCGCCGCCCAGTCCCGAGGTGACAAAGACCATGTCGGCGCCCTCCAGCGCGTCAATCAGCTTGTCGGTATCTTCGAGGGCGGCCCGACGCCCGATTTCCGGATTGGCGCCCGCTCCCAGCCCCTTGGTCAGTTTGGCGCCGAGCTGGATCTTCAGCGGCGCGTGCGAAGCCTGGAGCGCCTGCACGTCCGTATTGGCCACCATGAACTCCACGCCCTCGACTTTGGCGGCAATCATGCGGTTGACGGCGTTTCCGCCGCCCCCGCCCACGCCGATGACCTTGATCTTGGCGCCGTGGCGAAGCTCCTCGGAAAAGTCCACCCTCAGGTCTCCGCCCATTTCGTCTGTTGACATAGGCACTCCTTCCACTATTCTGCTTTGCCGCGCAGGGTGCTCCAGAGCTTTCCGGCCCAACTGTGTTCCCGCGAGTCGCGCAACAGCCGCATCCGGTTCCCAAAGGCGACCAGGCCCACCACGGTGGCGAAAACGGGGCTGGGCAACACGTCACCCATCTTGAGCAGGCCGGTGGGCTTCCCGACTCTCACCGGCAGGCCCAGGGTTTGTTCCGCCAGGGCCTGAAGTCCTCCCAGCTTGGCTCCCCCGCCGGCCAGCACAACACCCGCGCCCAGTTGCTTGCCGTAGCCGGAGCGGGCCAACTCCTCATCCAGGAGCTCCAGCAATTCCAGAGCGCGCGGCTCGATGATTTCACTCATCATGGCGTAACTGACCACCCGCGTGGGCCGCCCGCCGACGCTGGAAACTTCAATCAGGTCTTCGGCGGGGCGGGCCGGATCGCGATCGCCCCACAGCCGTTTCATTTTCTCCGCTTCGGGAATCGGGGTGCGCAGTCCGACGGCGACGTCGTTGGTGAAGTGGTCACCTCCCACGGGTATCGCCGCCGTATGCCGCACCGTTCCCTGATAGAAAACGATGAGCTCCGACGTTCCGCCGCCGATATCCACCAGCGCCACGCCCAGCTCGCGCTCGTCGGCCGTCAGGCAAGCCTCGGCGGAAGCCAGGGACTCAAACACCGTGTCGCGCACCACCACGCCGGCACGGTTCACCGCCGTGACGATATTCTGCGTGGCGCTCGCCGAAGCCATCACCACGTGGACGTTCACTTCCAGGCGCGATCCCATCATCCCGATCGGGTCGCGGATTCCGTTCTGGGAGTCGAGAAGGAATTCCTGGGGCAGGACGTGGATCAGGCTGCGGTCCGGCGGCAGGGAGATGCCGCGGGCGGTTTGAATTACCTGCCGGATGTCTTCGCGCGTGACCTCCTGAGCCCCGCCGCCGGGCCTTCCGCCGAGGACAACCGCCCCGCGCGAATTGACGCCCTTGATGTGCGGACCGGCGACGCCCACATAGGCGGAATCCACCGGAACGCCGGCGGAGCTTTCCGCCGCTTCCACGGCCTTCTTCAAGGAGAGCACCGTCGCGTCGAGGTTGACGATGACGCCTTTCCGCCAGCCTCGCGACTCCGCCACGCCCAAGCCCGCCACTTCGAGCTTGCCGCTGTCGGAGGAAGGCTGGCAGACCAGCGCGCAGGTCTTGGTGCTGCCGATGTCGATGCCGACGATGTACCGATCCTTTTTTGCCAAGCTTCCCTATTCCTTCGGCGCTTCGGGCGGGCCCGGATTCGCCGCCTCATGCCGTGCCGGACTCTGCGGGTTTACCACAATCTGGTTGCGATAGCGAAGATCGATGGAATCAACTACCGCGTTGGTTCGCCGCACCTCGGGGAGCAAAATGAGAAAGTTCTGGAAGCGCTCCGCAAAACCCTCGTGACCAAAATGCACCAGGACGGTCTCCTGCCCTTGAACCAGAACGGCCTTCAAATCGTCCGGGTCGGCAAGGTCCACTTCGGAAATGAGCCAGCCGGAACGCGGAGCCTCCTCCGCCACTCCCCGCATGAACTCCTGGTAGATGGCCAGTCGGGTGCGGCGCTCGGTGAGTCCGGCCGCCTCATCCAGACCCGCCAGCACGGGAAAATTGAAGTCGCCTTTGTCCGGCTTTTCGAGAAGCACTCCCTCGCCGTCCACGAGCTTCACCTTTCCCCCCAGATTCACGAAGGCCACCGGCGTGCGTTCGACGATCTCGACCGAAAGTCGGGCCGGATAAGCGCGGCTGACCGTGGCCGACCGGACCCAGGGGATGTACTCCAGTTGTCGCCGCTTCTCCTCGAGCGATATCTTGAAGATGTTGATCCCCATCGAGAGCTTTCCCGTCGCCGGGATGCCGAAGACGCCGAGAACCTCTTCGTTGGAGACGAATCGGTTTCCCACGATCACAACGTTCTCGGCTGAGGTCAGCTTGAACCGGGACGAGGTGGCGGCATAATACCCCAGGCGATACGCGGCGTAAGACGCCGGCACCACCACCACGAGCGCGACCAAGTTCCATTTCAGGAACTGGCGCAGGCCGGCGAACCGGCCACGCCGCACTTGAACGGGCTTCTGGCGCCGCCGGAACGGAGATTCCTCTTCCTCCTCCAGCTCGTCCGGTAGCGGGATGTCGTCGTCTTTGGTTACGTCCATCGCTGACTGTTACCGATCCATCCGAACCCTCAATTTTTCCAGACGACCACTTCCTCCTCGAGCTCCACGCCAAACGCGGCCCGGACTCGTTCCCGAATCAGGTCCATCAATCTGAAGATATCCGAGGCGGTCGCCTGGTAGCGGTTGACGATGAAATTGGCGTGCCGCTCGGAGACCACCGCGCCACCTTCACGATGGCCTTTCATGCCCAGCTCGTCAATCATCCTGCCGGTCGAAAGCCCCGGGGGATTCTTGAAGATGCAGCCCGCGCTTTTTTCGTTGATGGGCTGGGAGGCGCGCCGCTTCTGGTTGTATTGCCTGATTCTGGCGAGGATCTGCGCGTAGTCGCGCTCGGGCAATTCGAGGGTCACAGAAAGCAGGATGTCGTCCGGCCCGAAGCTCGTGTGGCGGTATTCGAAGCGGACGTCTTCGTGCAACAGGGTCTCGATGCCGCCCGTTGAGCCGCGAAAAACTTGGAGGGTGCGCACGACGTCGCCGATCTGCGTGCCGTAAGCTCCGGCGTTCATCCGCAGCGCTCCACCCACGGTGCCCGGAACTCCCACCAAACCTTCCATGCCGCCGAGGTTTCGCTTGGCACATTCCATGACCGTGGTGCCGAGATTGGCCGCCGCGGGAACTTCCACTCGGTTCCCGTCAAACTCCAGCCGGCCGCTGTCGCGGGCCAGTTGTAGGACCACGTCTTCGAGGTCGTCGTCCACAACCAGCAGATTCGAGCCGCCCCCGAGAAAACGCCAGGCGGCGCCGCGTCTGCCCAGGAAATCGACAAGATCCGGCAGGCGCTGAAGGTCATGAATGCGCACGAGGTCCGCGCGGCCACCCACGGCGAGCGAGGTGTGGCGAGCCAGAGGCTCGCGCGGCACCCAGTCGGCGCCGAAGGCAGCAATCTGTTCCGCGATTGCGGAATCTCTTGTGAGTACCGACATCAGACTCTGACAACCCCCGAGGGGGCCGAGCGGCCGCGCAAAACCTCGGCAAGCGCCTCGCCGACTTTCCACACACTTCCCGCGCCGATGGTCAAAACCAGGTCGCCCGGCTCGACCGTGGAGGCCAGCTCCTCGATCAGCTTCGCCTCGGAGGGAGCATAGCGCGCGCGATCGAATCCCAGCTCCCGCATGCGGGCAATCAGCCGCTCGGTGGTAATTCCCGGGATGGGCGGCTCGCTGGCAGGATAAATATCCAGCACGTAGACCCGCTCGGCGCCGTCGAAACAGCTGGCGAAATCGTCCATCAGGAATTTGGTTCGAGTGTAGCGGTGCGGCTGGAAAATCGCCCAGATGCGTTTGGCGCCGCGCAAGCGCGCGGTCTCGAGCACGGTGCGGATCTCCGCCGGGTGGTGACCGTAATCGTCCACCACCGTAACGCCGTTCGACTCCGCCTTCACCTGAAAACGCCGGTCGACTCCGCGGAAATGCGCCAGGCCTTCGCGCATCTGTTCCGCAGTCAACTCCAGTTCCAGCCCCACGGCCACGGCGGCCAGGGCGTTTTGCACATTGTGCCGGCCGGCGACACTCAGCGTGAAGCGGCCAAGCGATTGGCCCTTGGCCGTGACCTCAAAGGATGCTCCGGTCGGTGTGAGCTCCACGCTTCGCGCAATGACGTCCGCGCCCGGCTCGGTCCCGTAAGTAACGACCCGGCGGCAGAGCTGCGGCTGGAGCGCCCGGAAGTGGTCTCCCCAAGGCGGGTCGGTGCAGGCAATCACCGCACCGTAGAAGGGAACTTTGTTCATGAAAGAAACGAACGCCGCTGTAATCTCCTCCAGGTCGCGATAGTGATCCAGGTGCTCGCGGTCGATATTGGTCACCACGGCGATGGAGGGCAGCAAGTGGAGAAACGAGCGGTCGCTCTCGTCCGCCTCCACCACCATCAACTCGCCTTTGCCCAGGCGCGCGCTCGACCCGAAAACGTCTAGCCGCCCGCCGATGACCGCCGTGGGATCGAGACCCGCTTGCGCCAGCATTACGGCGATCATGGAGGTCACTGTTGTTTTGCCATGAGCGCCCGCCACCGCCACATTGAATTTCAAGCGCATCAATTCCGCCAGCATTTCGGCGCGGGGGATGACGGGAATTTGCAGGCGGCCCGCTTCCAGAACTTCCTCGTTCTTGTCCGGCTTGACCGCTGACGAAGCCACCACCACCTGCGCGCCGCGGACGTTTGGAGCGGCGTGACCCTCAAAAACCCGCGCGCCCATGCGGGCCAATCGGTCGGTGACCGGCGTCGCCTTGAGGTCGGAGCCCGAGACCGTGAAGCCGAGATTCAGCAACACTTCGGCGATGCCGCTCATGCCGATGCCGCCGATGCCGACGAAATGAATTTTTCTAATCTTGCCCAGCATAAGGAATAGTCCGTAGTCAGTTGTCAGTGGTCAGTGGTCAGAGGCAAAGATTTACTTGGGACGACCCAACTTGCATCACTTCGCATTCAACTCCTCGATGCCAATGACTCAATCAAATCCGCGATTCGCTCGGTGGCGTCCGGTCGCGCGCGCCGTCGCGCCGCCTGCTCCAATTCCCTCAGGCGGTCCGGCCGGGCGAGGAGGTCGAGCACCGTCCCCACCAAGCGCTCGGGTGTAAGTGCCGCCTGTTCAATAACATACGCCGAGCCGGCGCGCTCCATCGCTTGGGCGTTTTCGAGTTGGTGCTGGTCGGTGGCGCCGGGAAACGGGATGAGCACCGCAGCCTTCCCCGCCGCCGCAAGCTCAGCAACCGCTGTGGCTCCGGCGCGCGAAATCACCAGATCGGCGCGGGCAAACATTCCGGGGACGTCTTCAATGAACGAATGAACGTCACAGCCAAACCCCGACTCTTCGAAAGCCCGCCGCACGGCATTATAGTCCCGCTCACCGGTTTGATGGATGAATCTTAGGTCCGCGGCGCGAGCCTTGAAGAGCGGAAGACTCTTCATCACACACTGGTTGATTGCCGACGATCCCTGGCTGCCTCCCAAGACAAATACCGTGAACGGCGCTTCATGCTTCTTGGGTACGATTCGCGCAAATTCCTTGCGTACGGGCTGCCCGGTGAGCCGAGCCTTGGCGCCGTAGAAGCTCGCAGCTTCATCGGTTGCCACGGCCGCCAAACGAACCATCGGGCCCAACACACGGTTGGTAAAACCGGGCAAGGCATTGGGCTCGATCAGCAGCGTGGGGATGTCCTTGAGCGCCGCTTGAAGCAACGCAGGTCCGGCCAGGTATCCTCCAATCCCGACCACAACGTCCGGGCTGAATTCGCGCAGCACCAGCGCCGTCTCGATGGCAGTCCGCGGCAATACGACAAGGTTTTGAATCTTGCGCCAGCCACCGATTCCCATGAGCCCCGCCGCCGCCACACGGCGCAGGGGGAAGCCCGCGGCAGGAATCAATCGCGATTCGAGTTCGCGGTTCGTGCCCAGGAACATGATTTCGATCCCATCGCCGGGAGCGGCGTGGCTCGCCCTCTCCCGAAGCTCGTTGGCCACAGCCAGAGCCGGGTAAATGTGGCCACCCGTGCCTCCCGCCACCATCAGAACCCGCCGCGAGCCGACTCGCGATGCAGCACCGAGCGGCGGCCCCGTGAGCCCAGGCGCTGCTTTCTCCACCTGCCCTTCGTTCTCCGATCCCTCCACCTTCTCGTTCACGGCTATCACGGGCTTCCCTAACTCGAGTGCTGAGAAATGTTCAGCAGAACGCCCACCGCCACCAGGCTCATCAGCAGCGAAGAGCCTCCGTAACTCACCAGAGGCAAGGGGATTCCCTTCGTCGGCAGGAGACCCAGCACCACGCTCATGTTCACCAGCGCTTGGCCGACCAGCATGACGGTCAGCCCAATCGCCAGGAGCCGCCCGAATTCATCGGAGCAGCCGGCGGAAGCGCGCAAGCCCCGCCAGAGGATGACCCCGAACAATCCCAGAACCGCGAGCGCTCCGAGAAAACCCAGCTCTTCGCCGATGACCGCGAAAATGAAATCCGTGTGGGGCTCGGGCAGGTAGAAGAGCTTCTGCTTGCCCTCCATCAGTCCGACGCCGGAGATCCCGCCCGTGCCCACGGCGATGAACGACTGAATGATCTGAAAACCCTTCCCCAGAGGATCGGCGTAGGGGTCCAGAAACGCCAGGATGCGCTTGTAGCGATAGCCGACGCGGAATACAAGGAGATAGAGGAGCGGAAGCGCAGCCAGGGCCGCGTAAGCGAAATAAGCGGCCCGCAGACCCGCCGCGAACAGCATGGCGGCGACGATGAGCAGGATGGCGAGCGAAGTTCCGAGGTCCGGCTCCTTTACCACCAGCAAGACGCTCACTCCCGCGACCAGGCCGATGGGCAGCAGCGTGTGTTTCCAGTCGTTGATGGCTCCCTTTCGAGTCTGAAGAAAGTAAGCCAGGAAAAGAACCAGAACGACCTTGGTAAGCTCCGACGGCTGAAAGCCCACCGGGCCCAGGGCCAGCCACCGATGGGCGTTGTTGGTGGTGGGCGCGAAGAGGACCGCGACCAGGAGAATCAATTGCAGGCCCACGGCTGGAAACACCACCAGCGGATGGCACAGGCGGCGGTAGTCCAGGTTCATGATCGCCACCATCGCCGCCAAGCCGATCCCGGCCCAGGCCACCTGCCGCACCAGGAAATGGTAGCTGCTGCCGTAACGCTCCGCGGCCATCACCGCTGACGAACTAAAGACCATCAGGGCGCCGAGCAGGACCAACACCACGACGGCGGCGAATAAAATCCTGTCGGATTCGAGCTGTCGAGCCATTCTCTCCTAAATCCCCGGCAAGCGATTCTGCCCCTTCGAAGCTTTCGCCGCGGGCTCCTCACCCGAGTTCTCTGTCCGGCCATTTCCCCCGGATGATGGGGTATTGCGGGTCTCAAACGGCAAAGCTTCGTCATCGAGGCTCTCCAGAGGCCGCAATTCGTCCAGGATGATGGGCTCGAACGCGTCCTCCGCATACGCTTGGTCCGATTGCGGATAACTCACCTCTTCAGCCGCCACCTCGTAGACGTAGACCAGTTCGCGCGGTTCCGCCGTGCCAGCCAGCGGTTTCACCGCCTCCGGTGCCGGCGGGCTCAACTCCCTTGCGACCGGTGCGGAGCGATCTTCCGTCGATTCATCCTTCTCTGGCCTGACTTCCTCTGCTCCCACAGGTGCAGGAGATTCCGGCGTCTCTGGAACCATCTCCGCCCCTGCTTCGAGCACTACTTCGGGGGCTGCAATACCGGCTTTGGGCTGTGCTTCCGCAAAAGGTACAGAGTCCCGCGCCGTTGGAACGCGCTGGAGCGCCGCCTCTTCCGCCAGCTTCTCCACCAATTCCTTGAACACGCGGCCGCGGTGTTCGTAGTCCTGAAACTGGTCAAAACTGGAGCAGGCCGGGGAGAGCAGCACCACGTCTCCGGGCTCGGCCAGCCGGAAGGCTTCCCGCAGAGCGGTTTCCAAATCGCCGGCGCGAATTATTTCGCCGGCGCCCGTCAACTGCTTGGCAATGCGCTCGGCGGCGGCGCCGATGAGGTAAACGTATCGGACACGGCCCTCGAGCAGCCGGCGAAGCGGCGCATAGGGCGCGCCCTTGTCCTTCCCTCCCAGGATGAGATGGACTCCGCGGTCGAAGGCGGAGAGGGCGTTCGCGGCGGCGTCGACGCTGGTGGCCTTCGAGTCATTGAAGAACTCCACCCCGCGCACCTCGCGAACGAACTCCAGGCGATGCTCGACCGCCCGGAACTCCATCACCGCGCGGCGCAGCGCGTCAAAATCCGCTCCCACGGCGCAGGCCGTGGCCGCCGCCGCCAGGACGTTTTCAATATTGAAGTCGCCCCGCAACGGCACTTCGCGGGTTTCGAGCAGGACACGCTCCAGGTTCCCCACTCGATAACGAATCGTGCCGTCGGTCACAAAGACTCCGTCCGGAAGGTTCAGCTTACGGCTGAAGAGAATCTTGCGGCTGCGAATTTCCGGCGCCAGGCTCATAACCGCAGGGTCGTCGGCATTCAGGATGGCGAGGTCGTCTTCGGTCTGGTTGCGGAAGATCTGCGCCTTCGCCTGGACGTAAGCTTCAAAGGACGGATGGCGGTCCAAGTGGTTGGGCTTCAAGTTGAGGAGCACGGCGACGTGGGGGCGGAAATCACGAATGATTTCCAACTGAAAGCTGCTCAGCTCGGCGACGACGAGGGCGTCCGGCGAAACCTGGTTCACAGCGGCGATCAGCGGAACGCCGATATTGCCGCCCACGAAAGTCTCGAAGCCCGAGGCCCCGAGCATTTTGCCCAGCAGGGCCGTGGTGGTGGTCTTGCCGTTTGTGCCGGTGATTCCCACCAGGCGCGACTCCAGGAACCAGCTCGCCGCCTCGATCTCCGGGATGATCGGAATACCCTGCTGCCGCGCCGCTTGGAGCGCCGGGGGCTCGGGGTACACGCCCGGGCTGACCACGATCAAGTCCTGCCGCAGGAAGGTTTCTTCGCGGTGCTGGCCGAGTTCGAGGCCGATCTTATGCGCCATCAATTCGCGGATCTCGGCCTCGAAGGCCCACGGCGGGCGGGAATCGCTCACCGTGACCACGGCTCCCCGCTTGCTGAAGCAGCCGGCCACCGCCTTGCCGCTGCGTGCGAAGCCCACCACCAGCACGCGCTTGCCGGTGACGTCCATCATGAACGCCTCCTCGCGGGCGGCCTGCCGTTCTTCCGGAAGTAACCGTCAAGGATTTCGGAAACGACTTCGGAAAGGGAACGCCGGGCGCGCCGGGCCAGCCGGCGGGCAACAACAAGGGTTTGGCGATTCAGGGTCAGGCTAACGCGCGTCGGATTGCGGAACGACTTAGGTCGAGCCATCGGTTGTTAGTGCGTATTTTATGCTCAAAAACTCTTCCCGTCAATTGCTGCCGCACCTCCCGGCAGATGGGGGGCGTCCTACCTCAGCTTCAACGTGGTCAGCGCGAACAGCGCGAAAACCAGCGCCGCAATCCAGAAGCGGGCGATGATCTTCGACTCTTTCCATCCCAACAGCTCGAAGTGGTGGTGAATGGGCGCCATCTTGAAGACTCTCTTTCCGCGTAGCTTGAACGACCCCACCTGGAGGATCACCGAAAGCGCCTCCACCACAAAAATCCCGCCAATAAAGGGCAACAGGAGCTCCTGCTTGATGATCACCGCCACGGTGGCGATGGCGCCGCCCAGGGCCAGCGAGCCAACGTCTCCCATGAAGATTTCCGCCGGGTAGGCGTTGTACCAGAGGAAGCCGAGGCTCGCCCCCACCATGGCCCCGCAGAAAATCGTCAACTCCGCCACCCGCGGCAAGTGTTCCAGGTCGAGATAATTCGCCAGCACGGCATGTCCGGCCACGTACGTAAGCACGGTCAGGGCGGAGGCGGAGATCACCACGCATCCAATCGCCAAGCCGTCCAGCCCGTCGGTCAGGTTGACGGCGTTCGACGAGCCGACTAGCACCAGGATTACGAAAAGCAGAAACGGCAAGAAGGCCAGGGGATAAGTCCAAATGCTGTCCAGGAACCCGGAAATCAGGAAGTCGGGCCGAAACCGTTTGAAGAACGGGAAGATCAAGGCGGTCGAATACCAACCGCGGGCGGAGAGAAAGATCAGGGCGACACCGAATATGAAACTGACCAGAATTTGGAGGAGGAACTTCGTGCGTCCCGTGAGTCCCAGGTTCTGTCGCCGGCGCATTTTCTGGTAGTCGTCCCAGAAGCCGATGCCGGCAAAGGCCAGGGTAACGGTCAAAACCAGCCAGACGAAGCCGTTCCGAAGGTCCGACCACAGAAGCGTGGGAATCAATATGCAGAGGGTGATGAGCACGCCGCCCATGGTGGGCGTCCCCGCCTTGGTATGGTGGGATTCCGGGCCGTCTTCGCGGATGTACTGGCCCACCTGGAACTCCTTCAGCTTGCGGATGAGCCACGGTCCGAGAACCAAGGTGAGGAAGAGCGCGGTCAGGCTGGCGTACGCCGTGCGGAAGGTGATGTACCGAAACAGATTGAAGATCCGGAAGTCGTCATGCAACCAAAGATAGAGGAAGTAGAACATGGGTCCTTACTCAACCCGCCCGCGGGAGGAGTTCTCCAGATTCGAATGCAGCAATTGAATGACCTTTTCCAACCCCACCGCCCGGGAGCCCTTCACCAGCACCACGTCTGCGGGCCGCAGCAACGCGCGGCAGAATTCCCCGGCCTCTTCGGGGG
>Ga0307379_10011226_pt1 | contig 11777 bp, 4 predicted proteins | sample UN2MG_FD_202237 | JGI IMG/M metagenome (GOLD analysis project Ga0307379, IMG submission 202237) | Soil microbial communities from Risofladan, Vaasa, Finland - UN-2 | ecosystem: Environmental > Terrestrial > Soil > Coastal area > Acid sulfate soil | place: Finland: Risofladan, Vaasa | collected... | reverse complement strand
ATCATTTGTTACCTCCTGATACGCACGTATTCATTCCGGCCGGTCGGCTAATCTTTGGCCGGGCAGGATTCATACCTGCTGAATTGCACCAGCTTACCTTGGCGCACGCTTTGTTTTTTCAAATCGTACCCTGTCAAACGTGCCTTCGGATCTGTCATTTGGCTCCTATGCCTTTTGTTTAGGATTTAGAGCTTAGTGCTTAGAGTTTCCGGCCAAAGGCCGGCTTTGGTTTTGTTTTTTCAAATTAACCACGAATTAACACCAATAATTCCCAATAACCTACAAAAAATTGGTTTTGTTTTTTCAAATTAAGCTCAATTTTTCGTCGTTTCCTACTCTTTTTCACCTGTTTTTTTCATTATTTTGGCTTTTTTTCTTCTATATTTCTCAATTCTACATTCTAAATTCTCAATTCTTTGGACCCGGCACCAGTGGTGCGGGCTAAAATTCGTACTGCGTTCTGCGTGATTCTGAATTCTGTCTCCTGTATTCTGTATTCTGTATTCTATTTGTTACCTATTATACGAATATTCACACTAAAAGTCGAGTAAATTCCAAAAAAATCTCCCTGAGAAGCATTTCTTAAATCTACCCCAGAGAACACAGAGAAAAATCAAATAATCAATTACAATAATCAATAGTCAATAGAAAATAGTCAATAACAAAGCCTCCTGTCTTCTGTATTCTGAATTCTTTATTCTGCTTTTTTCTCTTTTTTCCCCCTTTCTTCCTTGCTCGACAGGCAGATGGCATCTATAATTCAACATCGCGGATATGATAGCTCTGAAGCGGCAACGTCGTAGTTTGTGCTTTCTTGCTTTATGACGAGAGGCTTGGGATGTTATACTGACATTCGGAGAGGTCTGGAGTCTTATACGGAAACCATATAAATATTGTTATGCCGATCCGTATAAGACACTGTGATAAAAAGGGCGACTCGCAGCAAAAGAATCTTTTATAGCCCGTAAAAGTGCTGTGTTGTTTGGCGAAACGTTAACTGAAATTGCCCTTATCAATTTTTATTCGAAAAGAGTGAAACATATGCATAAAGCACGATCTATTCTGGTCCTGTTCTTACTTTCAGTGATGCACGCAGGCGTTGCTCCCGCTCAATGGGTTCAAACAAACGGTCCCTGCGGTGGTATGATAGTAGGTTTTGCGGTGAGCGGCACGAATCTCTTTGCCGGGACTGACGGTGGTGGTTCAGGAAACCACCTTATTAATAATAAGGAATACCGTTCTAAAGTGGAATCTTCATTTAAGGAACGGGAGCAACTTGCTCACAACAGGAAAGATAAACTATTCAATGTTTTCGGATCTGGTCTTTCACTTCAGCAGGAAGAAGCTCTTAAGTTCCTCTTCGCATATATGCCACTATGTGATCTGGCTGATTATAATGGAGATTTCTTCCTTGCAAATGCAAATATTGCACTAAAAACAAGAAAAGAGTCACCCTGGGGGAAAAATATCCCGGAAGAAATTTTTCTTCATTACGTTCTGCCTTTTAGAATAATGAACGAAAACCTAGATTCATTCAGAATTGCTTATTACGATGAAATTCAAGGCAGGATGAAAGGAATGGATGCTGCAGACGCTGCTCTCGAAATTAATCACTGGTGCAACGAAAAAGTGACTTATCAGCCCATCAGTGGGGGTAACCCCGGACCTGTTAGTACAATTCTTTCGGCAGGGGGAAGATGCGGAATGGTATCAAGTTTTACAGCGGCTTCATTAAGAACTGCTGGCATTCCTGCACGTGTGGTTAACGCAGGATCCTTTTCCTTTGATCATGCCTGGGTAGAGGTGTGGATAAATGGCAAATGGTACTATATGGAACACGATGAACCTGTTCTTGACTGGGCTTGGTTTACTGAACCAGCCAGACGTGCAATGTTGATAAATACAGTGTCATTAGGTGCAAAATATGGGCAGGAAAATACAACTGTCTGTTATAGAAATTATTCCGATTCCGTTGTGAATAATCTTTCAAAATATGCAGTTACAAAAACAATTAAGGTAAAGGTTTTAGATACGAATAACGTCCCTGTTAAAGATGCTCTTGTAGAATATCTGATTTACGAATCTGCACAATTTTTTCCGCTTGCTGAGGTTCCAACTGATGAATTTGGTATCAGTCAGTTTGAAACCGGACTTGGTGATCTGTTAATCTGGGCCCGAAAGGGCGATGACTTTAATTTCAAAAAAGTTTCTGTAACTGACATAGATACACTTGATCTGATACTTAACCTCAAGCCTGCCGATAATGGTTTCCAGGAACTGGATCTTGCCGTCCCTATAGTACGCACACCACTAAAAGGTCCTGCAGCTGAATTGATAGCAGCAAATACTAAACGGATTAATGAGGAGAACGTGATTCGCCAGGCTTATATCAATTCATGGATGAAGCCGGAAGAGGCAGCAAACCTGGCTAAAGAACTTGGCGCAGATCCTGAGATTGTAAAGGATATTATCAGCAGAAGTATGGGTAATTACAAAAATATAGCTTCATTTCTTACTCATACTCCTGTTTTAGATAGATCACTGGCAATCAATTTATTAAAACAAGTATTAGATCAAGATCTGAGAACTACCAAAGAGGAAATTTTTGCCGATCATCTGAATAACGTTATCAGGTTCGAAAACACGCATGGCGCCTATGATTATGAACTTTATTCAAAGTATGTGCTTAATCCGAGTATTTCACATATTTGGTGTTCCCAAATGATTGTTGCCTGGCGTAAGTACCTTTTTGAAAGCATGCCTGCCGGTTTCAGACAGGATGCAATAAATGATCCATCGATATTAATAAAGTACGTCAATAATAATATTGTTATTAATGCAGATAGCGAAATTTACTGGTTTTCACCAATTTCACCAATTTCACCAAGGGGGGTTGATGAACTGAAAGTTTCGGATTCACGTTCACGTGATATTTACTTTGTTGCCTTATGCCGGAGTCTGGGAATACCTTCAAGACTGGAGCCTTTTATTATGGGGCATTTTCCCATAGCGTTTGTCCCTCAATTTTATTTTAAAAATGAATGGCATGATGTCTGGTTGGCAGGAAAGATTCAACCTCTACCCGGAAAAGGGTTTATCAGATTTTCGTCCGGTGAGAAAAATCCGGTCCCGGAATATTTTACCCATTTTACTATTGCGCATTTTGAAAATGGACATTATAAAACCCTTGTAAATATAAAAGTTACAGATTTTAAGGATGAACTTGCTCTGGCTCCCGGGCACTATATGCTGGTGACAGGCAACAGGATAAATGACAGCAAAATCCTTTTAACCTTATCTTTCTTCGAACTGAAAGAGAATGAGCATAAGGCAATTGATATTAAATTGAGGAAGGATGTTTCTCCTGCAGAAATACTTGGCACAATAGACCTGAATATAAAAATCAGCTTACCTGATAAATCCGGGATAACCCTTAAAAGTATTGCAGATAAAGGAATAGTATTTGCATGGATTGACCCGGATAAAGAACCTACTAAACATATATTCAACGACTTGCCACTTCTTAAATCTGAACTTGATAGTTGGGGAGGATACTTCATTTTTCTTTCAAACCAGTCTGAAGCAAGCAATAATTTCAAGCTTGAAAGCCTTAAAGGACTTCCTGCTAATTCTCTATATTCAGTCGATATTGATTCTAAGATTCTAAAAGAGATTACAAAATGTGATTCATTATCTGATATTCACTTTCCTTACCTGGTTCTGACCGATAAGAACGGAAACATAATATTAAAGTCAGAAGGTTACAGGATCGGGATAGGTGAACAGATACTCAAAAAGATCGGATATGAGATTTCCGGCAACGACGTCTTTTCCTCGACCAACAACGGCACAAGCTGGACTTCAGCTTGTAGTACCGCTGCGGCCGCGACATATTACGTGAGCCCTTCAGGCAGTGACAGCAGTCCAGGTACTTCCGTCGAAACCGCGTGGCAGACGGTCGATAGGGCCAACGCCGTAGACCTGAACCCGGGTGATAAGGTCCTCTTTGAGGGCAGCCATGACTATCCAGGCAACCTGCTCTTAACCGCCGAAGATGCCGGCACACCAGAACATCCGGTTGTCATTGATTAATTAGGGACGCACCCTATTTTATGAGAACGAAATGGTGCCAATAATAGGGTCCGTCCTATTATGTACCCCTACCCGCTTTGGGGCGCAGAGATCGGCTGGAATTTAATTAGGGTGGCCCCGGAATTGGCCTGGTTTTTCCCTTAAATAATTGATGCGAATCATCGCATCCTACCTGTTTAATGCAATCGAGCGGAGAATTCTCTTGACTTTTAATGCTGGAACATATATAATAGGTACATAATTACATTCAAAGGGGGGTGAAAATAATGGGGCGGTTAAATTACTTCTATCTTAACATTATCGCTTTTTCTGTGATTGTGTTAGTATACCTTGCCTACAGGGTGATCTAAATCTGCGCCAGCCACCATCGAGGGCAGATCGTTCATTCTAAGGTCATAAAAACACATCTCAGGGCTACTCTGGGAGATTTTTTGGTCATTGTGTGAGTATGATTGTAGAAAAAGGTCTGCGAGCGCAGCAGACAATCAAGCCCTAAAATCAGCATGGGCTAATCGTCCCGGCGCAGGCCAGGTCGGAGCCGAAAAGTCTATCCTGCCGGACTTTATCTTAATCCTCGCCGTGGTATTTGAAGGAGACCTTTACCTTTGCTCGGTATGCCTTGATTTTCCCGTCTTCCAGTTGCATATCCAACTGAACCACCTCGGCAATCCGCATGTCTCGGAGGCTTTTGGATGCCGTCTCAACAGCCGCCTCAGCAGCCTTTTCCCACGACTTATCGCTGGTACCGACCAGCTCGATCACCTTGTATACACTTGATGCCATCTTGCTCTCCTTTTGAAAGGTCTGACTATGATTATACAGATCCACAGCATAGACCAACTCGTGCTACGTTGCGTGTACTTCGCTAATTAGCAAGCAAGACGCCGAGCGAGTAAAAAACTGGGGAACAGGGATTCGAACCCCGACTAACTGAGCCAGAGTCAGTCGTGCTACCATTACACTATTCCCCAAAAACACGTTTTTATCAACTTTCACTTACTTTACACCCAACAAGCCGGCAATGCAAGAAAATTCTGGATCATAAAACTGCCCTGAAAATGCGAGATTGACAAAGCGCCTAAATGATCTTAGATTGCGGTATAAGGGAATATTATGAACACATGATAAGGGAACAGCAATGACACTCAAACACATACAAATTTCTATTGCATTTTCGTTGACGGCTTTCTTAACTGCAGGTTGCAGTCCCGAGAGGGCGAATCAGCAATCCCAGCCAAAATCCGCCAATATTGAGCTTCTGAGAGATACATGGGGCGTCCCCCACATCTTTGCTGAAACCGACGCCGGGGCGATGTACGGCCTGGGTTATGCCGCAGCCGAGGACCGGGCGTTCCAGATGTACTACAATCTGCGTATCATTCAGGGCCGTCTGGCTGAGCTTACAGGCAATGTGAAAATCGGCGTCTCCGGCAGACAGCCTCAAGGCAGGGACTCGGCCCTGCGTAATGATATCAAAATGCGAACCATCGGATACTACCGTGCCGCTCAGAAAGTTGCCGCCAATCTCGACGGGGAAAACCTTGCCCTGCTCCAGGCATACAGCGACGGCGTCAACGATTATATCAAGAATCATCCGAACGACCTGTTGTATCTCTTCGAGACGCTCAATCTGGAACCCGAACCCTGGACACCCGCCGCGTGTATTGCCTCATGGTGGCGGATTGGTCTTTTCTTCTCCGGCGATGGCCTGCGTGAGATGCTTGCCTATTATGAAATCAAGGACGGCAAAAAGAAGATTCACTCCTTCTCGCCGGACGATGCCGCCGGCGCCATCCGCGGCCGACCCATAAGAGACGATGCCTCCGTGATACAGCGCGACGACGTCACGGACGAGTGGGTTCGCAAGGTTATGGACTTCGCGCAGCAGCACAATCTGACACGTAAAGTTGATGTCTCGCCGCCTCTCCGGAGGCCGCCGCCATCGCCCCGCTTCAGCCATGCCTGGGTTGTGGGCAAGGGCAAAACCACTAATGATTCATCCGTTCTCGTCAGCGATCCACAGACACCGGTTCGCAATCCTTCGCTGTTTTACGAATTCCACGTCAGCGGCAAGACATTCAACGCACGCGGTATCGGGGTGCCGGGCAGTCCCAATATTCTGATCGGCTTTACAGAAAACGTTGCCTGGGGTCTTACCGCACTTGGCGCCGACCAGGCCGATCTTTTCGTGCTAAAAACCGATCCAAACCGTCCGAACCAGTATCTTTTCGACGGCCAATGGCGCGATATGGAAGTGCATAAAGAAACGATAAAGGTTAAAGACGGCAGGGAACGAACGATCACTTTCAGGCAAACCCACCTCGGCCCTGTGGTGACATCTCTGGCGATGGACGTCAGGCCCGGCGACGAAGTCGTATTAAAGCGCATCCCCATATGCGAACCAAAGAGCGATACCTTCCAGGGCGCACTGGCCATGATGCGATCGAAAGACGTCTATGAATTCCAGCAGGCAACCGGAAGCTGGCGTTTCCCCAGCGGTAATTGCGTATTCGGCGACACTAAGGGCAATATCGGGTACAAGACCATCCTGGCATTACCAATCCGCTCGGCCCGTGCCCTGCTGGATGCAAGGGCGGCCCACGAGGGATGGAGCTCCGAAAATGACTGGCAGTGCATCCTGCCCCACGAGTTGCTGCCGCAAGTCATAAATCCCAAATCCGGCTGGCTCGTCACGGCCAATCATCGGCCGATTGCATCCTTCTATCCCATATCGTTGGGTATCTCTACCGGCAGTCTCGGCGACACCGACCGCTCATGGCGGCTTAAAGAACGCGTGCTCGCCAAAGAAATCTTCAGGCCCGAAGACGTGCTGGACATCCACTATGACACTGTCGCTCCCATCAAACGCGACCTTGTTCTTCTCGGCTATCATTTGCGAGATGTGCTGAAGTTCCCGCTGGAAGAAGAAACGCTTAAAGCTCTTGACTACCTCGAAGGCTGGCGCGCCAACGGGTGCAAATCCGAAATGGACGTTAAGGGAACGGAAATAATCAACCTGATGCCGATGGCATTCAGGCAGCAGTTCGTGGCCGCAACGGTTTACGGCGGCGGAATTTCAGGCCTCTGTAACATGCTGCAGACCGTCAACGCACGGATCGAAAAAGACCCTGACGCCCCGCTGACCGAACCCGAAGCCGAGTACGTTAATCTGATTCTAAGGGCGGCCTGGCGATACGGGAAAGCCAATTATGGTGACGACCCGGCAATATGGCACGAGCAGGGCAAAGCTAAACTGCTCGAAACGAAGCTTCCATATTTCTCGACACTGGACGGCTTCGAGTCACTGGACCAACAGAAGGACCTTACCTTGCCCGCTCTGAACTGCATCGAGGGCGGCACTATTTTATCCCAGAAGGCGCAATCTTATACGCAATATGTGCCATTGAACGATGCGGATGAATCACTGGCGCTGCTTCCAATAGGCCAGTCCGAGCATCCCGAGAGTCCCTACAGGCTCAGTGGTTACGACCTATGGAGCCAGGGCAAACTAAGACCCGCACCGCTTTCGCGAAAGAAAGTGGAAAAATTTGTGACATCGAAGAAACGTCTATGACTTATATCAAGTGTGAATAAACAATGCGCTTGTTCGTGTCATTTCGAGCGCAGCGGAGTCGAGACACGAAACGAAGTGGAGAGCCCCGAAGGGAAATCTTTTTAATAGATTTCTCCACTTCGAGCCACTTTGTGGCCCTGCGGTCTCCCTAGGGGACGCCTGACGGTGGAAATGACTAAAGCGCAAATCATAATCACAATTGGCATTACGCAGACATTGATTAGCATGGCAGTATTGTGGTAAATCGACCGCCTTTACTGCAGCCGCGGCTTATTGTTCTTTGCCGGAGAGCCTGGTGTATCCGAGCAGTTTCCAGCCGGATGGTAGGAGTATTGCGGCTGATATTATTTTCACCAGGTCACCGACAATAAACGGATACAAGCCCAGGGTCAAAACCATCGAGTTGAATCCCGTCAGGCAGCAGAGCCAGAGCAGCCCGAATGAGTAGATGGCCAGATTTCCGAAAACCATCGCTAAAACCATCGTTCCAATCCGCCTGTCCCACCCCTTTTCCGCCAGCCGTCCTGTGATATACACGGCGGGAATGAAACCGAACAAGTATCCTCCGGTCGGCCCCAACAGGGCAGCGGAACCAATTCCGACCGCAAAGACGGGCAGGCCGGCGGCCCCTTCCATGATGTATGCAAGCACGGCCAGACAGCCCCGGCGGGCCCCCAGCAGCGATCCGATCATCAGTACGGCAAACGTCTGTCCCGTCACGGGAACAGGGCTGAATGGCAGCCATACTTTGGCATGAGCGCACAGGCCGATCAGCAATGAGCCGCCAATAATCAAAGCAACATCATAAAAGCCGGCAAGCCTTTTCTCACATGGCCGCAGAAGGTCGGCTACGGTAGCATTCGTTAACATATTTGTTCCATCAATAAATACAGGCGATTCCTATCGCTCTAATCCTATCCGATAATATAAAAATCTGTCATCTGACGGCTATTATATTGTAGGCTCGATCCGGCGTCAAATACCTTATCGGCAACCTTTTTAAAATTAAGAAGGGCCCGTACCGAATCGATCGGCACAGGCCCCGAACTGAAGCTGAGTAACTTGACAATTCAACCTCTCCAACGCTGTTACGGCGCCGGCCATAGTTGCTCATCAAGCCACGTATCTGTTAAGACAGCAAAGTCTTTAAAATTGATCTTCTCGTCATCATGTAGATCGACGTCCTCAGCCACGGACAAAAGTCCCTGCAGCGGCTGGTGCAAAGTTTCTCCTGCCGGCAAGCCCGCAAGATTCACTATCTCAGCCTGCGATAGTGCGCGCTCGTAGATGCGAACATCGTCCAAATTTCCGGCAAAGGGCCAGCCCGGGTCATTTTGGTTGCCGTCGAAGACATCTGCCTCCGAGCGCACTCCCACGAATCCGTAGCGAGTATTTCCAGTTCCGAAAGTGCTTCCTGCGGTAGTCGTATTGTCCAGCTTGCCATCGATGAAGACCATCAGCGTACCGTTGTCAAAGACCCCCGTTACATGGTGCCACTGCCCGTCATCGACGCGAGTGTGACTGCCGAAATCGACCTGCCCGGTATTGGTCATAACACACCAGCCAAGCTGACCGTCCTCGCCGCCTTCACCGTTAATTTCAAACCGCCAGTACTCATTGCGGTCAAAGGTAACAATTGCCTGGTTGAAGGGATTGCTTGTGCGAATCCAGGCACAGACGCTGACTTCCGGATGGCCGGAACTTGCGTAGTTGAAGTTTGGAATGGCTACATAGTCGTCGACGCCGTCCAGATTAATTGCCTGTCCAATATTACAGCTGACAAATGTTACGCCGTTCGGCTCGCCGTGATTGCCGTTGCCGGAGCTGTCGTTGGCGTTGCCATCAAACTCATAATGCAGCACGAGATTGGCGTCGCTCACAGCTACTGCCGTAACGTCGTAATCGCTGATGAGCCAGTTTTCCGCCATTATCTCAAGGTCCGCCATATCAACAACGCAGTTGTTGCTGAAATCACCTGCCGGTTTGACAAGTTCAGGAACACATCTGGGCGGATACAGCCGGATATCGTCAATGTACATCTTACCCGAACCGCCGGCTTGAGGATTGTTCCTGTCGCCTAAGCCAATGGCAATACTGTTGACATCGCTCAGGTTCACGCCCTGATCGGCAAACTCTTTCATATCGATATTCCACTCCGTCCAGGTATCTATCCTCGCTGCGTTGGGATCATCGTGGTACACGACCACCGGCGTGCCGGTGTTATTGGCCACAGCGACGTACAGCGGCTCAGGGTCGTTGCTGAGTATACCGATATCCAGTGACTGCCATACGCCCGTAACCGAACCGGTAGTGCTGATGTTAGAAAATACGGCCTCACAAATCGCGCCGGTGTTGTTGCTCGCTACCGCCAGGCCTATATAAACAACAGTGCTCATCTGGACGGTATCACTCGAACCCATGGCAGAATCATTAATAGGCACCCAGGTGACTCCGTCAGCCGAATGGGATACTGTAAACAGGCCGGATACATCGCGGTCCAATTTCACCCAGTGGGGAAAAGAAAGACCGTCTTCAACAGAATTCATAGTGATATCGCCTGTCTCTTTTCGACGGTTGAACCTAACACCTCCATCCGGTCTCATGAATGCGAATGCATGTTTGGAATCCGTATCAAGCGTCTCGCGAATCATCACTCCGATCTTAGCGCCGGGATCCGTATTGGTCGCGCTTACGACCTTTGCTATTATCGAACCGGGGCCGCTAAGCTGCTTGAAGACGTAATTAAACTGGTCGCTCTGGCCCCAGACATTTCCTGAACGACTCGTAACCGTTAAAGTTCCCGCAGGTTCTTCCGTAAATGAGCTGGCAGACTCTAAATAGCCTCTGAACCACAGCGATAATGCTTTTACGCCTTTTCTGGTCCAGTCCCGCGGCGGGCTCAACGTAAGTACCGCCTCTGAATAATTAAGGTAGCCTGGTTTATTGTTGTCGTAGAAATATGGTATCGACTGGTTGCCGCCGTGTATGATATTCTCTTCGGCGTAAGAATCCGTCAATTCGTCACCCACAGTAGCGCCGCTGCCGTTACCGGCATAATATGGTGGAGCATTCTGTGTGCCATAGCCAAGTCCGTCTTTCCATGCGTACCATATCTGGTTGTCGCCGGCGTCGAAAGCTTCAAAATCTTCCACAATTAGAAAGTCGCCAACCGTAAAGCTCCATACTCTGCCTCTGCTGACTGTCCCGTCCGTATTATACTGGTCGATTCGCCAGTAGTAAGTCCGGTCGTATTCGAAAGCTTCGGTGGGAATATAACTCTCATTGCCGAGATTCTGCCTGCCTCGATATATGCCGGACGTATCGGATATATCGGCGTCAGCCACAGCGAAATCATCGGTGCCGAAATACACATCGTGCTGAGCCGCGAAATTGCCCGGAGACCAGCTAAGTGGTATCGCACGTTCGACGTCGGTTATCGAGCCATCAGCCGGGCTCGGGGCCCATGCAGATCTGGTATCAGGTCTGAGCATAATCTCCTGAATCTCAGCCTGTGTGAGCGCCTTATCGTAGATGCGAACATCGTCAATTGCCCCCCAGTACCATCTGGCTGCAGTATTATAGCGCCGAGCTATTGTGACAGGATGCAAAGCGACGATATTGAACGCGGTCCCTTCAGTTGATTCCCTTGTGTCATCTTCGCCGTCGAGGTACAGTGTAACTTCGCCCGGATATGTAGGCGTGGCGCCATCTATTACAGTCACGGCAACATGGTGCCATACGTCATCGTCCATAATTGTGTCGCCCTCGACAAAACGATCACCTGTTCCATTCTCACATCGCAATCTGTCTTCGATGGTGCGGAATTCCACCCTTTGACCATTGGATGGATTGCCCCAGCCGACAATCTCACCGCCGTCACGGGTCCTGATCCACGCTGTTATGCTGAAAGCGTGTGAGCCGACAACGCCCAGGTAGCCGTCTATCGTCACATATTCATCTTCAGTTTCGTCAAAAAACTCCATCGCGTCACCGTCGGGACCGTGTACCCACATCGGGTTGCCGTGGATGGTCCCATGATGGCCGTAGCCGGAATAATCGATGACAGTACCGGTACCCTCGTCCTCAAACTTCCACCAGCCGACAAGGTTGG
>Ga0307379_10011224_pt1 | contig 11780 bp, 6 predicted proteins | sample UN2MG_FD_202237 | JGI IMG/M metagenome (GOLD analysis project Ga0307379, IMG submission 202237) | Soil microbial communities from Risofladan, Vaasa, Finland - UN-2 | ecosystem: Environmental > Terrestrial > Soil > Coastal area > Acid sulfate soil | place: Finland: Risofladan, Vaasa | collected... | reverse complement strand
CTGCTGGTACAGCCGAGCCTCGTGATCCTCGGCCGACTTCGCGTCGGCCTGCTTGCGACGACCAAACAGATCCGGCATGGCCTCCAGCACCTGACGCTTCCACTCGGTGATCTGGTTCGGATGCACCTCGAACGCGCCGGCCAACTCCGCCAGTGTCTTATCTTCCCGGAGCGCCGCCCGAACCACCCGGGCCTTGAACTCCGCCGAAAACCGTCTGCGTTTCCCTGCCATCCGATCGTCTCCTCGGCTGCTCGTGCCGCCCTATTCTACCCGGAGACGATTCCACCTTAAACCCGCGCCCAGTTTTTGGGGACACGCTCAATCTACCCCAAGAAACCCTTCTCGTGAACGAAAAGGCCGGGCGAAACCGCCCGAGCCGCCGCGCCGCCCGACGCGACCCACAAGGACCGCGCCCGGCAAGCCGGGCGGCTAACTCGGTACGTGCCACGGCTTGCTGGCAAGCGGGCCGGCTAACTCGGCAGGCCCTCACAGCCGCCAGGGGCTTCGCATGGGCCGCGAGAGCATGCGGGAGGCCGCGTCATCGCCCACGATTTCTTCGCGGACGGGGTCCCACTTCAGTTTCCGGCCCAGGCGCATCGTGATGTCGCTCAACTGGCAGAGGGTGTCGGACCGGACGGCCACATCGATGGGGGCCACGGTCTGGCGCCGGGTCCGGACGCAATCGAGGAAGTTCTCCTGGTGATGGTTGCTGACGGGCAGGTGGATTTCGTCGGGGCCGAGTTTGCGGCGGAGCAGGGCCTTGGGCTCGGCGTCGAACGTGCCGCCCAGGTGCCGCTCCTTCACGAAGACCCAGCCGTCGGTCCCCTCGAAACGGACGCCCAGCGGGTTGCGCTCGCCGTCGGTGAAGTTCATCGTCACGCCGTTGGCGAACTTCAGGTTCACGTCCCACCCCAGGGCGCAGTTGCACAGGCCGTCGGCCGGGAACTCGCCGATGCCTTCCACCTCCAGCGGGCCGGTCCGGTCGGTGCCGTTGCCCCACTGGGCCATGTCGATGGTGTGGATGCCGCAACCCGCAATGAACCCCAGCGCGTAGTCGCTGATGTGGAACCAGTGACTGTTGTTGACCCGGTGGGGCGTGTACGGCGCCCACGGGGCCGGGCCGAGCCAGAGGTCGTAGTCCAGCCCGTCGGGCACCGGCGCCGGCGGGTAGTTGCCCGACGCTACGCTGTACCGCGACGCCACCGTGATGGTGTGAATCTTGCCCACCCACCCGTTCTGCACCATCTCGCAGGCGAAACGCGTGCTCCAACTCGACCGCTCCTGCGTGCCGAACTGCAACACGCGGCCGTAGCGGTGGACCGCATCGCGAAGGGCCTTGCCCTGCTCGACGCTCAGGCCCAGCGGCTTCTCCACATAGACATCCTTGCCCGCCCGCACCGCCGCCAAGGCGTGCAGCACGTGCCAGTGGTCGGTCGAGGCGACCGTGACGGCGTCGATGTCGGGGCGGGCGCAGAGTTCGCGGAAGTCGACGTGCTCGGCGCACCCCTGGGCGTGATAGTGGGCGTCGACCGTCTTTCGGGCGTGCTGGCGGACCGGCCGCTTGACGTCGCACACGGCCACCACCTGCGAGTAACCCAGGTCCAGGAAGTTCCTGAGCAGCGCCCCGCCGCGGCCGCCCGTCCCGATGAAACCCATCGTGACGCGGTCGCTGGCCGGCGGCCGGTTCTCGGCCCCCAGGGCGGTGGAGGTGATGACGTACGGCGCGGCCGCCAGTCCGCCGGCCGCCGCCGCCAGACGCCCCAGGAACTGCCGACGGCTCCACGGTTTGCGATTCGCCTGGCTCATCGAATGCCTCCCTTGTACCCACCAACAAGCCCCCGGCACCGCCGGGGGATGGACACGTCAAACAGCATCACATGGTCACCCTTCGGGATGACCATGCCACCCGCCCGCCAACAAGCCCCCGGCACCGCCGGGGGATGGACACGCCAAACAGCATCACATGGTCACCCTTCGGGATGACCATGCCACCCGCCCGCCAACAAGCCCCCGGCACCGCCGGGGGATGGACACGCCCTGCCCGTCAGGGCTTGGCGGCCGCCGGCCGGGCCTGGAAGGCGGCGGCCGCGTCGGGCGCCGGCATCGCGCGGCCATAGACCTTGAGGCCCGACATCCGCCCGAAGACCTGGTACGGTTCGTCCGGCCCGCCGCTGTACTGGCCGACGTGGAGCGGGCCCTTCCACGGCGCGAGGATCGCGGCGCCCGTCTTCTCGGCCACCTGCCGGCCGTCCTGGAACAGGCGGACCGTCTCGCCGTCGTACGTCCCCACGAAATGCGTCCATCGGCCGGGCGCGGGTTGGCCGCCGTCGCAATCGATGCCGCCGACGTGCCACCGCCATCCGCCACCGATCCGCTGGAGGAACCAGCCGGCCTGGTTCCAGTGCCCGCAACTGACGATGACCGGCATGGGGCTCTCGCGCGTCAGGTTCACCCAGCACTCGACCGATAGCCGCTGCGTCAGGTCGAAGTCGGGCCGGTGATCGAAGGTCACAAAACCGCCCTGGCCGAGGTCGAGCGCCCCGTCGGCCACGCGGGCCTTGCCGTGCACCGTGCCGCGCGCGGTGCCACCGCCCAGGAGCGACGCGTCGGCCGTCTCGGCCATCGCCGCCACGAAGACGGGTTCCTTGACCTCCGGCATCGCGGCCGCCGTGACCGACGCCGTCGCCGGGCTCTCGATGCCGCGCCGGCTCACGGCCCGGACCGTGTAGGCGTGCTCGGCGCCCTGGGGGGCGGCCAGGTCGCTATAGCGCAGGTCTGGGACGGGCTCGGCCGTCAGTCGCTTGAAGTCGTCGGCCCCGGCCTTGGCGCGATAGACGTGGTACCGGCCCTCGGCTCCATCGGTCTCGCGCCACCGCAGGTCGACGCGGCCGGGCGCGGCCGCCGCCTCCAGGCCCGAGGGCGGCAACGGGGCCGGCGGCGGCGGAACGCTGACCGTCGTCCGGATGGGCGCGCTGCGCTCGTCGCTCGATACAAGGACCACGGCGTAATGCTGCGGACCCTCGGGCGCGGCCGCGTCGGTGTGCGAGAACAGCGTGGTCGTCGTCAGCAGCGTCTCCTGGCCGGGGCTGAAGTCGGCCTGCGCCCCGTGATGCACCTCGGCCGAGAGGCCGACCGTCCGGGCCGAACGCTCCCACGACAGGTGCACGACGCTCTGGGCGTCGACGCTGGCCTCGAGCGCCGGCAGCGGGTCGGGCAGCATCGGCGGAACCAGTTGCCGGAAGGCCCCCGCGATGACGGTGGCGCCGGGCATGTCGACGCGCGGCACGGCCAGGGCGCGGCGATGGCCGTCGCGGATGATCTCGAGCATGGCCTGGTAGTGCGGGTCGGCCGTCGAGGCGAACGTGACGACCGGCTTGGCGCCCTCGGCCGGCGCGGGCGCCTTGGGCGTCTTGAACGCCTCCACCGGCATGACGCCGTGCTGGTAGGCCCCGCCCACCAGGAACGCGACGCGCTGCTCGCGCGGGTCCAGTTTTCGGTCGCGGCACAGGGCGACGCCCCAGCCGTCCTTGCCCTCGGCCAGCGGCGCGCGCAGGATGCGGCTGAACTCGGGCCGCTCCAGGTTGAACCAGTCGTTCTCGAAGAGCGTCTTCCCGCCGCTCTCGTGACACCGGGTGCACCCGGCGGCCCGCATCTCGCCCACCAGCCGCTGCTGGACGGCGGGCCAGGCCTTCAGGCTGCACCCGTTGGACGAGTAGTCCCACGTGCCGTGGTACAGGCCGTTGGAATCGATCCAGGCCAGCACCAGGTCGCGCTCGGCACGGGTCAACTTCGGGAAGCGGTCCTTGTGACCGCTCACCAGGACCTCGGCCAGCGGGGCCGCGCCCGACCCGTGACCGCGCGGCCCGAAAATCTGGGCCGACCACAGCGCCGTTCCGTTCATGCAGTCGATGCCGGCGATGAGGTGGGCCGTCACCTGGGTCTCGCGCCGACTGACGAGGTTCTCGTAACTGATGTTGAAGTACTCGGTCCAGCCGCCCGACAGGTCAATGCCTCGGCCAAAACCCTTCTCGCCGCCGTGGCACCCGACGCAGTGCTTGTCGAAAACGGGTTGGACCATGCCGGGGTAATCCAGGAACCCGCTGCCCCACGACTCGGGCGCCGGGCGCGACGGCTCGCGGCGCAGGGCCCGGACGGCGACGGTGGGCGCGGGGCTGCCGAACTTGTGCTCGTGGCAGCCGATGCACGCCCGCGTGACGCCGGGCGCCGCCTGGACGAACGTCCGCATGCTCCGGACGAGCCGCCCCTGGGCGTCGAGCGCCTGCCAATACAACGCCCGGCCCGACGGCGCCTCGAAGTACGCCGACCCGTCCGGCTCGACCGGCACCACGCCCAGGAAGTTCTTGGCGCTCCAGGCCAGCACGCCGCTCATCAGGAACGTCTGGTTGAACGCCCCGCCCGGCGTCGGGCTTACGCGCGACGTCTCCTCGATGAGGCGCAGGCACTTGACCTCGCCCCGGGCCACGCCGTCCAGCCCCTGGTACACGTCCTGCACCAGGAACCGGCCGGTCCGCTGGCGGCGGTCGACATCGGAGGGGAGGACGCGCGGCACGGGCTGCGGCTTGACGAGCATGGGCGAGTGGCAATCGATGTCGGGCTCGGCGTGGACGACCGCGCGGCGACCGCGACGGTCGATCAGCAGGAGAGCGTTGAACTTCGCCCCCGCGGGCCGGCCGCTGTACAGCACCACGTCGGCCGAGAGCGGGCAGGGTTCGCACGACTCGCCCCGGTCGTGCGTGGGGTTGTCGGGATGCTCGAGGTTAAAGATGGCCTTCGGATCGTTCTTGCCGATGAGCGGGTCGATAAACGCGATGCTGCCCCGCGGCGTCGAGTTGTGCGGCGCGAACGTGCCCACCACCAGGTGCGGCGAACCGGGCACGGGACGGGCGTCGAGTACCGCCTCCGGGTGCACCATGTTGTTGGCGAACAGGGCCGTCTCATTCGTCCCGTCGGGGAAGATGGTCCAGAGCGACTGCTGCGTCAGGGCCGTCTTGTCGATGTACTCCCACCGGCCGTGCAGGATGCGCCCGTCGGGCAACACGCACGGGTCGAACTCGTTGACGTTGTTCACCGAGATGGGGTGGATGTCGGACCCGTCGGCGTTCATGACGTGCATAATATCGACGCCGGTGTTGAAACACGGCACCAGGCCGCTGGGCCGGGTCGACTTGAAGACGATCCGCCCGTCGGGCAGGTACGCGGGGCCGACGTCGTGCTGGCCGCCCAGGCTGCCCTTGTACTTGGCGCAGGCGGACGTGGGGTCGGTCACCCGCCGCAGGCCCGTGCCGTCGACGCCGATTTCGTAGATGCTGGTCGATCCGCCGGCCTCGCCCTTGTAGCAGAAGAGCAGGCGCGTGGCGTCGTACGAGAGTTCGGGCTCGCTGTAAATGCCGGGGCCGAGCGAATTGGGGGTGGTGGCGTCGATGACCGGCCGCACGCGATGCTCGGCCGGCGGCGCGGCGGGGTTCCCGAGCACGTAGATGCCGCCGCCCGGCCGCCACTTGTAATACGTATCGTAGATGTGGATGCCCTCGTAGTTGAGCCGCTTCACAAAGAGCACCGGGGCGTCGAGGTGGGCCGTCAGCGCGGCGTCGGCCTCGGACCCCGCGGCGCCCGGTGCGGCCTCGGCCGCCGGCAACGGCACCGCCGTGGCCATCGCGCTCAACCAGACCAGACCGCCCATCGCCCGCGTCAACCAGGTCCCGAGAGTCATCCGCCTGCTCCTCGCGTGCCCCTTGTCCGACAGCCGAAGTATACACCACCGGCGGCCGCAGTGCCAACCGGACCTGCCCTACTTCGCCTCGCCAGGCGCGGGCCGGCTCAATTTCAGCAACAGCACCGACGGGGCCGGAAGCGGATGCGACAGCCGGAATGCCTTCGCCGGGCGGGTCTCGCTTGAGACTCGCTCGAGGTTGCGCGAGGCGTCCAGCAGAAACACCTCGCACAGCGTCGGCCCGTCCCACGGCAGGTGCTCGACGGCCAGGTCCAGCGGCTCGTCGTCCGACCGGTAACGGCTGACGAGGACGGTAACCTCGGTGCCGGCGGCGTTGACCCCGGCCACGACGGCCAGCCGGCCCGCCACGCTGCCGCGCGCTTCCACACGGCGGGGCGTATCCAGCAGCGCCCGGAACGCCTTCATCGCGTAGAACACCTTCTTGGGCGTGCCGTGCTCGTTGAAGAGGCCGAAGCCGCCGGTGTCGCCGCGATAGAAGTTGGCGACGTCGACGGGGCTGTCCTGGAGAAACAGGAGCGCGCAGGCCACGAAGGCGGCCCCCGGGGCGCCGCCCATCTCGTCGAAGAACTTCTCCCGCACGAGGCCCTGCCCACCGAGGAGCATGGGCTGCCAGTCGTCGTTGGGCAGGTAGTTCCACTCGTTCAGGTGGCTCTCGGTCTTGGCGAAACCGTTCTCGTCGAGCAGCCGCCGGACCGCGCACGCCTGCTCGTGGAATGCGTACGGGTTGGCCGTGTACCGGTGCCAGGAGAAGAAATCCAGCGGCACCGACTCTTCGCGGCACAGCCGCAGGAACCCCGCGAGGAACGGCGTCGGTTCGAGCGTCGTGCCCGTCACCTTGCCGCCGTAGCCGACCGAGGGCCCGCCTACGAGAACGTCGGGGAACCGCGCCTTGATGGCCTTGGCCGCCGTGGCGTAGAGGCGATAGTAATCCGCGTCGGTGCCGGTCCACATGGCGGGGCGATTCTCGGGTTCGTTCCAGATCTCCCAGTAGCGGATACCGTGGCGGAACCCGTCGGCCCACCCCTCGTTATAGTGCCGGATGATGCCGATGCAGACGGCCGCCCACTTCTGGGCGTCGGCCGGCGGCGCCACGTGATACTTGCGGCGGGTGTGCTCGATGCTCTCGCCCAGCCGGTAGACGATCTTCGAGCCGGTCGCCACGATGGATTGAATGTAGTCATCGGTGCGCGTAAAGCGGTAACTCGCGGGCAGGCCGGGGTCGGCGCGAAAATCCGGAAAGACGGCGTGGATGTCCACGACGTCGGGGTTCGGCCAGTGACAATCGTGCAGCCGGGCGTACGGAACGCCCAACTCGCGGTAATACGCCGAGAGGTCGGTCAGTTCGTTGAACGTCACGGGCCCGTCGTTGACGCCGTGCAGAGGCCGGATGGTGCCCGCGGGCCGGGCGCAATCGACGCGCACCTCGGCCGCCGACGCCAGCCCCGCCGCGAGGCCCATCACGACGGCCGCGCGGCCGAGACGCCGAAGAATCTCGCCTGTACCCATGCGTCCTCTGTCTACTGCGGCTTCGACGGGTCGATGCGGTAGATCTCCAGTTCGCGAATGGCCGGCGAGCCGCCGTAGTAGCCCATGATCTTCAGTTCCACCGTCGTGCACCGGACCGCCGCGAACGTGACGATGAGCCCCGCGTCGACGCCGTCGCCGCCCAGGCGGACCAGGCTCGTGCGGATGACCCGCTGCTCGGCCCCGGCGGCCTTGGCGGCCAGGGCGGCCAGGTGAGGCACCGTCTCGGCGCTGCCCAGGCGACCCAGGGCCGCCAGCGCCGCCAGGCGGACGTCGGACGTGTCGCTCGCCCCCATCCGGGTGACGGCGGGCAGCGCGGCCGCGTCGCCGCGGTCGGCCAGGGCCTCGATCATCTGGACCTGGAGGTCGGCCGACAACTTCGGCAACTGGTCGGCCAGGATGGCCGTCAGGGTCTTGTCGCCCGCGGTCCGGGCGCACCGGATGGCCGCCGACTCCAGCGCCGGGTCCTTGCTGGTCAGCGCCTGTTCGAGCATGGCGGCGGCCTTGTCTTTCTGACACGCTACCAGGCCGGGGAAGGCGGCCGTGCGGACGTATTGCGGCATGTCGGGGGCGGAGAGTTGCTGGTAGATGCCGGCGGCCTCGGCGGCGTTGCCGGCCTTCAGCAGTCCCTCGGCGCAGCGGAGCAGCGCGTCGGCCAGCACCGGCTGAAGCGCCGCGGCCAGTTTGCCCTTCGCGGCCGCGAGCGACTTGGACGCCGGCGACCCGCCGATCTTACCCAGCGCGTCGATGGCCGCGCCGGCCACGACCGCGTCGGCATCGGTCAGACGTTTGGCGATGGCATCGGCGGCCTTAACGTCGCGGCGATCGCCGAGGGTGTTGATGAGGCCGGCGAGCACCAGGCCCGACGTCTTCTCGACGGCCGCGCGCATGGCGGCCAACGACGCCTCGCCCGGGATGCGCGAGAGGGCCGACCGGGCCTCGCCCGACAGGTCCTTATCGGCCAGCAGCGCGGCCAGGACGGGGACCTCGGCGTCGGAACCGATGAGCCCCAGTTGGGCGCACAGGAACCGCTTGGCGTCGAGCGTGGCGTCGGAGGCCAGCACGCGGGCCATGGCGGCCGCCAGCGCCGCACGCCGCGACGGGTCCGCAGAAGCGGACGCGGTGAGTCCCTCGACGGCGATCAGGTCGACCCGGCTCTGGCCGAACGTGTAGCCGGCCACCTTCTTGAGTGCCGCGCCGACGTCGGCCTCCCCAGCATCCGCCCCTGCCGCGACGCCGCAGGCGACGACCGCCAGCCACACCACCCCAATCGAAACAGCCACGGCCACCGACCCTCTGCACGTTGCGCGCATCGTTCGGACCTCCTGTGTATTCTGGTGTACCCGAGACGGGGGCCCCGCGTCAGAACCCGTACTTCTGCCGCCGGAGCGTGAACGCTTTCTCGCCCCCTTCCATGACGCGAGTGATGGCGTCCCGGATGTCCCTGACGTCGATGGCCCCCTGATGCTTGATCTCGCCCTTGCTGTGGTCCCCCTCCGAGGCGTAATTACAGTGGATGACGAGTTCGGCATCGCCATTCACAACCAAGTTTGCGTTGTGGCTGGCGAAGATGATCTGCCGCTTCTGCTTCGCCTCCCAGATCAGCGAAACCACGGTCCCTATTACCTCGCTATCCAGGTCCTCTTCCGGCTGGTCGATTATCAGGGGCCCGCCGCCTTCGCTGAGCAGCGCCTTCAGCAGCGCGGTGGCCTGCTGCCCGGCCGAGGCTTGCTCGAACGCAATCTCCTTGCCCCCTGTCTTGTAGAAGAATTTCGGCACATCCTTCAGACTCGTAAGGGCGATGTCCAGCCACGTGGTAGGTTGCAGCTTCTCGACCATTGCCCGTCTCTGTTTTTCTGTCAGGCTCCAGGATGCCAACTCTGCGGGCACGGTATTGGGTGGTAGATCTTCGACATTGGTCTCGGCCATCGTGCGAAGCTCCACCATCAATGTGCGCCATTTTTCGACGGCTGCCCCACCCTCGACGATGGACTTCCCCAGCGCGTCCCAGCGGTCCTGAGAAATATACGCGCCCTTGATGGCCTCCTTCAAGTTCGCAAGCGCACCCTCGATGTCGGCACCGCGCACGAGATCGGCTCTGATCTCCCCCGCCGACATATCCGCCAACCGCTTGCACTGGGCTTCGAGAGCATCCCCGCGCCGGCGGTGAAGATCGACCCACGAGTCGAGCAAAGCACCAAACTCTGCCTCCGGGTCAGTCTTCCCGCCCAGTTCCCGATCAAGGGCGGTCACCTCCTTCTGCTTCTCGGCCTCCTGCGCCCGCAGATCCTTCAGCTGCACCATTTGCGCCTTGTTGGCAGCGGATTCCTCTTGCGCTGCCTCATAGGCCCGCTCGTGCGTCTCCTGATTTGCCTGCCAAGGCCTCAGCTGTCCTGCAATCTCCGCCGAGCCGTCGAGAAGTGCCTTCCGCGCATCCTTGAGGCTGTTCACAGCACGGGCAATAAGCTCGCCTGCATCCCAATGAGCCGCCTTAAGAAGATCGGATTGCGGGCTGTCCGACTCAACTGTCATGTCCTGAGGAAGACCGAGTAGAATGCTTTCGGCATCAGCCAAGCCTTTCGCCGCACTGGTCAGATCCTGCTCTAACACCTCCTTTGCTTGCTGCTCCCGTAGCCGGGCGGCGTGCTCCTTGATGGCCTTTTCCGACTCATCTTTCATCTTCGGCAGCGACTTCTCTATCGCGTTGGCGCGTTCCCGAGCAGAATCGCGTGCGGTCTTGGCTGCGGCCAGGTCATGCGCCAGCTTCTTGCGCGTCAGAATCCTCCCGTAGACATCCCGCACCAGGTCACGCTTCTGTGCGATCTCAGCCTCAAGCCGGGCCAGTTCCTCTTGGATCGGTTGTTCCACGAACCGCTGGAGCTCGGCCGTCCGGTTGCTCACGCTGGACAGTTGCTTCTGACTGTAGGCCCGGATCGGGAGGAGACGCCGCACGTCCTCCGCAGTGGCAGGAGCCGGAACCCCCGCACCGATCTGAAGGGTGAGTTCCCTCGTTCCCGAGTCGCACCGCACGATGTGCGGAATGCCGTCCAGGGACCAGTGGATCGTAACGCGGCCCTGCACACTCTCCAGCGTGTCCTGTATCAGTCTGCGCTTCCTGGCGACGCCGTCGCTCATGTCGATGTCGGACTCGTACTGGACCGGCTGGTCCTGCATGGCCCACCGCAGGTATTCGAGGATCGTGGATTTGCCTGTGCCGCGGCCGCCGACGATCGCGTTGAACTGCGGGTTCAGCTCAAAATCAAAGCCCCCCATGAAGGTGCTTCCCGATACCTCGATGCGCGCGATGTGGCGGGTGGGCAGAACAGGCACCGTCTGCAATATGCGCGATTGCCGCGCGAGGCACGCCTGGCGCAACGCCTCTGCCGTAGGTTCCGCCATCTTCACCCACGTAGTACGGCAACCAAGGTCGCGAAAATCTTCGCGGCGAGAATCGGAGGTTTGAAAGACACCCAGGGCTTTGTTGCCATAGGCACGGTCTCGGCCCTCCAGTACGTCCTTACGTGTCTGTTCAGCCCAGTCTTTTTCAATGTACCCGCCCACGCAATGCATCTTCGCATACTTGTGGTGAGTGCTTGTCGTCAGAATGGATTTATGGCCACTCGGGCACGTTACATGCGGGATAATAATGTAGTGCCCTTTGAGTCTTTCAGACGCATACTCATCGATTTTGTCGCGCAGACCGTCCAAGCTTGTGTGAATCGCCACAGGGGCGGGCGCAATTGGGTCTGCACCGGGCGGGCTGCCAACGTCCATTGCCGCAAGCAATATCGCTTGAGTTTCGGGCAGGCATTCTGCGTCGAGGAGAACAAGTGCTTGGCAAAGGGGGTCATCTATCGTTACTTCTACGCCGGGAAAGATGATCGGGTCTTGCCGTGATGGGTCCGCCACATCGATTGACAGATCAATGCCATGCGCCGGAGCGTCCGATGGTTGCTGTGCTGCCAACTGGACGAATGGAATAAAGGTCATGTCGTGATGATCCGTTATGGCCAGTGCTGTCAGGCCACGGTTTCGGCACTCGCGAATGAGACTCCGTGCAAAGGCCAGCCGGCCAGGGTTGTCCGTCGGTCGGGATGAGGCTGGCACGGGGGTTCCGTCTAGTCCCGCCCAATTGATATCCCGAGGCGAATGTACCTGGAAGTCACTGCGATAGAAATGCGCGCCTTTGTCCATCGCCCGCCCCCCTTGTCTAGCCCGGACCTGGGACACCTGCGGTCCTTGGGCAATCGGCCAATCATAAGTATGCCGCACTTTCCTGTGACCCGCAAGCCTCTTATCGGGCATGGGCCCGGGGGGGATCGGGTCAAGCATCCCCCGGCGTGACCTGGGCCACCTGGTCGGCCTGGCGGGCGATGCGGGCGCGGCTGTTCTTGCGCTCTTCAGTGGCGGCCATGGCCGCGCGCGGCAGGGGTTGGATGTACCGTGGGGGGCGGAGAGGCGGTATAGTCTGGGCGCCGTTGGCCGCACGCAAGTTCTGCACGGG
>Ga0307379_10011222_pt1 | contig 11781 bp, 8 predicted proteins | sample UN2MG_FD_202237 | JGI IMG/M metagenome (GOLD analysis project Ga0307379, IMG submission 202237) | Soil microbial communities from Risofladan, Vaasa, Finland - UN-2 | ecosystem: Environmental > Terrestrial > Soil > Coastal area > Acid sulfate soil | place: Finland: Risofladan, Vaasa | collected... | reverse complement strand
AGCGTCGTCCGAAGCCGCACGACCTGCTCACCAAGCCACGCGCTCAAGCTCGCGCCGAACTACTCACGGAGAAAAGGGACAAACCGGCGCAAGTCCTTGTCAAATAAGCGGCAGTGCCATTCCATCCTGACACCTTTTCCTCGGATGATCTGCAACCGCGCCGTCACCGCAGCCGAAGGGCCAGGGCCGCAAGCAACGCCGCCGCGTAGGAGGCCGGGACCACGCCCACCCAGGCGTACGTCGAGACGTCCAGCGTGTGCGTGTGAACACTGCCAAGCGAACCGGCAATCTTGAGCAGGATCATCGTGCCGACGGCAGCCAGCAGCACCATCACCACGGCCACCCGTTGCAGACCCACCAGACGGCGCGCCGCGACGGCCCCGATCAGCGCCGCGATCACCATGCCCAGTGCGGCCGCCACCCGCGGAGCGCCCGCCGGATACCCCCGCCCGTATTGCATCGCGGTCAACGCGATGCCGCCGATCAGGATCAAGCCCAGCACCGCGGCCGTCCGCCCGGCCGCACGACGCGGAAGGGCCACCGCCATCGACCACGCAACGAGCATCACCACCGCCACGAACGCGATCTCGACCACGGTCAGCGGAGAAGCCGCCCCAGAGCCCCCCTTCCAGAGCTTGATGGCGATACCGGCCGCCACCAGCCCCAGAACGATCGCCACCCGAAGGAGTTGCCGCCGCCTACCCGCATCAAGGACAGGAATTCCCGCGGCCGCCGCCCCCCCGCACAGCGCCAGCCAGCCGCCAACGATGGTGACCAGCACGAACCACGTCTCCATGGTCACGCCGATCCGCGTCAACGTCCGCTCGCTTTCGGCCAGCGCCTCCGCCCTGGCCGCCTTGTCGGGTGCGCCCCGTGCGGTCTTGGCGTTTAAGTACACCGCCTCCGTGCCTTCCGGCGGAGCCGGGTTGGCCACGTTCGACGGAGCACTTCCAAACAACCCGTCCAGCCCGCCGGTGGCCGACAGGTGGATCAAGCCGGTCGTGCTCAGGTTGGTGATGATCAGCCGGTCCGCCGGCCACCAGGCCACGTACAACCAGACTCCCGCAACCAGCAGATGCAGTACCCCCAGCACGCTGAACCGGGCCCGCGCCGCCCCGGCCACCGAGATGGTCGCCGCCTTGGCCGGGCTCGACGAGTAGATCCGCCGGATTTGAAGTTGGTCTGCCCCCGTGCTCATCGCTCCGTCAGTTCACAGGCGGCCAGTCCAGCGGCCCCACACTCAGGAAGAACCCGTCCCGGTCGATCGAGTAACGCTCGAAGTATTCCGCGATGCCGTCCACCGTCACCGCGTCCACCGCCGCCAGCCGCTGTTCGATCGTCCGCGGCTCGCCGCGCAGGTCCACGTCGTCCATGATCTGCAGCAGCCGGTGGTACGGCGCTTCCGCCTCGACGGCCAGCGACGTCCGACGCTTGTTCTTCACCCGCTGCACCTCGTGCTCGTCCACCTTACTTGTACACATCCGCCCGGCCTCGGTTTGCATGGCCTTGGCCAACTCCTCGCACTTGTCCGGATCGGTCTGGCCCCACAGCAGCAGCCGGCCGCAGTCGCTGTACGGCAGCCGATAGCACGATGCGTCCGGGCTCAGACCCGTCTGAACGATGTTCCAGAAAAACCGAGAGTTGGCCCCGCCCAGGATCTGCGTCGCGGCGTTGGCCGTCTCATGCATCGGGTCGGCCGCCGACGGCGCCGCGAAGCTCAGAACGATGAGCTGCTGGTTGAACCGCTCGATCTGCTGCACGGCCGTGCCCGCCCGCGTCGCCGGCGCGGTACGAGTCGGACCGATCGGCCCGGTGGGCCACTTTCCGCAATACTCCGCGGCATGCTCCACGATCTGCGCCGGGTCCACGTTGCCCGCCACGATCAGCACCAGGTTGTTCGGCGCGTACCGGGCCTCGAAGTAACTGTGCATCTGGTCGCGGGTCAGGGCCCCCACCGTCCGGTCGTGGCCCAGGATCGGCCAGCTCAGGGCGTGGTCGGCGAACACCTTCTCGTGGTGCAGGTCGTAGGCCACGTGCATGAGCTGGTCCTTCGACCGGGCGATCTCGTCGAGCACGACCTTCTTCTCCATGTCGAACTCGGCACTCGGCAGCCGCGAGCGCATCATGTCGCTCAGCAGTTCGATCTGCTTGCCGACGTCCTCGTGGCGCACCCAGCCGTAGTAGAAGGTCCGCTCCTCGCTGGTGAAGGCGTTGTAGTCGGCCGCGATGCGGTCGAAATCGACGTTGATCTGCTCCCAGGTCCGCTTGGCCGTCCCTTTGAAGCACATGTGCTCCAGGAAGTGCGACACGCCGGCCAGTTCCGGGACCTCGTCCCGAGAGCCGGTCCGGGCCAGAAAGCCGGCCGCCGCCGAACGAATACCGGGCATGCGCTCCGTCACGATCCGCAGCCCGTTGTCCAGCGTATGGAAGTGGAACCGATCTGCCGTGCTCATCAGACGCTCACTCCGCCGGTCGATTCCCTACACATCGGTCAGTTCGTGGGGGCCGAGAGTCAGAATGCTGAGACGATCGCGCGGGTGCCCCGCCAGGTACCGCGACAGATCGTCTGCGGTCACCCCGCGAATCTGCTCGATCCTCTCCTCAAGGGACAACGGATGACCGCGGTGAAACAGGTCATAGGACAACGCGCTGCGGCGCGATCGGGTCAGGTCGGCCAGCGTCTCCTCCCGGGCGATGATCCGCGACCGGGCCCGGTCCAGCTCGTCTTCGGTCAGGTCTTCGCTCAGTCGGTCGATCTCGCGGAGCAGCGTGCGAAACGTGGTCTCGGCCCGATCCGGCTTGCAGGACGCCGAGACGAAGATCATCCCCCAGCCCCGCGGGTTGTCGTTCATCGCGTGGACGTCATAGGCCAACCCCTGCTTCTCACGGACCTCGGTGAAAAGCCGGGCGCTCATCCCCCCGGAGAGCACGCCCAGCAACACCCGCTCGACCGGGAAATCGGCATCCGTCACCGCGGCCGATGGGAAACAAATCGCGATCTGCTCCTGCTCGAGTTCCTTGGAGTGATGCGAGCGAGCCGGCGCGAAGGAGAACTCGAACCGCTCGCGACCCGTCCGCTCGCCGTCGCCGAAACCGGCCAGGTGCCGCTCGATCATCGCGGCCACGGCATCCGGTTCGACCGGCCCGGCCGCCGTCACCTGCATCCGCCCGGTCGCGAAAGTCCGCCGCCAGTGCTCCACCAGGTCATCGCGCCCGATCCGAGCCAGCGTCTCCCGCTCGCCCAGCGGATGCCGGCCCAGCACGGGCCCAAATCCCTGGCGAGAGATCAGCTTGTCCGCCAGTGACGGCGGGTCATCCTCCAGCGCGGCCATCTCCTGCTCGGCCAGCGCCAGGGCAGTCTGAACAGCGTCCTCAGGGAAGGTCGGCCTGCGCAGGAACTCCGCGTGCAACTCCACCGCCCGTTCGACGAACTCCGGCAGGCACACGAAGCTGAACCCAGTGGCCTCCCGCCCGGCCCAGGACCCCACTGAGGCCCCAAGCTCGTCAAACGCGTCCAGAAGAGCCCGCCCCTCGCGCTGCTCCGTGCCCTTGTTGATCGTCTCCTGGATCAGCCGAGCCAGTCCCAGCTTCTCGGCCGGCTCGTCGGCCGCCCCCGCCAGGACGCGCAACTCCACCGCCACCACCTGGGCCTCGGGCAGCGGCACCACCCCCAGTTCCAGGCCACAATCCAGGTTCAGATGTGCGGTCCGATCCATCACCACCTCGAAGTCGGGGTCGGATCCCGAAGAGTCCAACTCAGCTCACGGGAATCAGGGGGTCACCAGCGAAGCGAGGTGACCGCTCACCTCGTCCACTTTTTCCTGCATCAACTCCGGCGTAGTGGCCTCGAGATTGAGGCACAGCGCCGCCTGGTCGTCGGCGGGGCGAACGTTGAACCACCAGTCCTCGTACTGCACGGTCAGCCCGTCCAGAAAGTCCACCCGGGCGCCGGCATAGGCCTCCGCCAGCCGCCGCAGCACCGCGTTAGCGTCCGAACTCTCGAACGTGCGCCGCCCGCTACGCGTGTACCGCTTCAGCGGGCGCACCAGTTCGACCAGTCCGCGACGCTCACTGGTCAGCATGTTGATCAGGTGCACGAAAACCAGGACGCCAGACTCGCAGTAGAAGTTCTCCTTGAAGTAGTAGCGCCCGCAGAGCTCTCCCCCGAAGACTCCCTTGGACTCGGCCAGGGCCTTGCGCATGTAGGCGTAGCCCACCCGTTCGCGCCGAGGAACCCCACCGGCGGCCTTGATCTCCTCCGCCACCACCCGGCTGCTGCGCAGGTCGTACACGATCGTCGACCCGGCAGCGCGGGCCAGAAGAGGCCTGGCCAGCAGCGCCGTCAGCAGGTCGGGCTCGACGGCCTCGCCGGCCTCATCCACGGCCACGACGCGGTCGGCATCTCCGTCGAAGCACACGCCGAAGTCCGCTCCGCGCCGGACGACTTCCTTTTTCAGCGGATCGAGGCATCCCTCACCCAGCGGGTCCGGGACGTGGGCGAACTCGGTGTCATGCTCACTGTTCAGGCAGATCAGTTCCACGTCGGTCAGGTCGTCGAAGATCCGCGGCACCCATTTCCCCCCAGTACCGTTCGAAGCATCCACCACCACCTTCATCGGGCGGGGCGAAAGAAGATGCCCGCGCACGAAAGCGCGATACTCGTTGGTCAGGTCTTGAGTCCGCAGGGCGCCCTCCTGCCCGGTGTCGTGTTTGATCATGTTGGCGGCGATGCGCTCGACGTCCATCAGTCCGGTCTCGGCCGCCACCGGCCTCCCGCCCTGCCCGGCGATCTTGAAACCGTTGTACGGTGCAGCCCGCCCGCTGCCGGTCGTCTGGACCCCGCCGCAACTGCGGAAGTGATTGATCGCGAAGTAGAGCTGCGGAGTGTCCACCACCCCGATATCCACCACAGCCGCTCCGGTCGAGCGGGCACCTTCCACCAGCGCCGCGCACAGCGCCGGGCTGCTGCCTCGAGTGTCCCGCCCCACCACGACGGTCGTGGCCACGGGGTCGCTCCGATCCAGACCACGCAGAGCGCCCCGCAGATACGAAGCCGAGGCGTGCCCGATCCGCCAGGCCAGCTCTTCGTCCAAATGATCGGGATAAGTCGCCCGGACGCCGTCGTTCACGAAGACCTGCTCGACGTCCGATGCGGCGTGGGCGGTGAGGGGCCGCGGGCCTCCTGCGGCGGCGGAGCGCTCCTCGTCGTTGAACCGGCATCCCGGACACTGGGGATAACGGTTGCGACGCCGCCCCAGGCAGACCGCGTCGGAAATCAGCACCTTCGGCTGATCCGGACAGTGTCGGTAGTATTCGGAGACTTCCTGCATCCCGGTCCTGTCCGCCGACCACGCCTGCGCGGCGATCAGGGGCATGCTACCACACGCCCGCCCGGCAGACCACCCGACGCGGACGATACTGTGTGCCTTGCTGTGGGTAACAGATCCGTGGCCGCTGGACGACCGGATTCCCGCATTCGCCGGGCTCACACGCCCACAGCGGGGCCGGCCGGCGATTTGCCCACCTCCGGCAGCGCCGAATCCGACCCGACCGAGTCGGCCACGGCATCACCATCGGGCCCGGCGTCCGGCGCGTTGCCGCCGAATTCCGGCACCGTCTTGGCCAACTGGCCCCGGATTCGCATGGGGTCTTCACAATCGGCCAAAGCCAGCAACTCCTCGATCCGCCCGCACAACTGGTCCCAGTCCTCAGGGCGGTTCCGCCAGATGCCGATCTTGGGATGCCGGGTCGGCGACACGCCTTCGCCGCGAATGGACAGTTCCTCGAACAGCTTCTCACCGGGCCGAATTCCGCTGAAGACGATTTCGATGTCCGAGCCGGGACGCAGCCCGCTCAGGGTGATCATGTCCTCGGCCAGTTGAACGATGCGAATCGGATCGCCCATATCCAGAACGTAGATCTCCCCGCCCCGTCCCATGGTGCCGGCCTGGAGCACCAACTGCGCCGCCTCCGGAATGGTCATGAAGTAACGGGTCATGTCCGGATGGGTCACCGTTACCGGTCCGCCCAAGGCGATCTGCTTCTTGAAGATCGGGATCACGCTCCCGCTGCTGCCCAGCACGTTGCCGAAACGCACCGTCACAAACTGCGTTTCGCTGCGGGCGCTGAGTTGCTGCACGTACATCTCGGCCACACGCTTGGTGCAGCCCATGATGCTGGTGGGGTTGACGGCCTTGTCCGTCGAGATCATCACCATCTTCTCGACCCCGGCCTCGACGGCGGCGTCGGCCACCGTCCGCGTCCCATCGACGTTGTTCTTCACCGCCTCGCCCGGGTTGATCTCCATCATGGGCACGTGCTTGTGAGCGGCCGCGTGGAACACCGCCGACGGCCTGCCGGAACGCATCAACGCCCGCACCCGGGTCTTGTCGCAGATGTCCGCCACCACCGGATCGACGTTCAGCTCCGGGAACGTCTGTCTCAGTTCCCGATCGATCTCGAACAGGTTGTTCTCCGCCTGTTCCAGCAGGATCAGGCTTTCGGGCTCGAAAGCGGCGATCTGTCGGCACATCTCCGACCCGATGCTGCCGCCCGCGCCGGTCACCATGACCCGCTTGCCCTTGAGCGCCGCACCGATCGCGGCGATGTCCAGGGCCACCGGATCGCGACCCAGCAGGTCCTCGATATCGACCGGCCGGATCTGCGAGACCTGGACCCGCCCCTCGATCAGGTCGATCGCCGGCGGCACGGTTCGGAAGCGCACGTTGGTGCCCTGACACAGCTCCACCACGCGCCGCAGGTCCTTGGGTGTTGCCCCCGGCAGGGCAATGAAGACCTCTTCCACGTCCTCCCGCTCGCAAAGCTCTTTGAGTCGCTGGGTCTTGCCCAGAACCTCCACGTCGTGAATCCGGGCGTGCTGCGACCGCGGTTGGTCATCCACGAAACCCACCACGTCGTAGCGGACGGACGGCATCCGCAGGATCTCCCGCAGCAGGGCCTCGCCCGAGTCGCCCGCCCCCACAATCAGCACCCGGGTCAGATCGCCCACCTGCCCCGCCCGAACCTCCTCGTAGTAGAAGCGGACCGCGATCCGAGCGGCCGAAACGAGCACGATCGTCGCCACCACGTCCAGCAGAAAGACCGATTGCGCGAATATCCCCGACGGATCAAAGAAACTCCGCCCCTTGCCCAGCCGCAGCCAGATGTTCTCCATCGCGAAAAAGACCAGCACGAACAGAAACGCACTGATGTACGAGGCCTTGACCACGCCGAACAGGTCGCGGAGACCGACGTAGCGCCAGGAGCCCCGATACTGCTTGGTCACCCAGAACACCACCAGCTTCAACGGCAGCACCAGGCACAGAAGCATGCCGAACAGCGGAAGCAGCTTCGGACTGGGAAGGCGGAAGTTATAGGCCAGGGCAAATGCCGAGACCAGGCTCAGGATGAAGGCGCCGGCGTGAAGGGCCACGGAGATCGGCGTGCGGTACCGCACCACGAATCCGAGTCCCGGTGTCTCCGGCGGGTTGCTCAGTTCACTCGTCACGCTGCACACCCGGTTGCTCGGTCAGTGGAGGACCCATGAGCAGCACCCCTCCCACATCGCGCAGCCGCCCCTCCCTAGGTTGCGCCCACCAGTCCCCGAGCAGAGGAGCACAACGCCGGCGGTCCCCGGCGCTACTCGGTCGGCACGACGCCCTCCTCCTTGGCCGCAGCTAGGATCATGCGACCAAACCAACCGGCCTGACCACCGGAATCGTTCTGAATGAGGTGCTGCGCGCCCCGCAAAGCTTCCTCCCGGAGATCGGCATGCCATAGCAGATAACACAGGGCCCCATACAGTCCTACCGGGTTCTCCTGGGCGTCGTTGAAGTCCATGAATTCCCGAACGTCAAGCCGCATCCGCCGCGGCGTCGAGTAGCGCTGCGCCAGCCCGAAGTCCAGTTTGAACGGATTCCGGTCCTTGCCCATGTCATAGCGGATGATCCGGTTGAAATTCTGCTGGGCCTGAGCGTAGCGCCTGTCCGCGACCAAGCAGAAGAACGCACCGGCCCGCGGTTCGGGGTCCGAACGGTCCAACATCTCCGCGCTCTCGAACGCCGAACGGGCCCGTTCGAAATCGTCCGCCTTGAACCACTTCCAGGCGTCCTTCAGGGCCCGCTGCCGCAGCACTTCCAGCCGCGAGGCCATCAACTCCGATTGCGTGTGACGCGTCTCCGGGGAAGGCGATTGCATCGCGTAAGGTGCCGACGTCGTCTGGTCGATGGCGGACATCGCATCCCGAACGCCACCGATCGGCAAGGTCAGCCCGGACATCGGGCCCAGGAAGGCCGTCGTCTGCAGCAGCGCCTGCGGTTGCAGTATCAGATTGCTCAACGCCCGGTCTACGCCCGGCGCGCCGCCTGCACCGGCCGCGCCCAGCCTCGGCGGTTGACGCACATACCGGGCCGCCCCTCCCGTCGCCAGACGCTTGTGCCAGCTGGTACTTACGCTCTGTTGATTGTAGATCCCGGCGCTCAGCAGCGACAGGCCGGTACTCCCGCCTCTGCGCTGCCTGAACATCGAGTATTGGCGGCTCATGCCCATCAGTTGCTGTGCGTTTTGCCGCAGCGGCGTCGCCCCCCGGGGCACGGTAAACGGCGCGTTCTGGCCAAAATTCCGTGCCACCCCCGTGTTGCCGATCTGACCGACGTTGGCCACGCCTCCCAGCCCGGAGGCACTCGGCTGGTTCACGCGGAGACTCTGCCCATAACCCTCGCTCGCAAAGAGAGCTACGAGCACTCCGGCCAGCGACACAGCCGCTGTTGCCCCCCGATAACCTCTACGCTTCCTCAAATACATCAAACCGTCCTGACCAGGCGCATCCGCCTGAGTCCCGCCGCGCCAACCCGCAGATACCTCTTCGGCATATCCTATATGCCCTGTCGATCCAAATCAAGGCGAACTGCAAGGCGAAATCGCCACCATGAAGCCTCTAACCTATTCTGGTGCAATAGCTTCTCGTTCGACCCGGGCCCGCTGGGCCGCGGTCGGTATCCGCTCAAGTCTCGACTCCAGCTCGTTGAACAGGCTCCGAACAGGGGCGAAGCCGTCGTGACCGGCCCGGTCGCTCACGCCGATCTCCACCAGTTCCGCGGCCCGGGCCCGCATGTAGCTCATGGCCCGTTCCAGCACCTCGACCAGGATGGATTCCGCCGTGGCCTTCTGGCTCGCGTCCAGTTCGTACAGCGCGATGAAGGCACGAACGTAGGTCTCCCAGGTCGAGGGAGCGTAGTCCCAGTGGGCCGCCACCTTGACACCCAGCCGCTGCAGCGCCGCCTCTTGCCCAGCCGAGAACTCGGTGGCCGGTCGAACCGTCTGTTCGGCCCGCAGTTGGATCGGGTCCTTGTCCAGGCCCCACTGCTCCGGTTTCCACCCCCCCTGGGCCCACGTTTCGCGCATCCGGTCCATGTAGGCCATGCGGCGGTCGAAACTGGCCAAGTCCCGCTCGAGCAGCGCCCGGTGGTTTTCGTCGATCGTCTCCCGGAACTCCTCGATGATGCGCATGGATCGCTGCCGCATGTCTTGGGCCATACCCTGGCCCTCGCGCATCCACCGGGCCACGTTCTCCGGCGTAAACGGCTCGCCCCGCAGCCGCATACCGATGTACTCTCGCGTCTGCTTCACGATCGTCGGACCGTTGGCCCACAGCATCCCGAAGACCTCGCGGTACATGCCGGACTGGAACCTGGCCCGGTCGCCCGGCGACAGGGCGTACCGCTCGCCCACCCGCCCGACCATGGTCTCCATGCGACGCTCGAACTCCCACGGGGGAATGTGGGCCACCTCCCGTATCATGTCGCGGGCGAACACATCCGATTCGTCGTCCCATTGGTTCTGCGACCAGGCATGGTCGATCGCCCGGTCAATGATCTCGTACTGCGCTTCCCAGTCGCCCAGACGCTTGAACTCGGCCGTGAGGGAATCGATCTGGGCCGTGAACTGTTCCTGGTCGACTTCGTCCGGAAGGGCGTCCTCGTCGCCCGCGTAGGCCGCGACGCTGACCAGCCCCAAACTCAGCAGCAGGACGACGTGCCCCATGGACCCGATCCCCTTCAGCCCGCGTGATTGTTCCGTCCCCCTCCAGTATTCTAGAGACGGCGCGGACACCGTCCAACGCGAAGACCCAAAGGAAAGGGCACTCTCCACCGCCGCGCCCCCCGGGAGCGTCTGCTCAATGGAACGCCATTCCACGGCCGATCCACCTCTCAGGACCCGCCACGTCGCCGCAGCAGCGCTGCTGGAGCTGTGCCTCGTCCTGGGCATCGCCCTGCGAATTTGGGCCATTCACCGCCGTCCCATTTGGGTAGACGAAGCCTTCAGCATCCTCTACGCCACCGTGGACTGGGCCGAGGTCGTCCAGATGCGTCGGCTCGGCACCAACCCGCCGCTGTACCACTTTTTACTGTCCGGCTGGGTGGGTCTGTTCGGCACCTCAGCCGCAGCCATCCGCCTGATGTCGGCGCTCGTTTCCGTGGTCTCCATCGGCGTCCTGTACGCTCTTGCCCGCCGCGTCTCCTGCCGAACGACGGCCGCCATTGCCGTCGCCCTGCTCGCCGTCTGCAACTTCTCGGTCGCCTACGCCCAGGAAGCCAGGTTCTACGCCCTGATCCAACTGCTCTCCCTGATCAGCTCCCTGTTCCTGTGCCGACTGATCGAACGGCAGAACCTGCGTGATGCGGCCGGATACGCCGTGGCCACCTCCGCCCTGCTCTGGACCCACACCTTCGGCTGGTTCGTGCTCGCCGCTCAGGTGGTTTGGCTCCTTACGGCATGGCGCGACCCCCCGCCCCCCGGCACACCGCGACGAAGGCTTATCCGATTGGGCCTGCTCTCCATCACGCTGGCCGTCCTTTCTTTCCTTCCCTGGGTCCCCGTTCTCTTACAGCAGATCGCTGAGGTGCAACGCGGATACTGGATCGCCGAGCCTTCCTGGACGGCCCTCGCCCAGGCCGCCCACCACATGCTGGTACTGGTGCGCCCCCTACGCTGGCCCATCGTCGTTGTGGGCGTGGTGATGGCCCTGCATTGGCTGATCGCCCGCATTCGGAGCCGTTCGGTCGGCCAACCCACGCAGACCGTGCCATCGGACGAGCCCGGCCGAAAGCGCATCCGCCGCTGCCACCTGTGGGGCCTGCTGGCCTGGACCGCCCTGCCCATCCTGATCCCCTTTGTGTGGTCCAGGTTCTCCACCCCGATCTTCCAGGTGAAATACGCCATCGTGGCACAGGCCCCCGCCCTGATTCTGTTCGCCGCGCTGCTGACGCGTCGGCCGGTCCTTGGCGTCGCGGTTCTGGCACTGCTCACCGGGTTCTGGCCCCCCAACCGCGACCGCGACCTGGTCGTCGAGGAATGGCCGCAGGCCGCCGACATTCTGATCCAGCAGAACACGACCGGCGCGACCGTGTTCGTCTACCAGGACTACGCCTATTTCCCCCTCGAATACTACCTGAAAGGGCGCTGTCGGGTTCGCCCGGTCTACACCGAAGGCCAGGCGCCCAACGCCTTCGCCCCCTATTATCCGGACGATGCGACCACATTCGATGAGATGCTGAGCTACCTGGCCGAGTCCGACGAGCCCGAGATCTGGTTCGTCCTCCGCTGGGGCTGCCCCCGCGAGCGAGCTCAGCTTCATGACCGGATTGCCGCTCTCCGCGAAATTGACAGCATCTGGGAGCTGCGCTGCGTGGATGTGATACGTCTCCGTTGACCCGGCCCAGGAAGCTGCCGATTAGGGCGGCAACCCTTTCTCCATATGACCCCGCACGTGAAGTGCTGGCC
>Ga0307379_10011221_pt1 | contig 11781 bp, 7 predicted proteins | sample UN2MG_FD_202237 | JGI IMG/M metagenome (GOLD analysis project Ga0307379, IMG submission 202237) | Soil microbial communities from Risofladan, Vaasa, Finland - UN-2 | ecosystem: Environmental > Terrestrial > Soil > Coastal area > Acid sulfate soil | place: Finland: Risofladan, Vaasa | collected... | reverse complement strand
CACCAGCGGGGCGGCAGGAACGGGAACGTTCAGTGGATTCTGGATGCCCTGTAATTGTCGGACAGCCTCGGCTTGTCCGCCCGTGCCCTCCCCGGCGCCGGCGTGTGGAGCACACACACCGGCAGGCAAGCTACCCGTGACAACCGCCTGAATCGTCGAGCACCCTCGCCCTCATGGCTCCCGATGGGGGTCGCATGCACCGCGCCCCGCCCGTTCGGGCACCGGCCGTGCCCCCTGATCCGGGCCAAGGTTGTAAGAAATCGTCCCCCCAACGCGAACCAGAAACGGGCCAGGGGGGTAGTGTGCGCGCCCGCCGGCCCTCCTCGGGGCCGCCCGGCGTGCGTTTCCGGCGGGGCCCGCCGGCTTTACGAGCCACCCGTCCTGCCGACTCCGGATGATCCGGCGGGTAGAATTGGGTATCCTAACCACCGGGCGCCGGAAGCTGTCCGACCGGTCCGACCCCGCGCTGTCGTTGTCCTTCGATATGGTCGGGCGGCGCCTCCAGCGCCAGGGACCCTGTCATGTCTGTGCGGGTTGTTCGCATCCTGTGCTCGATGATCGCCTTGGGGGCCGTTCTGGTCGCCCCGGCCACGGTCCACGCCCGGTTGATCGGACGTATCGTCCACATCGGCTACCCGACGGCCTACGGCGACGTGATCCGGGCCGGTGCCTGGGTGCCGGTCACCGTCGAACTGTCGCTCGAGGGCCAGAGCAGTTTCGAAGGCACTCTGCGTGTCGAGCAGCCCGACCGCGACGGCGATCTGGTTTCGGATCAGGTGCGCGTCCAGTTGCGGGGCGAGCCCGCCGGGCCCAGGCGGTACACCATGTACTGCGCCGCCGCCCCCACCACCCAGGAGGTCGCCTTCGCCATCGACGTGCTGGACGCCGATGGGAACGTCGTGGAGATCATCCACAACGGTGAGCTGGTTCGCAGCCTGAAGCCGGGCCAACCACCGGACGTGCTGGTCGGCGACGAATACCTGCTCCTCGAGTTGAGCAAAGGGTCGATGGGACGGATCGGCGAGCTCGAGAGCCAGGATTTGGCACTCGAATACGATCGACCCGTCCAGGTCGCACACCTGGCCCCCGACGAGTTGCCCGATCTCTGGCCCGGCCTCGAAATGGTCGACGGCATCGTCTGGGAGCAGGCCGACGCCACCGCCCTGTCGCCGGCCCAGCTCGACGCCCTGGTGGCCTGGGTTCGCCAGGGCGGGCAATTGTTGATCGCCGCGGCCAGCACGGCCGACACCGTGGCGGCATCCAGGCAACTCGCCCCGATCCTGCCGGTCAGGATCGGCCGTGTGGAGCCTCGCGATCACCTGCCGGAACTCCGCCGCCTGCTTGGTGTGCAGCGCACCCAGGACGAGGACGATGACAGTTGGGAGTACTTCGATCAGCCGATCCCCGTGGCCTTGTGCGAGACCGTCGCCGGAGCGCAGGCGGTGGTCCGCGAAAAGGACCCCGAAGCGACGATCATCGCCCGGCGGTCGGTCGAGCGGGGCCAGGTCATCTTCGTAGCCGCCGAACTGGCCGCTCTGCTGCGCGGCGACGAGGTGAAGCCGGTCCAGTTCTTCGAGCGGACGCTGCGGTTGCGAAGCAATCGCCGTGTCGAACAACCGGATCGCCAAGGCCTGTTCCGATACCTGGAGAGCACCGTCGCCTTCCGCCGCAGTACGGGTCTGTACCTGCTGGCGGCCATCCTGTTCTCCATCGCCTACGTCGGGATTGCCACGTTCGGATCGTGGTGGTTCCTCAACACGCGCGGTTGGACCCGCCACGCCTGGTCCGCCTTTGCGGTGGTGGCCGGAGCGGCCGTGGCCCTCAGCCTCGTGTCGGTCCAGGCCGTGCGCGGCGTCGGGCAAAGCCTGCATCAGCTTTCGATCGTGGACGCCACCGTCGGGCAGAACGAAGCGACCGCCACCGCCTACTTCGGCCTCAAGACCGGAACCCACTCCTGGGTGGACCTGTGGCTCCCCTCCGACTACGCCCGCATCACCGAGCCGCGGCGGACCGATTGTTTCCTCAAGCCCATGCCGACCGAGTCGAACGTGTTGTCCTCGACCGGCAGCTACGCGGACCCGGCCCGCTACCGGCTGCTGCCGGCCAGCGCCGTGATCGAGGACGTTCCCATCCGGGCGACGCTCAAGCAGTTCGAGGGCCGCTGGTCCGGGCATCTGCGCCGGAGCATCGACGCGAATATCACCGTTCGTCCCGTCCGACGGGAACAGGGCGAGCCGGCGCCCAGGATTGCCGACGGCAGCACGATCACCAACAACCTGGGGCATCCGCTGACCAACTGTCTGCTGATCCAGTCCTGGCGAGACGCCTTTACGGCGGGTGGCCTTCAAAGGCCGATGCGCGACACGTGGATTCTGGTCCACGAACTGGGCGACATCGCAGACGGGCAGCAGGTCGATATCACCCAGCGGATTTACACCAACGCCGAGACCGGCGCTCCGGTGCCCGTCGCAGAGTGGGCCGAACGCGAATTGGGCGAGTTCCACAAGGAGTGGGCCAACGATTTCCGCGATACCCTGGGCGCCTTCGGCGGCGGCAGCGAGGTGGTCGAGAGCGTGCGGCTGGAGCAATACCAGGACGCACTGCTGATGCTCACCACGCTGAGCGCCTACAACCCGATGAGCCTGTCCTCGACAGTGCACGCCGCCGGGGTTGATTTCTGGCGGCAGCCCACCCGCCAGCTCGACCGCTGTGACGAGTTGACCACCGATCGGATCATGTTGATCGGCTTCGCCGAGGACCAGGGACCGGTCATGCTGTGCACGCGTACCGGCAGCGGATCGTTCGACCCGCTTCGGGCCGACGAGGCCTACACCATGTACCGGTTCTCGATCCCGGTGACGCAGCAGTGACGCAGGAGTGAGGCGTTGATCGTTCAGACCATCAACCTGACCAAACGCTACGGAAAGCTGGTGGCCCTCAACAACCTGCAGCTCGAAATCGAGGAGGGCGAGTGCTTCGGCTACATCGGCCCCAACGGCGCCGGCAAGACCACCACCATCAGAATCCTGGCCACACTGCTGCAGCCCACCTGGGGCGAGGCCCGAGTCTGCGACAGGGTCATCGGCTACGAGTCGCGCAAGATCCGCCCCCTCATCGGCTACGTGCCCGACTTCTTCGGGGCCTACGAGGACATGGTCGTCCAGGAGTACCTCGAGTTCTTCGCCAGCGCCTACAACATCATCGGCAAGCAGCGCACCCGAGTGGTGGGCGACGTGCTCGAACTCACCGACCTGGTCGGCAAGCGGGACGCGCTGGTCGACTCGCTGTCGCGCGGCATGCAGCAGCGCCTCAGCGTCGCCCGGGTGCTGCTGCACGATCCGCGGGTCCTGCTGCTGGACGAGCCGGCCAGCGGGCTGGACCCCCGGGCCCGCATCGAGATCCGCGAGCTGCTCAAAGAGCTCCGCAACATGGGCAAGACCATCATCATCAGCTCCCACATCCTGCACGAGCTGGCCGAGCTCTGCACCACCGTGGGCATCATCGAAAGCGGCGAACTCCTCTTTCACGGCACCCTGTCCGAGATTCTCGCCCGGGCCAAGCGCGGCACGCGGGTGCACGTCCGGGTGACCGAGCAGCAGGACCTGGCCGCCCTGCTCCTCCAGCGGACGCGCGGTGTCAAATCGGTGGCACAGGGCGACGGGGCCCTCATCGTCGACCTCGACTCGACCACGCACGACTTCAGCGGCCTGGCCAAAGTGCTGCTCAACAACAACTTCCGCCTCTGCGAGCTGCGCGAGGAGGAGGTCAACCTCGAGACGGCCTTCATGCGCCTCACCAAAGGCATCGTGCAATGATTCCGCGTTCCGCATCTGTTGACTTCCGATGCAAGTAGCCCTGACCAGGCTCTGGCTGTGGTTCTGGCACCTGCTGATGGGCAACCCCATCCTGGTCCGCGTGGTGCAGGGCGCCTCCAAGCGCCCCCGGCATCTCTGGCTGCGATTCACCTATCTGGCCGTACTGCTGCTCGTCGTGCTGATCGCCCTGAGCAGCCAGATTCAGACCGCCGGCGGGTCGCTGGCCGACCTGGCCAAGGGGGCGTCGATGACCTTCAAGTGGGCCTCGATGACCCAGCTCGCCCTGATGTGCTTTCTGGCGCCGATCTTCACGGCCGGGGCCATCACCCAGGAGCGCGACGCCCAGACGTTCAACATTCTGTTGTCCACGCCGCTGTCCAACGCTCAGATCGTCTTCGGCTCGCTCATGAGCCGCCTGTACTTCGTCATCATGCTGCTGCTGGCCGGGCTGCCCATCTTCCTCATCACCATGGTCTACGGCGGCGTGACGGCCTCGCAGATCATCGAGAGCTTCATCATCGCCGGATCGACGGCCGTGCTGACCGGCTCGCTGGCCATCGCCATCGCCATGGTCCGCGTGGGCACGCGTCGGACGATCTTCTCCTTCTATCTCATGATCGGGCTCTACCTGCTCGTGCTCTATGCCCTGGGGCGATGGAGCGGCACCTGGTTTGCCGACGCGCCGGAGAGCATCGACGGGCGGAAGCTGAGTTGGCTGGCGGCCCTGCATCCCTTCCTCTGTCTCGAGGTCGCCCTCAACCAGATCCCCGCGCCGGAGCTCGGCGAGATCGCCTCGGTCGGGTCGCCGGCCAAGTACTTCCTGGCCTATCCTCAGCGGGTGTACGTGGTCCTGACGCTGGGGCTGTCCTTCGTGCTGACCGTGTTGAGCATGTTCTTCGTGCGCCGGGGAGCCAAGGAGGGCGAGCGCACCTTCTTCTCCGCGTTGGCGGCCAAGCTGGGTCGCATCCCGGCCGGCGAACGGACGCGCTCGCCGCGTCGGGTGTGGAAAAACCCGGTGGCTTGGCGGGAGGCGGCCACCCGGGCGTCGGCGGCGACGCGCGGTCTGCTGCGCTATTCGCTGCTCTGCGGCGGCGTGGCGGCCGCGGTGATCCTGCTGGTCTTCTACATCCGGGACAAAGCTACGTTCGGAGCGGCCGGGGCCCGCGAGTGGCTCTCCGCCCTGGTCATGATCGAGTTCGGCGTCGTGTTGCTGGTCAGCACGAACACGGCCGCCACGGCCATGACCAAAGAGAAGGAGGCCAACACGCTGGACCTGCTGCTGACCACACCCTTGACCAGTCGCTACATCGTGTGGGGCAAGCTGAGGGGGCTGGTGAGCTTCACCGTGCCGTTGATCGCCGTGCCCGTGTTCAGCGTGCTGCTCTTCGCCGTCTACGACCTGTTCTTCACCACGGGCGTAGGCGTGGCCCATCTCGAGTCCGTGCTCGAGCTGGCCGCCCTCATGCTTGCTTTCACCGCCTGGACCTGCATGCTCGGCCTGCAGATATCCTTGCGCAGCCGCAAGACGGTCCAGGCGGTCATGGTCAGCCTGGGGCTGGTGATTGTCATCTGCATGGCGGCCACGGGCATCTGGTGGAAGATCATCGCGACGTTCGGGGCGGCCGGCGCGGCCCTGGCCCCGTTCACGCCCTTCACAGCCATCACCGTGATCTGCGACCCGTCGGTGCTGTTCGAGTCGGAAACCGCCCTGGCCAAGGACCTGAACCTGGTGCGCGGTCTGTCCTTGATCGGCAGCGCCCTGGCCGTCGGAATGATCTGTCTGATCGTGGCCGCCATGTACAAGGCCATGGTGCGCAACTTCGACATGACCCTCCGCAAACAAACCGCCAGCAACTGAGCGACCCGTTGCCCGAGCCGCGACATTCATGTCGCGCGGTCCATCACCCGAGCCGCAACATTCATGTCGCGCGGTCCATCACCCGAGCCGCAACATTCATGTCTGCCCGAGCCGCAACATTCATGTCTGCCCGAGCCGCGACATTCATGTCGCGCGGCTTGGCTTCGCCGTACCGGATGAACCCCGCGGCTCGCGGTCGTTTGTCGTCCGTCTACGCGTAACCCAACTCGTCCAGTTCGTCTTCGTCCAGCCCGAAGTGATGCCCGATCTCGTGCAAAACCGTCGTCCGGATCTGCCGGACGATCTGCCGCCGCGTCCGGCAGAAACGCTGGATGTTGTTCTGATAGATGACGATGCGATCGGGCAGACCGACCGGCCCCTCCACGCTGCGCTCCGTGAGCGGCGTGCCGTGGTACAGGCCCAGAAGCTCGTGCGGATCGTCCAGTTCGCTTTCGGCCAGGTCCCTGGCGCTGGGCATCGGCTCGACGTCCACGACCAGCGTGTCCAGGTAGCCGAGAAAGGCCTCGGGTATCCCGTCGAGGGCCTCGCTGACCAAGGCGCGGAACTGTTCGGCCGAGACTCTCATCGGATCGCAAACACCCTCGCCATGCAGGTCCGCTTTCGGCCGCCGCTGACCCCGGTTATCATGCCCCCCGCCGCCGCGTGCGGCCCGAGCATCGTCCAATCAGTACCGCGAGGAGTATAGATGTTGTCCCATTCAACTTCGAGCCGTCTGGCGTTGGTCTTGCTTGTGACCATCGGAACGGCCGTCGTCGGCTGCATGCCCCGCGGCGTGTTGCTCCAACCCGTCTCAACCAACCAGGAGCTGGTCGAGAAGGTCCTGTACAGCGAGGGCGCCTTCGCCTCCGACCGAGTCGTGGTCATCGACGTCGAGGGCCTGCTGCTGAACGCGCCGGCGCCCGAGCTGCTGGGCGAGGGCGAGCATGCCGTCAGCCTGCTGCTCGAACAACTCGACAAGGCCCGCCGGGACAAGCGCGTCAAGGGCGTCGTGCTTCGGATCAACTCGCCGGGCGGGACGGTGACCGCCAGCGAGCTCATGCACGAGGAGATCACCCGCTTCCGCAAGGACACGGGCAAACCGGTCGTGGCCGTCCTGATGGACGTGGCCGCCAGCGGCGGCTACTACGTCGCCTGCGCCTGCGACGAGATCATCGCCCAGAAGTCCACCGTCACCGGCAGCATCGGCGTGATCATGCAGATGTTCGACCTCACCGGCACCATGGCCAAGCTCGGCATCACCGGCAACGCCATCACCAGCGGCCCGAACAAGGCCGCCGGCTCGCCCTTCGCCAGACTGACCGACGATCAACGGGCCATCTTCCAGGACATCGTCGACTACCTCTACGATGAGTTCGTGGCCGTTGTCGCCGCCGGCCGCCCGGACCTCGACGAGGCCCAGGTCCGCGAGCTGGCCGACGGCCGGGTCTACACCGCCGCCCAGGCCCTGGACCACAAGCTCATCGACCGCCTGGGCACCATGCGCGACGCGATCGCCAGCGCCAAGACAAGGTCCGGCGCCGGCAAGGTCCGCCTGGTCCGCTACCACCGCCCGCTGGGCTACGTAGCCACCTACCACGCCGCGGCCCCAACCCGCCCGGGCGACATAAACCTGATCAACTTCGACCTGCCGAACTTGTGGAAACTGACCACCCCCCAGTTCCTATACCTCTGGGCCCCCACCCGGTAACGTGTCCCGAGCCGCGCCCGTCAGGAAGCGGAATCACCTACCCCTTCCCGAGCCGCGAGCTTCAGCTCGCGCGGACGCGTGCCACGGCCCATCCCGACGTATCGGGACCTGCCCATCCGAAGCCCGTAGGGTGCATCTTGATGCACCCCAACGCCCGTGCGGCATGGTTCGCCGTAGCGCCCAACTCGCACGAGTCTGCCGTTTTCCGAGCCGCGAGCGGAACCCGTCCCGACGGCGTCGGGAGCTCGCGCGGGCGGGTCACGGGTGGCATGGCCCATCCCGACGTATCGGGACGTGGCCATGCGGCGTGCGGCATGATTCCGCGCAGCGGCCCCGTGCAACTTTGTGGAACCGGCTTTCCAGCCGGTCTGACCTGGCGCCCCTCCCCGCCGCCCGACGCGCCCCCATCAGTACCGTCCCGATTCTCGGGATCACCGACCGCCCCGCGCCGCGTGCCCGTCCGCCGGCCCACATCCCCATCCCGGTTCACCGGGATTCCCGCCGCGCAGGCTTCAACCACGTCCGGCAGCCCGAACGCCCGATTGGTCGGCTCCAGCCAACCAGCCTTTGCCGTCAACTTCAGTTCGTGGTGTCGCGGTTGAACAGAGCGCTGGGTGGAGTAGAATCCGTTGTCTTGCGGGCACCTCGCCCGGTCACCAGCGCGGCAGACGTGGGCGGAAACACGCATGGCGAATCCTCTCGTACGTGCCTCGGACCTGAAGCGGCATCTGGTCAACGGCTGCGGCTACGGGCCAGGGCTGATCGTGGCGGATTACGCGTTCGCCGCCGACAAGACCATCGCCCTGGCGGCATTCGCCCACCAACCGTTCGACGCCCGTTCCGCCTGTATCGCCGCTCTTGACATAAAGTCGGATGACCCGCGATCCGAGGTGATGGCTTGCCGGGAGTTCGGGGCCCCCGTGGTCTTCGCCTGCCTGGGTGACCAACTGCAGGTGTGGAAACCGGGCCCGCACACCGCGGAACTCAAAGAGCCAAGGCTCACGCCCAGGCAGATTCCTCGCTTCTTCAAGGACCATCAGGCCGACCTCGCACCAGGGCGAATCTACGACGCCAAGACCCTCGGCCGCATTCCCGGCAGCGGCCGGCAACTGGAGTTTGTCGACGCGGGCCTGCTTCCGTTTGCCGAAGGGCAGATCGGCAGCAAGCTCACCGAAAAAGTCACCGAGGCGGCTCTGATCCTGCGCGGCGTTTTTCCCGAGGACGCGGAGCTGAAGCCAACTCAGCGCGAGTGGATCGTCAAGTCGACGTTCCGGCTGCTGGCGGCGAAAGTGTTGCAGGACAAGGAAGTTCCGAAGTTCAAGTCGTTGCGGCTCAGTAATCTGGACGACGTGTTCCGACGGGTCCAGAAGCACTACGGTTCACAGGAAGGCGTCGAGATTGGAGGGGCTCGCCGGCGCAAGGCGTTAGAGGAAGCCAGCGCCCTCTTCCGCCAACTGAGCAGCCTCCGCAACCTCACCACCGAGGCCCTGGCCGACGTGTACGAACAAGCGCTGGTGACCAAGGCTACGCGAGAGCTTTTGGGCACTCATAGCACGCCGTCGTACCTCGTGGATTACATGATCTGGCAGTTGGCTCCATGGATCGAGAAGATCGACCCTGTCCACTTGCGCGCGTGCGAGCCCGGGTGTGGTCACGCCCCGTTCCTCGTCGGCATCATGCGGCTGCTCAGGAACTTCGACCTGGGCAAGAGCCCGGGAGAGCTGAGCACGTTCTTTCGGGAGCGCCTCTGCGGCATCGAGCAGGATTCCTTCGCTCTGGAGATCGCCCGTTTGTCGCTCACCGTGGCCGATGTGCCCAATCCCGACGGTTGGCAGGGGCTTCAGGCAGGCGATATGTTCGAATCCACTAGGCTGCGGGACGCGGCGCGCCAATGCCGCCTGCTGCTGGCCAATCCGCCTTTCAAGGGCGGCAAACCGCTGCGACTCCTTGAACGCACCCTACCACACCTTCCCGCGGGTGCAGTCTTCGGCGTCGTCGTTCCGGCAACGCTGCTCCACACAAAGGGAGTGACCAACAAACGCGTGATTACCTTCCGGCGCTGGCTCCTTGAAAACTGCCAACTGGCCGAGATATCCCTCTTTCCGGATGGGCTCTTCACGTTCGCGGATCACGAGTGCGGCATCTTGCTGGGGCGCCGTCTGGCGAAGATCAGCACACCGACAACTCTCGTCAGGTGCAAGCGCGTCCGCGAAGACGAACGTGAGGAGTTCAAGGGGCGGTACGGTTTTCCGTCTGATCGCGAGGTTCCACAGGGCGCATTCGCCGAGCGCCCCGAGTGCATGCTTTGGGTTCCGGAACTAAGCGAGGAGTTATGGTCGTGGCTCGACAAGTACCCGCGACTGGCCGATCTCGCCCATGTTTCTAAGGGGATGGAGTACAAACGAAAGAAGCGAAACGCTGACGATGACGAGGGCCTCCCCCCGCACGTGAAAACGCTCGAATCGAGACGGTTCGCCGGAAGCGTGCCAGGCTATGCCCGACCGCGCGGAGATTGGATGATGCACGGTCAACCAGGACTGTCGCACCTAAGCCGTGCAGAGGAGGTCATACGCCGGCCGGGACTCGGTCGGGATATTGACCTCCCCCAAGTATTGATGCCCCGCAATCCTGGCCGCGGGATATGGCGATTGAGGCCTTTCATCGACCAGAAGGGCCGGCCCTTCCTGAACAACTTCCTCACGGTGCGACCAAAGGACCAGGATGAGTACCTATTGGAATACGTCTGCGCTCTCTGTTGCTCGCCACTGGCGAACGCCTACGTGTACACTCATACCCTGAAGCGCAATATCCAAGACGGCGACCTGCGTGAGCTGCCGATCCCGCGCGCGGACCCGGACGGCGTTCGACGCGTCGCCAGAGCCGCGTGCGATTATCTGGATGCAGCCCGCCGCTTCGATGACGATTCGGGTGGCGTAGATGCCATGCCGTTGTTCTCCGGTGCCCAGAAACGAGACAGGGTCGATTGGGCGACGCTCCATCGGTTGCTCATGCGTATGGATGCCGAAGTGCTGCGGCTATACAGCTTGCCGGCGAAGGCCGAACGCTTTCTCGTTGACCTCTTCTGTAGCAAGGTCCGCCCCGGCGTGCCCATCCGGTTCACAGGCTATTTTCCCGACGGCTTCACGCCCAGCGTACCGTTGTACGTGTACCTGAGCGATACCTACCAGCGGTTTCTTCGAGACGGGACAACAGCCGTGTCCGCCGAGATACAGACACGCTACGACGAGTTGGTGGACAAGCGGTTGCAGACCAAGCTCACTCCCGCCGAGCGGGACGAGTTACACCGGCTCGAGGCCGAAATGGACGGCAGCGACTACGCCGCCCATCAGCCGGACGACTCCTGGCTGGAAACCTGTGAAGTGGAGCGCCGGGCGTCGCGCCAGCGGATGGACCGGATCGGCAACAAGATGATCGACGTCTCATGAACAGAGGAATCGCTGGATGAGGATCGTTCGGGGCTCGGATCCTGGACCGGTCACCAAGTACGGCGACTACAAGCTACACCTGCAGGAACTCTTTCGGTTCCGCTGTGCATACTGCATCTCGCACGAGGCGTGGATGGGCGGATTCGATGCCATGGAGGTGGATCATTTCCGCCCCTGGAGCCGCCCTGAGTTCCAGCACCGGAAGAAGGACTGGACCAACCTCTACTACGCCTGCCGGCGATGCAACCTGCACAAGTCGAACCGCTGGCCGACTGAGGAGGAGGAATCGCGAGGTTTTCGATTCGTCGACCCGTGTGAGGATGACCCCGATGACCACCTCCGGATCGCCCGTGATCCTGGGGCGGACGACCTGTGTTGGCTGCATGCCTTGACACCGGCCGGACGTTACACCATCGACAAGATCAGACTGAACCGCAAGCAACTGATCGACATTCGCCGTGAGTTGGCCCGACAGGAGCGCGAAGCGCAGGAAGACCTGAATCGCAACCACCAACAGATCGAACGCCTGGCCAACGACCTGGAGGAGCGGGGGTCAACACCCAACCTCGAAGCGGTGCTGCGTTCCTTGGAAGAGGAACAACAGCGAATCCTCCGCAGAGCAGAGGAACTGCGCTCGCGTCGCCCATTCCCGCCCGAGGGGGCTGCCGCATGATCGTGGCCGCGCCCATTCCCAGATAGATCAACACTACGACACGCAAACGCACCTCAACCAAACCGTCCAGCCCGTGGGATCACTGCCGGCAAAGCTGCGAGCCCGAAACCCGGTCGTGGTGAATCCAAGCTGGTTGCGGTGCCCGGCCCCACCCCGCGCACACCGCCCTGACCTCGACCCTGCCCCCCGACTCCCTCGCCCCACCCGCCGCCACACCCCCCAAAACGGGCCAAAAAACGCGATGACCACAAAACAATAAGTTCTCTCCTGCTTCATCCCCT
>Ga0307379_10011219_pt1 | contig 11783 bp, 11 predicted proteins | sample UN2MG_FD_202237 | JGI IMG/M metagenome (GOLD analysis project Ga0307379, IMG submission 202237) | Soil microbial communities from Risofladan, Vaasa, Finland - UN-2 | ecosystem: Environmental > Terrestrial > Soil > Coastal area > Acid sulfate soil | place: Finland: Risofladan, Vaasa | collected... | reverse complement strand
ACGCTCGCAGCTTGGTGCGCAGGAAGAAGGGGCTCGCCGGCCACACGAGCCATTCGGTGATGCGGGTCTCCTCGGAGTCCGGATGCCAGCGGGCCTCGTCACGACCGACCATGATGATCGGCACGCCGGCGCCGTATCCGGTCCCGAGTTCGCGTATTGCGGCGACAAGGTCGAAGCCGCCGTCGTCGGCGAACGGCTCGAGGAGCACGATCCCCGGTTCGGTCGACCGCACGATCTCGAAGGCCTCGCGTAGGTCGGCGGTGACGACGACGTCGAGGTCTTCGGCGCGCGCGGCAGCGGCGAGCGTCTCGGTGACGTCCGGGCTCTGTGCGACGACGACCGCGACCTGTGATGGCGCGACCACGGCGGACGACGCAGCGGCGTCGGTCGCCTGGGCGACCATCGGCGACAGCGGGCGGTTCCCGCGGACCTCGATCGCCGATCCTTCGGCTGCTGCGAACACGTCGCCGTCGTAGCCCGAACGACGAGCGTGCGCCCGTGCCATCTCGAGGAGGTCGTCGATCTGGTCGTCGGTCCGATTCGGGTCGTGGTGGTAGAGCGCGACGCTGCGGACATCGGCGCGACGTGCAAGATCGATGACGTATTCGACGGTGCTGTGACCCCAACCCACGTGATCGCCGTACTCGGATCCGAGGTATTGCGCGTCGTGGATCAGCAGATCGGCACCGCTCACGAACTGGGCGTGGGCGTCGTCCTGACGGTTCCGGGCCAGGTCGCCGCCGACGGCGAGCGACTGGTCGTGTGGCTCATGATCGGACGAGTACACGACCATGGCGCCGTCGACCTCGACCCGGTAGCCGAGGGTGAGCGCGGGATGGTTGAGGTAGCGGGTCACGATCGTGGCGTCGTCGATGCGCAGGACCCCTTCGACGAGGTCGTGGTGCTCGACGTGGGCGGACAGCTGGTCGATCTCGACGGGGAAGTACCGGTACTCCATCTGTCCCGCGAGGATCTCGTGGAGCGAACCGCCCAGGCCGCTCGGGCCGTAGATGTGCCAGGTGTTGCCCTCCACGAACAGTGGAGCGAAGAACGGCAGACCCTGGATGTGGTCCCAGTGGGTGTGGCTGATCAGGATGTGACCGTCGATCGGGCCACCGCCCGACGCGGCGACGAGCGACTGACCGAGACCGTGGGCGCCGGTCCCGCAGTCGATGACCAGCTGGGTACCCGCATCGGATCGAACCGACACACACGAGGTGTTGCCACCGAATCGCACCGTGGAAGGCCCCGCCTTGGCGATCGAACCTCGTGTTCCCCAGAACGTCACCAACATCGGAGATCCTCCACGAGCCGACTGTACGGGACATCAGCACCCACTCGGCGCACTCGGCCCTCAGCAGGCCTGCTCCGAGAGGTACGCCGGAAGCGCGGCAGGTCCGATGTCGGAACGTTCGTAGGCTTCGCCGACAGCACCCGCGAGCACGGTGGCAGCGGCACACGGGACTCCGAGATCGCGCTCGGCGACACCGAGCAGGATCGTTGGAGTTCAGGAGCGTTCTGGTTTGATCGGCGTCTGACGCGGGGGCGTGAGCTTCGTCGGCGTCGGCTTTGCAGGAGTCGGCTTCATCGGCGGCCGGTCGCCGTTGATCGTGGCGGTGTGGAACGTCATGCGGACGAACGTACGGATGGACTGTTCCAGGCTCGTTTCGGCCTGGTGAACAACCCTCGTCCTCTGGCACCCACACCCGTCGACGACGAAACTCATGACAGCCCGACACTCGAAATCCTCGGGGTGTCGGCAAGAATCAGCGGCCATGACGCTTTCCGATGCTCCCATCCACAGCCTCAAGGGCGAGTCGACCTCGCTCGCTGCGTACTCGGGCCAGACCATCCTCGCCGTCAACGTGGCGTCGAAGTGCGGGCTGACACCTCAGTACACCGGACTCGAAGAGCTGCAGAAGACCTACGGCCCCAGGGGGTTCACGGTCATCGGCTTTCCGTGCAACCAGTTCCTCGGCCAGGAGCCCGGCACCCCCGAGGAGATCGAGACGTTCTGTTCCACCACCTACGGCGTCACGTTCCCGTTGATGGAGAAGATCGACGTCAACGGCGACGACCGCCACCCCATCTACGAGGTGCTCACCGACGTCGCTGACGCCGAGGGCCACAGCGGCGACGTCCGCTGGAACTTCGAGAAGTTCCTGATCGCCCCGGATGGAGCCATCACCCGTTTCGGGCCGATGATCCTCCCCGACGATCCCGCGCTGGTCGCCGCAATCGAAGCCAGCCTGTAATCGAGCCGAGCAGCGCGACGCGCAACGTGATGTTCCTCGCCGGCGTCGCGTTCGCGGTCGCGTTCTGATCGGGTCGCAAGTGCAGATCGCGTGACGGCGGCATGCAGTACCACTACCTTGCGGGCTGTGCGCTTGACCACCGACGATCGGCTCGACATCGCCGAACTTCCCGCCCGCTACGCCGACGCGCTCGATCGCCTCGAGCCCCACCGCTTGCGTGAGGTCTTCACAGAGGATGCGGTCTGGGAGATGATCGACCGCATCCGACTCGACGGACTCGACGAGATCATGGAGTTCATGGGCCGTCCCGACGTGCACCCCGGCGCCCACCTGATGACCAACGTCTACATCGAATCGGTCTCCGACGACCTGCGAGACGGTGGGCCCCTCGTTCACCTTCGCTCGCGTGGCGTCTACCCGGTCGGTCCGTCGGATCCGCGAAGTCCGACCAGCGTGTTCTACGGCCACTACGACGACGAGGTCGTGCACACCGCTGCGGGCTGGCGCATCCGTCACCGGCGATACCAGCACGGCTCGTAGCTGTGACGACCGGCAGCGCTCCAATCGTCGGCCGCTCGATCTCCATGATATGTATGTATGATACGTACATGCCGAACAAGACGATCAGTGTTCCGGAGGACGTGGTACCGATCATCGAGGGGCTCGGCGTCCCGTTCTCGACCTGGGTTGCCGATCAGCTCCGGCGTCACGCCGCTGCCCACTCGCCGCTGAGGTTCGCCCAGCAGCTACTGGTCGACGCTGAGCTCGCGAACGCCGAACCTCCTACCGTGGCGGAGTCGATGGCAGCGCTGGAGCGGATGGAGCGTTCGGCACCGTGGTAGCGAGGGGCGGGGTGTACTGGATCGAACTCGACAAACGCCGGCCGTGTGTGGTCGTCTCGTCCGACGATGTGCTCGGTGTGGATGTTTGGCAGACCCACGTCGTACCGATCACGTCGAATACCGCGCGAGCGGGAATCGCCGGAAATGTGTTGCTTCCTTCCAGGGCAAGTGGGCTGCCGAAGGACTCGGTCGCTGTTCCGCTCGGGCTCGAGTTGATCGACCGGTCACTCCTCGGCGACCAGGCCGGCAAGCTGCCCACCGTACTGATCGACGACATCGACGACGGACTTCGAGCCGTTCTCGGCATCTGAAATGGCGCCGCGGACAAATCGGTGGACCTTATGGGACGGCTTTCAAACCCTCCCCAACAACGCCTCTCCCCCACCGACATCGACGACCTCGTTGAGGCCTATCGGGCGACCCCGACGAGGCTGGACCTCGCCAGCTCACTCCGAGCAGGAGCGGCGCTGATCATTATCCCGCGCGAGAGAAGGGCCGGAGTGCGGCGCGCAGCGCGTGCTCCAAGCGGATTGCCAAGTGGACGTTTTGCGTGGGTCGGCGGCGAGCATCCTGCCGGTTCCAGAGCGGTTCGGAGTGAGGTCCGACGACGTCAGTATGGGCGCCCAACTCGGGTTGGGGATGTTGCGTTGACCGTCGCTCGGCGGGTCGAGGTTTGCGGTGTTCGTCGGATGATCTAGCAGGTGCCGGTCGGTAGGTGAGCGGTGAGGCCGAGCTTTTCGATGATGGGGCTATCGCTGAAGCGGAACAGGTCAAGTCCGTCGTCTGCTTCAATCGAGACGACCGCCCAGGAGGGAACGACGAAGAGGTCGCCTGGTTGAACTTCCCATCCGGTTCCACCCACCTCGACTCGGCCGCTACCGGCGAAGACCTGGCAGACAGCCGAACCGACCTCTTGACCAGGAGCAGTCCGGGCGCCGGGCGCGAGACGATGGAACTCGGCCCGCATCGTCGGCAGCACGTCCGCGCCGTCAGTCGGGTTGATGTAGCGGATCGCGGCGTGACCGGGCTCGATCGTGACGTCGTGCCCTCTCGCCTCGAGATCGAGTTGGGCCGCGAGCGCTGCGTCGGTGTGCTCCCACCGGTAGTTCAGCAGAGGTGTTGCCCGATGGGCGCCGGGCTGCGTCAGCGGTCGCAGCCCAGGGTGCCCCCACAGTCGTTCAGACCGCGACCGTTCGGGAACCACGTCGGGACGATCGGCCACGTCGGGGCCGGGCTCAAAGAACGTCGTGTCGGCATATCTCTGAAACGGGATGTCGAGCCCGTCGATCCACGCCATCGGCTGGTCGCTATCGTTGATGTGGCTGTGCCAATGCCAGCCTGCCTGGGGAAGGAAGTCACCCCGCCGCATCGTGATGGCGTCGCCATCGACCACGGTCGCCACTCCCTCGCCCTCGAGCACGAACCGGAACGCGTGCTGGCTGTGCCGATGCACCGGCGCGCCCTCACCGGCGTTCAGGTACTGGATGGCGGCCCACAGCGTCGGTGTCGCATACGGCTGACCACCCAACCCGGGGTTGGCGAGCGCTATCGCGCGTCGCTCCCCTCCCCGGCCAACCTCGACCAACTCACCGGACTTGGCCGCTGCCTCGTACAACCGCTCCCACCGCCAGAGGTGAGGCACCGCGTCCGAGGTTGGTGATGGGGGCATCAACCCGCTGATCTCGGTCCACAACGGGACCAGCATCTCGGCCTCGAAGTGCCTGTAGAGCCGGTCGAGTTCCGCGCTCGGCGCTGGCTGGTTCGGCCCCTCGACGGCCATCAGCCGCACGGGACTCGAGGGGAGCGCCGCCGACGAGGACTGCTGGTGGGAGGGCATGCGACCAGTCTGCCCGACAACACCGACCCGTGGCGGGCCGACGGAACGGTCCCACCCCGAACGAGTGTCGCTCCATCGGTAGTGGCAGGCGCCTCGAAGCGTCGCACACAGATGCACGAGTCGACCGATCAGCGGCCCGATGCCAACCCAGACAACCGCCCCGACAAGTCCCGGTCACGGACGCTCATATCACTCCTGCCCTCGGACCGGCCGACCCGCTCGCGAACGACACCACGGCGCCCGGTTCCGTGCTCGAGAATGTGCAAGTAGTTCCGGTCGTCGCCGCCGCACTCGCTGCCGCTCGTCGTGTCGTCGTGCCGGTACCAGGGGCGGTCGCAGCGCCGTTGGCCAGTGTCACGATGGGCGCTCCTCAATCGGCCGGCGGCCGTCACGCCGACTCTAGGGCATCTTGCGATCCACGCGGAGTGGCTGCCAGCGCGACCGCGCGTTGACCACGACCGGCCCGCCACCCCGTCGCCGGACGGCGGGCCACTGCCGTCTACCTGGTGTTATGCGCAGGCTTCGACGGATTTTCGTGGGCGCAGAGGGACTCGAACCCCCGACATCTTCCTTGTAAGGGGCTCCTCAGGTAGCAACAGGTGAAGAGTGATCACACCACGGAGAGTGCCGAAGGCGGTCACTCATCTCAGGGTTCTCGACACTGCTCCCAGCGCTGCTCCCCCGCCCTGGGGCGAACCGCAGCGTGGTGTGTGCCGGGTGTGCTGAGCTGTGATGATGTTCTCCGAGGCGCCGATGGAGCGCATTGACGTGTTCCGGGCTCCGGAACACTGCAGGCTCGGTGCGACCTTGCGATCAGTTCCCGTGATGCCGAGTTTGCGCAGCCGGGACCCATGGCACTCGGGCGCCGTTCATGCCGCCGAGCTATCTCGGCAACCGACATGCCCCTTACGCAGTTCTGGCGTAGATGTTCGTCATGTCTTTGGTGCGGACGACTCGCTTGCCGAACGGTTGCAGCGCAAGACCTGCCATTTTGATCGACTGGACTCCGAATGGAATCCCGATGATCGTGATGCACAGCAGGGCTCCCGCGAGGACATATGCGATCGCCATTAGCAGTCCTGGGATGATCCAGAGGATGGCACCGACGGCTCCAAGCTTCGTGGCGCTCGGGTCGTTAACGATCGTGCGTCCGAACGGCCAGAGCGAGAAGTTGGCAAGCTTGACGCACTGGCGAGCAAACGGGATCCCGACCACGGTGACGGCGAGGACGAGCGCCCAGAACATCCACCCAAGAGCGGTCCAGAACCCGCACAGCACGAGCCACAGCAGATTGCCCAGTGTCTTCACACTCGCCTCTCTCGCATCTGGAGGACAAGGCGTGCAGGCGTTTCGACGTCGCTCCGCTCATCGCACAGCGCCTGATCGCCGTACGACGGTGGTAGGCCCTGCCGCGTTCATCGCCCTGCTCACGTCTAGACCTCCCCACCACTTGCGCGCCATAACGGTCGTGACGACGACGAGGTGCTGGCGATCCTGTTCGGCCGGTAGCTCGGCCCGACATCGCTGACCTTGAAAGTACTTACAAGGTGTTGGTCAGTTGCCGGAGGCTCGACGACGACGTGGAGTCGTCTGGTGGCGGCTCGCTCCCGTAGCGGTTCGTCGTTGCCGATCGGCCGATGATGCTCTCGCGTCGACGCCCAGCGGTGTGGGACGACTCAGCGGTTGGTCGGATCCGAGGAGGTCCAGGTCGTCGTCGGTGTCCTCGGCGGCGTGTGTCGCCCGCCTGCTGCAAAGAACGTGTCCGACTCTTCCTTGCCGTAGAGCGCCCAGAGGACGAACACGCCGACGAACAGCGAGAACACGGCGCTGAAGACGTATCCGCCCACGTTGAACGCGACGAGGACGAAGATGGCCAGGCTCATCCTCAGGACCTGGACGATGCCGGCGAACAGCCGCATCCCATCGCGGCCGCGCATGAGCCCGGTGGCGACGACGAACAGCAGGACGGCCGTGATCGCTTCGCCGACGATGGTGCCCGAGAACGCGCCGTCGGACATCGCGGATCCTTCACGTTCGAGGAAGTCCACGAGGTCGTTGCGCCAGATCAGCAGTGAGATCGAGGCGACCGCAGCGAGGAACGCCTGGGCGTACAAGATGATGCCGACGAACGAGACGACGGCAGGTCTCGGGACGGGCGGCTGGTCAGAGGGTTCCACGGCAGTCCTCACTTTCGGAAGCTTGCGCAGGAGCGTAGCCCCTGGCCGATGTCCGTCGAGGCCTTCCGTCACGGTCCGCTCGATCACGGGCGCGGCAACGACCTCTCCACGCGTGGCCGATAGCGTCGTGCTCACAACTGAATACTTGCGGGGTTGGGTGGAAGTCCCGGCCCGGAGCCGTAAGCCCCGCATTAGCCCCCCAGAACGAAACCAGGGGCTCCGCTTGTCGCGAAACCCCTGGTAGATCGGTGGGCGCAGAGGGACTCGAACCCCCGACATCTTCCTTGTAAGGGAGTCCAGCGACGTCCGTGGACGTCCGTCAACGTCCGCATATGTCCTGCTAGCAGCTACTTTCGGAAAATCGACATTCGAGTTCGTCCGTCGTTGTACGCTGCCGTTGCCCACTGCGTTGCCCACTGCGCGAAGGAGACATCGTGCCGAACCAGCATCGAGGAAACGGCGAAGGCTCCGTCTATCGCGTCATGGTCGAGCGCAAGGACGGACCTGTCGAGCGCTGGATCGCCCAGGTCGTCGTCGACGGTCACAAGCGTCGCGTCACTGCCCTGACCGAGGCGGCCGCCAAGAAGGAGCTTCGCCACCTGCTCCGCTCAATCGACGACGGCAAGCCGATCGCCGACGGGAACCTGACCCTCGGCGCGCTGCTCACGGAGTGGGACTCCAAGGTGCTCGCCGGCCGGGACATCTCCGGCTCGACACTGATGCGACACCGCTGGGCGTTGGGAATCCTGCGGGCCGAACTCGGCAGCACCCGCGTCCGCACGCTGACTCCCGAGCGCGTCGAATTGGCGTTGGCGGCACGCGCCGATGCCGGTCTGTCGCGAGCGTCGCTGGAGAAGGTACGCGGCACCTTGTCGCAGGTTCTGAGCTGGGCGGTGCGACGCGAGATCGTGTTTCGGAACATCGCCTCGGTCGTCGAACTCCCGGTGTCGTCTCGACCAGCGAAGGAGGGTCGCTCGCTCACGCTCGACCAGGCACAGTCGCTGCTCGCCGCCGCGGCGGGTACTCCCCTCGAAGCCATGTGGACGACCATGCTCTTCCTCGGTCTCCGACCCGGCGAGGCGGCGGGCCTGTCGTGGCCGGACATCGACTTCGAGTCAGGCGTGATCCACATCTGGAGAGCACGTCGCCGAGACGCCACGGGCCGTTCGGTCATCTCCGATCCGAAGACCACTCAATCGGTTCGGTCACTCACCGCTCCCGAGCCAGTGCTCGATTCGCTCCGCCGCCACCGGCGGGAGCAGGCTCGCCACCGTCTCGAGATCGGCGAGACGTGGGCGGGCGAGGAGGATCTCGTGTTCACCTCCCCCACCGGTCGACCGACAGACCCAGCCGCATGCCGCCGAGAATTCGACGTCGTTGCCAAGAAGGCCGGGCTCGACGGATGGACACCGAACGAGTTGCGCCACTCCGCTGCCTCGCTCATGTCCGACGCCGGGATGCCCATCGAGCAGGTCGCCGATCAACTCGGCCACAAGGACCTCCGGATGCTGCAGCGGCACTATCGCCACCGGATCCGACCAACTGTCGACGGCGGGACCGTCCTCGGTGACGTCCTCGGAAGTCGATAGAGCCTGATCGTGTCGCCTGCTCGGAGCCGGCGGATCAGTTGAGGAGTGCGAGGCGGGGAAGCCCGGTGAACCGACGAGAAGTGAGCGTCCGACCGCCGCCGATCAGCTGCGTCGATGGCAGTGTGTCAGTCGTCGCGGGTGGCGCGTGCGGTGGCACGCCGTGCGTGACGCTTCATGAATTCGTTGAGCAACGCACCGATCAGCGAGATCCCGCTGAAGATGTAGAACACGGTGAAGAGCTTCGACGCATCGGTCGTCGGCGACAGGTCGCCGAAGCCGACCGTGGTGAGCGCTACGGCGCTGAAGTAGAACGAGTCGACCCAGCTCCAGTCCTCGAGGATGCGGTACACGACGGTGCCCACAGCCAACGCGAGCAGGCTCAGTCCGCCGATGATCCTGGTGGAGTTCGCCTCCCACGACGTCGGCGCCGGTGACGTCTCCGACGCGATGTCGGTCCGCTTGCCGGGATCGCCCATGTCTCGTCCTCCAGATCGGTCTCCGGTGGCGGTGCAGTCGGTCATGGATCTACCCCTCGCCGGAGGCGCCGCCGACTGCGAGCGGGGCGTGACCGGGTTCCCAGACGACGCCATCGAGGATTGCGTCGTCGACGTTGCAGCGACCGGCGTCGGCGCCCGTGAAGTCGGCGCCCGTCAGATCGGCGCGGACGAATCGGGTTCCCCAGCGGTCGACGATCCGATACGCCAGCTTCCGCACGGAGAGATCCCGCTCGTCGCCCCTGAGTGCCCGCTTGGAGATGAGGACCATCGACACGCTGATGACCAGTGTGGCAAAGCCTCCATTGGCTTGCCCTGCGGCGAGCCCGCCGATGACCGCCACGATCGCGATTCCCCATGCTCCGAGCGCGCCGCCGACCGCTCGAGCGACGATCCCCGACAAGACCGCGAGCGCGAGCACGAGTGCGAGACCGACGCCACGAGCGGCGACGGCGATGTCGACGTGGCCCCAGATCAGCCGGATCACGAGGCTCACCCCGAGCACGACAGCGAACGTCCACAGATACGTCCTGATCGCGACATCGAGGCCCTTCCAGAACAGCACCACGACGAAGACGACGAGGATGATCAGGATGCCTGCTGCGCTCGACGTTCGTTCCCAACCCTCGCCGTAGAGTCGGTCGCGGACCGCGTCGATCGCGAATCCGGCAACCACTCCGAATGCCAGAGAGAGCGCGACTGCAGCCGCCAGGATGATCGCCCCGACCACGGGAGTCACGCCGAATCGGGCGTTGCGGAAGCTCGCGTTCGTGAGATCGGCCATCGTGAAGTCGGTGCCCCGGAGATCGGCACCTTCGAAGTTCGCAGCCTGCAGCGGTTGCGCAGCGAACGACTTCCCCCGGAGGTTCTCATTGCGATGGTCGGGATTCATCGTGCGGCTCCTCATGGGGTCGTCCCAGCTGTCCTGACTCGATTGTCGGGCCGCTGGGCCCGGCGAGCTAGACCCAGAAGGGTGCAACGGAGGAGCATCCCGTGGGACGTTCAACGGGCGTCACCAGCCGCTGATCCACGACCAGCTACTCCCGCGATGCGCCGTCTTGGTGCTTCCGACTCGGCGAGCGGGGGTGCAGGATCGGAAAGTCGACAGCGCACCGGATTCCCTCAGCACTGTTTGTCGTCGGAAGGAGGACATCGTGGCGGACGATCGGCTGTTCATCACCGCGACCTACGCCGATCTTTCGCAGGCGGACGGCGACTACGCGAGCATTCGACGCCTGAGCGACCAGTTCGGTGCGGCACTCGGGTTGGAAGCCGTCATCATCGGACGCAAAGCGTCGGGTGAAACCCGCTTCTACTCGAGCGACCGCGATGGAGGCCGACGTGATGCTGACGAACGAGCGTCGTGGAGCCTTGCGGCCGGATTGGCTGCAGCGCTGCTCCCGTCGGTGGCCGCGGATCCCCCGCGCAGCCTGGTGGTGCAGCGGGCGACGCTCTGCGTTGTCGCCGGGGAGGTCGCTCGCTCGCTCGGGCGTCACAATCTGATGGCGCTCGGTTCACATGTGGACCAAGCGCCGGCCGCGCTCATCGTGGTTGCCAAAGAGGAACGCGAGAACGGGGTACGTGAGGCGTTGTGCCACGCGAGCGGCGTCCTGGCCCGGTCGGCGGCCGTCGACCTCGATCTGATCCGTCGGGCGGCCGCCCGAATCGCTGCGGTCATGGAGTAGCCCGCGAGGGCGATTCCTGCGTGGGCGGCGTCGTTCGCCATCGCTGCAGACCTCCGTCGAAGACCTGGCTCGACATGAGCGGTCTGCGCATCGTGAAGCGGTCCGCGCATCGTGAACTAATCTCGCCGCAGGTCGCCATCGACAGAAGGGAGCTCTTCGGTGCCGTCAATGGAGGATCCGCACGCTGATTCGGTTCTACTCGCCACGAAGTTCGTCGTCCCTTCACATGTCACTGCCGTCGATCGGCGCCGGCTCGTCGATCGGCTCGATCACGAACGATTCCCCTTGACCCTGGTCTCGGCGCCAGCTGGGTTCGGCAAGTCGGTCTTGGTGAGTCAATGGATCGGCCGAGTCGCCGACGCGTCGGTGTGGATCTCGCTCGACGACCGTGACAACGACCTTGCGGTCTTTCTCGCGCATTTCGTCGAGGGCGTCCAGCGTGTCGTGCCGAACGCCCTGGTCGGCTTGAGCGAGGCCGGAGACATCACGGAGTCGCCGGCTCCGGCGACGCTGGTCCGGATGCTGCTCAACGATCTCAGCGAACTCGATGAGCCGCTGGTGATCGTGTTCGACGACTATCACGTCATCTCCAGCGACGCGATCCACGACGTGATGACCCGGCTCCTCGAACACCCCTCCGCCCAGCTCCGGATGGTGTTGGCGACGCGGAGCGATCCTCCGCTCCCGCTCGCGCTGATGCGTGGACGGGGACAACTCTGTGAACTTCGAGCTGCCGATCTCGCGTTCGTCGACGACGAGGCGCGGGCCTTCTTCGACAGTTATCCGGAGGTCGATCTGGACGACGATTCGCTGCGCAGGGTTCTGGACGAGACAGAGGGTTGGCCGGCGGGATTGCGCCTGACCGTGGAGGCCGCACGACATCGGACCGGCGAGCCGGGACCCA
>Ga0307379_10011215_pt1 | contig 11785 bp, 7 predicted proteins | sample UN2MG_FD_202237 | JGI IMG/M metagenome (GOLD analysis project Ga0307379, IMG submission 202237) | Soil microbial communities from Risofladan, Vaasa, Finland - UN-2 | ecosystem: Environmental > Terrestrial > Soil > Coastal area > Acid sulfate soil | place: Finland: Risofladan, Vaasa | collected... | reverse complement strand
GCGCTCTACAGTGACGACGGCGGTTGGCCCGGGCTTGCTCAGGCTGAGCAGTTGCACGGAAAAGAGATGAGCTACAACAACTTCACCGACGCCGACGCGGCCTGGCGAGCGGCGTTTGATCACCAGCAGATCTGTGTGGCCATCGTCAAGCACGCCAACCCCTGCGGTATCGCGATCTCTGCGGCGTCGGTCGCCGATGCTCACCGCAAGGCCCACGAGTGCGACCCGCTGAGTGCCTTCGGCGGCGTCATCGCGGCCAACACCGAGGTGAGCGTTGAGATGGCCCGGCAGGTGTCGGAGATCTTCACCGAGGTGATCATCGCACCGGCCTACGAAGAGGGCGCGGTTGCAATACTGGCGGGCAAGAAGAACATCCGGGTGCTTGTCGCCGGCGAACCGGCGATCGGTGGGATGGAGATCCGCCAGATCGGCGGCGGACTGCTGATGCAGGAGCGCGACGCGATCGACGCCCCGGGCGATGATCCGGCGAATTGGACGTTGGCCGCCGGCCCGGTTGCCGACGAGGCCACCCTGGCCGACCTCAGGTTCGCCTGGCGTACCTGCCGCGCGGTGAAGTCCAACGCCATCGTCATCGCCGCCGACGGCGCCACCGTCGGGGTGGGGATGGGACAGGTGAATCGGGTCGACGCGGCCAGGCTGGCGGTCGAACGCGGCGGTGATCGCGTTCCCGGTGCGGTCGCCGCTTCCGATGCGTTCTTCCCGTTCCCCGATGGTCTGCTGACCCTGACCACGGCAGGTGTGAAGGCCGTCGTGCACCCCGGCGGTTCGGTGCGAGACGGCGAAGTCACCGCGGCGGCCGCCGCGGCCGGGATCACGCTCTACCTCACCGGTGCGCGCCACTTCGCCCACTGACCTGGGCCAGTTATCTAGGCGAGTTTTTTGGGCGAGCAGACGCGCAATGTCCGCGACACGGCGCAATCCGGAGACCTTCGCGTCTGCTCGCGGGTGTGACGGAACGCTGACCCCGGCGGCACCGACGCGACACTCGTCGTAGCGTGGGGGGGTGACTGCAACCCGAACCGGCTCTGAAGACCTTCCCCGCACCCTCGGCGAGTTACGGGCGTCCGGCCAGGTGGAGCGCAGCGTCAAAGCGGAACTCCGGGAGAACCTGCTGGCCGCCCTCGCCGACGGGGGTGACATCTGGCCCGGCATCCTCGGATTCGACGACACCGTGCTGCCGCAACTGGAACGGGCGCTGATCGCCGGCCACGACTTCGTCCTGCTCGGTGAACGCGGCCAGGGCAAGACCCGCCTGCTGCGGTCACTGGTGAATCTGCTCGACGAATGGACCCCGGTGATCGGCGGGTCCGAACTCGGCGAGCACCCGTACACGCCGATCACCCCGGAGTCGATTCGGCGGGCGGCCGAACTCGGCGACGAGTTACCGGTGCAGTGGCGCCACCGCAGCCAGCGCTACACCGAGAAGTTGGCCACGCCCGACACCAGCGTCGCCGATCTCGTCGGCGACATCGACCCGATCAAGGTCGCCGAAGGGCGCACCCTCGGTGATCCCGAGACCATCGCCTTCGGGCTGATCCCGCGTGCACACCGCGGCATCGTCGCGATCAACGAACTGCCCGATCTCGCCGAGCGCATCCAGGTCTCCATGCTCAACGTCATGGAGGAACGCGACATCCAGGTCCGTGGATACACCTTGCGCCTGCCCTTGGACGTCCTCGTCGTCGCCAGCGCCAACCCGGAGGACTACACCAACCGCGGCCGCATCATCACCCCCCTCAAGGATCGCTTCGGCGCGGAAATCCGCACCCACTATCCGCGCGAACTCGAAGCGGAGGTGGGCGTCATCAGCCAGGAGGCCCACCTCACCGCGAAGGTCCCCGACTATCTCCTGCAGATCGTCGCCCGCTTCGCCCGTTACCTGCGGGAGTCCACCTCGGTGGATCAACGCTCCGGGGTTTCGGCACGCTTCGCCATCGCGGCCGCCGAGACCGTGGCGGCCTCCGCGCGGCACCGCGGCGCGCTGCTCGGTGAGGCAGACCCGGTGGCTCGGGTGGTCGATCTGGGCACCGTGATCGACGTGCTGCGCGGAAAGTTGGAGTTCGAGTCCGGCGAGGAGGGCCGCGAGCAGGCGGTGCTGGAGCATTTGCTGCGCCGGGCCACCGCCGACACGGCACAGAAGGCCCTCGGTGGCATCGACGTGGCCCCGTTGCTGGCCGCCGTCGAGGCCGGGTCGGCGGTGACGACGGGCGAGCAGGTGCCGGCCAAGGACGTCCTGGCCGCCCTACCCGGGCTACCGGTGATCGACACGATCGCCGAACGGCTTGGCGCCCGGACCGATGGCGAACGCGCCGCGGCGCTCGAGCTTGCGCTCGAAGCGCTCTACCTGGCCAAGAAACTCGACAAGACCACCGGCGACGGCGAGACCACCTATGGCTAAACGCCCGCACCCGCACGATTCCCGGTACTCGACCTACACCGGTGGCCCGGACCCACTGGCGCCACCGGTGGATCTACGGGAGGCACTCGAACAGATCGGCCAGGACGTCATGGAGGGCACCTCGCCGCGTCGGGCGCTGGCCGAGTTGCTGCGCCGGGGCAACAAGAACATGAAGGGCGCCGACCGGTTGGCTGCCGAGATCAATCGACGACGGCGGGAACTGCTGACGCGCAACAACCTCGACGGCACGCTGCAGGAAATCAAAAAGCTGCTCGATGAAGCCGTGCTGGCCGAGCGCAAGGAATTGGCCCGGGCCTTGGACGATGACGCGCGCTTCGCCGAGATGCAGATCGCGTCGCTGCCGCCATCACCGGCCAAAGCCGTTCAAGAACTCTCGGAATACCAGTGGCGCAGCGACGAGGCGAGGCAGAAGTACGACCAGATCAAGGATCTACTTGGCCGCGAGATGCTCGATCAGCGTTTCGCCGGCATGAAGCAGGCACTGGAGAACGCCAGTGACGAAGATCGGCAAGCGGTCAACGAGATGCTCGATGACCTCAACGATCTACTCGACAAGCACGCCGGTGGCCAGGACACAAGTTCGGACTTCGAGAACTTCATGGCCAAACACGGCCAGTACTTCCCGGAGAATCCGCGCAACGTCGATGAACTGCTGGACTCACTGGCCAAGCGGGCCGCGGCGGCGCAGCGGTTCCGCAACAGCCTCTCCGCCGAGCAGCGCGCCGAACTCGACGCGCTGGCCCAGCAGGCGTTCGGGTCACCGCAGTTGATGAACGCCCTGAGCCGCCTCGACGGCCACCTGCAGGCGGCCCGGCCGGGGGAGGACTGGAACGGCTCCTCGGAGTTCTCCGGCGACAACCCCCTCGGTATGGGGCAGGGCGCGCAGGCACTGGCCGACATCGGCGAACTCGAAGCGTTGGCCGAACAGCTGTCGCAAAGTTATGCCGGGGCCACCATGGACGACGTCGACCTCGACGCACTGGCTCGTCAACTCGGCGACGAGGCCGCCATCGACGCCCGGACCCTGGCCGAGTTGGAGCGCGCGCTGATGAACCAGGGCTTCCTGGACCGCGACTCCGACGGACAGTGGCGGCTGTCCCCGAAGGCCATGCGGCAGCTCGGTCAGGCGGCGCTTCGCGATGTCGCCCAACAGCTTTCCGGCCGGCACGGCGAACGGGAGACCCGCCGTTCCGGGGCGGCCGGTGAGCTGACCGGAGCGACGCGGCCATGGGCGTTCGGTGACACCGAGCCGTGGAACGTCACCCGTACCGTGGTCAACGCGGTTCTGCGCCGCGCCGGCACCGACCGGATCGACGGCCCGATCCGGATCGCCGTCGACGACGTCGAGATATCCGAGACCGAGAGCCGTACCCAGGCCGTCGTCGCGTTGCTCGTCGACACCTCGTTCTCGATGGTGATGGAGAATCGGTGGCTGCCGATGAAGCGGACCGCGCTGGCCGTCAGTCACCTGGTGAGCACCCGGTTCCGCTCGGACGCGTTGCAGATCATCGCCTTCGGTCGCTACGCCCGCACCGTGAGCGCTGCCGAATTGACCGGACTCGAGGGCGTCTACGAACAGGGCACCAACCTGCATCACGCCCTGGAACTGGCGGGCCGGCATCTTCGGCGGCACCCCAACGCCCAACCCGTGGTGCTGGTGGTCACCGATGGTGAGCCGACCGCCCACCTGGAGAACTTCGGCGGCCACGGCGGGGAAGGCTCGTGGGGGCCAGGCGGAACCTCGGTGTTCTTCGACTACCCACCGCACCCGCGGACCATCGCCCACACCGTGCGAGGCTTCGACGAGGTGGCCCGCCTCGGGGCGCAGGTGACGATTTTCCGGCTCGGCGACGACCCCGGACTCGCACGGTTCATCGACCAGGTGGCCCGGCGGGTCGAGGGCCGGGTGGTGGTGCCCGATCTCGACGGCCTGGGGGCCGCGGTGGTCGGGGACTACCTGCGGTCGCGACGCCGGCGGCGGTGATCGGATCCGACGAGCAACGTCGCCGACCGGGGATGCGCGGTAGTCGCGGCTAAGGCCAAACCGCGGGACCCGGACGCCGGATCGGGGCGGCGGGGCACCGCCTCGTAGGGCGGGGATTCGGCACCGGAACGGCAACGACGATTGCTCGGCCGCCGTTACGGACCTGTTATGCAAAGGTCATTACGAAAGCGCGGGTCGATTCGGATTTGCTGACGGCCCGCGGGCGCGATCGCGATTTCGCTGTGCGCGAAGCGCCCGGGCGGATCTCTGGCAAACTCGCTTAGGGCCAAAAGTCCCTGAGAGCAAACTGAGAATCCGATTAATATCAGCTGGTAGGCCATGATCAGCAACGCTGCTATCGCAGGTTGGTGGCAAATCAGTGGCCGGCAGCGTCACGGGAGCCTCCGGGGAGGGCAGCGAAAATGGCGCTTCGGTTTGCCGGATGGCAAACTTGCCCGTACCATTGGGGCGTCCACCCAAGACGGGTGCCAGCAAACCACCGAGTTCGCTGCGATCAGCGCGAACCGAGCAGCAGAGGGGAACCAGCATCATGGCGACTCAATCATGGCCGTTGATGAATAAGGGCGTGGCGTTGGCCAGTGCCGCAGCCATTGCGGCCGCCACGCCGGCGATCATGCCCACACTCGACGTGCCCACCCACGCCCTGGCCACGGCTGAGGTGCAACTGGCCAATTTCGCCGACGTGATGTCCGTCCCGGCCGAGGTGTGGACCGACCTTCTTTTCAGCAACACAGCATGGGGGGGTACCCTCAGCTCAGGCACTTTCGGTCCGGAGTGGGCGGCACCCCAGACAGTGTTTTTGCAACCCGGGTACGTCAACCCCTGGGCCGGCTTCTGCAACGGTGAGTGTTTCGAGTCGGGTATCTCGGGGGCTGCGTACCTGTTTTTTGATGCCCTGATCAACGGTGACGGCTCCGGCTACGACAATAGCGAGAATTGGCCGATCGGCTTTGTCAATTACCTGTTCGAGCCCGTTGCGGCCTTTCTAATCGGCGGCGGTGCATCGCCAAGCGTTCAGATCGTCAATCCCGGCTTGAGTTCGGCGACGTGGTTCGTGCTGCAGGGTACGATCGGGCAGGCTTTCCCGGAACTGACGGTCCCGATCGCGAGCTTATTCTGGGGTCCGACCAACATCTCAGTCGCCTACAATCTTGCTCTCTCGGTGGCTGCCCTGGCGCTGAGTGCGGTGCCGCTGATCGGCCCCTTCCTCGGTAACAGCGTCCTGGCGTATCTCGGTGACCTGCAGATCCCGGGCACCGTGCAACCGAACGAATTGTTCTACCAGTTCGGCCTGTCCGGCACGCTGAACTACTGGGTCGACATCGCGACCGGCGCGGTGCCATTCCCGACCGGATCGGTGCCCCCTGCGGCGTCGGTGGCGGCGGTGCCCGCCGAGGCGGCGACAGCACTGGCGTCGGCCACCGCGTCGGCCACGTCGGCGGCGCTGAAGAGCGACATTGCCCAGGCCACCGAGGCAGCCGCACCCGAAGCCAGCCCGGCGGTGGAGGTGGCCGAAGCCAGCCCGGCGGTTGAGGTTGCCCCGGTTGAGGTTGCCCCAGTGGAGGTTGCCCCGGTCGAGGTTGCCGAAGCCACCCCCGCGGTGGAGGTTGCCCCGGTCGAGGTTGCCGATGCCGGCCCAGTCGCCGAAGCGCCGGAGAGCGTCGCCACGTCGGCGGCGGATCTGCCGGCCGTTGAGGTGGCCGACATCGCTGCGGTCAAGGCCCCCAAGCGGCCGGTTCGCAGCGCGGTGGAGCGGGCTGCCAAGTCCGTTCGGTCCGCACTCGGGGCGACGAAGGCGGACACCGCGGGCAGTAACACGGTCTCGCCCGGTCGCGCCACGGGCTCTGCGGGCCCTGGGAGCCCTGCGGGCTCTGTGGGCTCTGGGAGCACCGCCGCCGAGAGCGCGAGCAGCGACGCGGGCTCAGCGAGCAGCGACGCCGGCTCAGCGAGCAGCGACGCCGGCTCAGCGAGCAGCGACGCCGGCTCGTCAGGCAGCGAAGGCTAATCCTTCGAAACGTGATGGCCCCCTCCCGCGGGAGGGGGCCATCACGTTTTCCGGGTCAGCCCGAGCCGCCGGCAGTACGTTTGCGACGTTTGATCCCCACCCCGCCCCACAGGGAAAAGCCCCTGATCGTCACCGTGGGGGCGCCGGGTGTCCCGGTGCCCTCGACCTGCTGGTCGAATCCACCCATCACCCCCACGCCGTGCACTTCCACGTTGACCTCCGGGGGAAGCAGAATGCTCTGCCCGCCCAGAATCGAGTAGGCGTGGATCTCCACGTCGGCGCACGTGAAATTCGCGTAGCGCAGATCGACCACGCCGCCGCCGAAGAGGGTGAAGGTCGTCATCCGGCCGGGCACGTACCAGCGGCCACGGCGCTCAAACCCGCTTAGGATGGCCATCAGCATCGTGGAGGGAGCGGGCCGACTCTTGCTCCGCCGGTACTCGATCGCCTCAGGCAGATCGTCGGTGAGCCGTTCGAGTTCGTCGTAGCCGGTGGCCGCATAGGCTTTTGACAGCCGCGTCTCGTATTCGGCGAGGGTCAGTCGGTTGTGCGCGGCGGCTTCGGCGAGTAACTGCGCGACGTGGATCCGGTCGTCAGCTGATGCTTGGTCGCGATTCGAAGCCTGTCGCGAGGCGTCGGGTGGCATCGGATTGCTCATAGCCTTACCAGCGTACGACCAGTCGAGGTTTCCGCGACAGTGCGTTCACCGAACCGTCACACCGTGCCCGCCCATCGCGGCGGCCGTTTTTCCAGGAACGCCAGTATGCCCTCGCGGGCTTCCTCGGAGACGAACAACCGGGCCGACTCCTCGGCAAGGCGATCCGCGTCGCGGTCAAAACCGGCCAGCACGGTCGCGGTTGTCAGTGCCTTGGCGGCGGCCAGTCCCTGGGGCGAGGCCTTGGCGAGGTCGGCGGTCATCGCGTCGACCGCGAAGCCGACGTCGTCGGCGGTGGTGGTGACCAGTCCGATGGCGGCGGCTCGTCGGGCGCTGAAGGTTTCTCCGGTCAGGTAGTAGCGGGCGGCCGCCCGCGGCGCCAGTTTGGGCAGCAGGGTCAGCGAGATGATCGCCGGTGCCACCCCGATCCGAGCCTCAGTCAGGGCGAACGTGCTGCGCGGCCCGGCAATCACGATGTCGCACGCCCCGACCAAACCCATACCTCCGGCCCGCACATGACCATCGATAGCGCCGATCACCGGCGCGGGGCACTCGACGATCGCGCGAAGCAACGCCGCCAGTTCGCGCGCGCGGGCGACCGCCGCGTCCCAGGGGTCACCACCGGTCGCCTCGGAGAGATCCGCACCGGCGCAGAATGTGCCGCCGGTATGACCCAGCACAATGGCCCGGACCGCGGCGTCGTCGGCGGCCCGACGTAAACCATCCCGGAGTTGGGCGACCAGCATCGACGACAGCGCGTTGCGGTTATGCGGGGAGTCCAGCGTCAGCCGGGCGACGGGACCCTCGGTGGAGTAGTGAACCAGGTTCTCAGTCATCGCCATCACCTTGCGTCTCGACTCGGGCCAGGACTGCACCCACCTCGACCTGCTGGCCGACGGCGACACAGATTTGCGTGAGTACACCGCCGGCCGGGGCGGTGATGGTGTGTTCCATCTTCATCGCCTCCAACCAGATCAGCGGCTGTCCGGCCGCGACGGTGTCGCCGAGGTCCGCACCGAGTCGGATCACTGATCCTGGCATCGGCGCCAGCAGGGATCCCTGCCGGATTTCCGAGCCGGGCACGGGGAAGCGGGGCACCGAGGTGAATGACACCGAACCCAGCGGCGAATCGACATATACGTTCTCGCCGTACCGGGACACCATGAAGGACGTCATCACGGCCTCGTGTTCGAGATTGACCCGGTCCGGTGTCGCCGAGACCACGATGATGCCGGCGTCCTCGGGCAGGCTTGTTCCGGTGCGGGTGACCCGGTAGGAAACCCGATGTTCGGTGCCGTCGGCGTCGCGAAACACCCTGCGTTGGTCGGCCGAGATCACGTTGCGCCACCCACTGGGAAAGTGGGCCATCACCCCGGCGGTGGCCCGGTTGTGGGCCGCAGCGGCGACGGCCGCGGCGATCAGCGCGAGGCGAACCTCGCGTTCCCCGGCCAGGGGGGCGGCCAACCGGTCGAGGCCATGGGTGTCGAAAAACGCGGTGTCGATGTCGCCGGCCAGGAAGCCGGGATGGCGCAACACATTGACCAGTAGGTCGCGGTTGGTACGCAGACCGTGCACGCGGGTGCGGGCCAGGGTGTCGGCGAGTACTTGCACAGCGCGGGACCGGGTCGGTGCGAAGGAGATCACCTTCGCCAGCATGGGGTCATAGTGAATCGAGACCTCCGAGCCGTCGATGACGCCGGAGTCCAGCCGGATACCGATCTGGGTCAGTGGACCGAAATGCGTTGCGGTACCGGGTACGTCGAAGTGATGGATCTGGCCGGCCTGGGGTTGCCACGATCGTGCCGGATCCTCGGCGTACAACCTGGCTTCGATGGAATGCCCGGTCGTTTGCGGGGGAGTTGCGGGCAGTGCTTCGCCGTCGGCGACCCCGAGTTGAAGCTCGACGAGGTCCAGTCCGGTGGTGAGTTCGGTGACCGGGTGCTCCACCTGGAGACGGGTGTTCATCTCCAAGAAGAAGAACTCGCCGTCCTCGTCGGCGAGAAACTCGACGGTGCCGGCGCCGGTGTATCCGACGGCGGTTGCGGCCAGACGCGCTGCGGTGAACAACCGTTCCCGCATGGCCGGAATGCGCTGCACCAGTGGTGAGGGCGCCTCTTCGATGATCTTCTGGTGGCGTCGCTGGATCGAGCACTCCCGTTCGCCGACGGCCCAGACCGTGCCGTGCAGGTCGGCCATCACCTGCACTTCGATGTGGCGGCCTCGTGGCAGGTAACGCTCACAGAACACCGTCGGGTCGCCGAAGAAGGACTGCGCTTCCCGTTGAGCGGCCAGCACCTGTTCGGCGAGTTCGGCGAGGGTTTCCACCACCCGCATGCCCCGACCGCCCCCGCCTGCCGATGCCTTGACCAGCATCGGTAACTGCTCCTGGGTAACCTCGGCGGCGTCGAGCTCGGCGAGTACCGGGACCCCGGCTGCGGCCATCAACTTCTTGGCCTCGATCTTCGAACCCATCGCCTCGACCGCGGCGGGCGGCGGGCCGATCCACCGGAGTCCGGCATCGTTGACCGCACGGGCGAAACCGGCGTTCTCGGAGAGGAACCCATAGCCGGGATGCACCGCGTCGGCACCGGCGCAGAGCGCTGCCTCAATGAGTTCCGGGCCGTCGAGGTAACTGTCGATGCGAACCCGGGCGTCAGCCTCGGCCACGTGCGGAGAACCGGCATCGGGGTCGGTATAGACCGCGACGGTACCGATGCCGAGGCGGCGGCAGGTGGAAAATACCCGCCGGGCGATCTCGCCGCGGTTGGCAACCAGAACACTGGTGATCACGTGGGACTCCGCTACATCCGGAAGACGCCGAATGTCGACGTCCCCTCGATCGGGCCGTTGGCGATGGCGGACAGGCACATCCCCAACACGGTGCGAGTGTCGCGGGGATCGATGACCCCGTCGTCGTAGAGCCGACCGGAAAGGAACATCGGCAGCGATTCCGCCTCGATCTGCGCCTCGACCGCGGCTCGCAACGCCGCGTCGGCATCCTCATCGAAGGGCTGTCCGCGGGCCTCGGTCGCGGCCCGGTTGACGATGGACAGCACCCCGGCCAACTGCGCCCCGCCCATCACCGCGGACTTCGCGCTGGGCCAGGCGAACAGGAACCGGGGGTCGTAGGCGCGCCCGCACATGCCGTAGTGACCGGCGCCGTAGGAGGAGCCGATCAGCAGGGTGATGTGCGGCACCGTCGAGTTGGACACGGCATTGATCATCATCGCGCCGTGCTTGATCATCCCGCCTTCCTCGTACGCCCGGCCCACCATGTAGCCGGTGGTGTTGTGCAGGAACAACAGCGGCGTGTTCGCCTGGTTGGCCAACTGGATGAACTGGGTGGCCTTCTGTGACTCCTCGCTGAACAGCACGCCACGGGCGTTGGCGAGAATGCCTATCGGATAGCCGTGCAGGGTTGCCCAACCGGTGACCAGTGATCCACCGTAGAGCCCTTTGAACTCATCGAAGTCCGATCCGTCGATGATGCGAGCGATCACCTCGCGCGGGTCAAAAGGAATCCGCAAGTCGGGCCCCACGATGCCGAGGAGTTCCTCGGGGTTGGCCGTTGGTTCGGCCGCGGGCTTCGATGCCGGGTGCGGCTTGACCCGGTTCAGGCGCGCGACGATCCGGCGGCCGATCCGGATAGCGTCGAGTTCGTCGGCGGCGAAGTAGTCGGCCAGACCCGAGATGCGGGAGTGCATTTCGGCCCCCCCGAGGGATTCGTCGTCGGACTCCTCGCCGGTGGCCATCTTCACCAGGGGCGGGCCCGCGAGGAACACCTTCGAGCGTTCCTTGATCATCACCACGTGGTCCGACATCCCTGGAATGTAGGCACCGCCGGCCGTGGAGTTGCCGAACACCAGCGCAATGGTGGGGATTCCGGCCGCCGACAGTCGGGTCAGATCGCGGAACATCCGGCCGCCCGGGATGAAGATCTCCTTCTGGGTGGGCAGATCGGCTCCGCCGGACTCGACCAGTGAGATCACCGGCAGCTGGTTTTCCAGCGCAATCTGGTTGGCCCGCAACACCTTTTTGAGCGTCCATGGGTTGGAGGTGCCGCCCTTGACGGTGGGATCGTGGGCGACGAGCATGCACTCGGTGTCTTCGATCACGCCGATCCCGGTCACCACGCTCGCGCCAACATGGAACTCGGTGCCGTAGCCGGCCAGCGCGCACAGTTCCAGGAACGGTGAATCTTCGTCGATGAGCAGTTCGATACGTTCACGGGCGGTCAGCTTGCCGCGGGCATGATGACGCTGGACATATTTCGGCCCGCCGCCGGCAAGCGCCTTCGCCAGTTCGGTATCCAGTTCGGCGAGTTTGGTCCGCATCGCCGCCACGGCCTCGATGTAGGTCGGCGAGTGCGGGTCGATGGCGGTGCTCACGGCAGGATCTCCTCGGGGATATCGACATGACGGCTGCGTAACCATTCGCCCAGTCCCTTCGCCTGCGGGTCGAACCTCGCCTGGTAGGCGACACCTTTGCCAAGGATGCCGTCGATGACGAAGTTGAGCGCGCGCAGGTTGGGCAGCAGGTGGCGAGTGATGGGCAGGTCCTTCGCCTCGGGCAACAACTCTCGCAGCAGTTCCACCGTGACGGCATTGGCCAGCCATCGCCATTGGGCGTCGGTGCGGACCCATAGTCCGATATTGGCGCTACCACCCTTGTCGCCACTGC
>Ga0307379_10011214_pt1 | contig 11785 bp, 5 predicted proteins | sample UN2MG_FD_202237 | JGI IMG/M metagenome (GOLD analysis project Ga0307379, IMG submission 202237) | Soil microbial communities from Risofladan, Vaasa, Finland - UN-2 | ecosystem: Environmental > Terrestrial > Soil > Coastal area > Acid sulfate soil | place: Finland: Risofladan, Vaasa | collected... | reverse complement strand
AAGCCCGGGCCGTCGATCGGCGTGCGCATGACTTGGAACGCTCGCCGGGCGATCTCGACCTGCCGCCGGTCTTCACGATAGACGCGGATTTCGTGGATCGCCCGCGGCTGGGCCATCACCAGGCGAATCCGCGTCGTGGCGACGTCATCGAATGCCAGCACGTTTCGCCGGAAGCGATCGTCGGGGACTTCGGCAACCGTTTTCCAGGCGTCGTCGAGCCACGCTTCGATCGTGAAGGGGCCAAGCTCCGACTGGGTCACGTGGACCGTATTGAGCGTCTGCGGCTTCGGCCAGGTCAGACAGACCCAGTGCGGCCCGGCGTCGGTCGATCGCGGTTGCCAGGCGTGCGACCGGTCGCCCTCGGGCCGGGTGAAGCCGTCGACCACGGCGGCCGCCGGCGACGCCTCGCTGGACGCGGTGACTTCGGCCGACCGGGCCAGGTCGTTCGGATCGCCATTGGGCAGCGAGATCAAGTAGGCCCCCTCCTTGAGCAGACGCTGCTGCAGCTCGGCAATGTGCTCTCGGTACACGCCCCGAGGCGTCGTGTCTTTTTCGGTGCAGATTCCGGCGGCCGTTCCCGCCGCGTGCCCGATCACGCCGCAGGTGAGCATCACCCGGGTGGTGCCGAGCGCGACGTGGGTGACCGAGATGTTCCGCCCGGCCATCAGCAGGTTGTCGACGTCCTTCGAGTAGATGCTGCGGAAGGGCACCGAGTGCGGCACGCGGCCGAATCCCTGCACGTGGTGCGCCGGGTCGCCCTCGTAGAAGAACCCGGCGGACGGATGGTCGTCGAGTCCCCAGCCCCCGTAGGCGATGCGGTCGGGGAAGAGCGTCTGGTCGGTGAAGTCCTGCTCCGTCATGACGTAGTCGCCGATCAGCCGGTTGCTCTCGCGTTTGCCGGCAATGTAACCGACCCAAGCCAGCTCGCAACGGGCGGCCTCTTCCTGCTGCGTCGGACAGTGGTTCTTGATATGGTCCCACATGCCGTAGATCACCCGCAGCAGATCGTCGCGGATTTCTTCGGCGTCGGCATACGTGTCGCGCAGTCCGCCCAGCTCGATCAGCCATTGCCAGTCGAGACTTGATCGCAGCGACGGGTGGCGGCGGGGGCCGAAGTCGCCGCACTCGGGAAAATGGTACGCCCAAGGCAGCGTGGGGAACGGTTTCGGGGCGTCCGTCAGCCGGGCGGCGAACTTCAGCGAGTTGCCCATCGTGTGCGGGTTGCCCGTCTCCGGCGCCAGCGATTCGTCGTAAACCGAGCGGGCCTCGCGGCCGTGCCGGTACTCGGCGCCCGCCCAGATGCCGATCACGCCGTCGCCCGTGCAGTCGATGAAGATGCGCCCGGGAAGACGCATGCGCCGGCCGGATCGGGTGTCGATCGCCAGGACGGCGGCGATGGTATCCGCGGCGCCGCTTTTCATCTCCACGCCGGTGGCGTGCGTATCGAGCAGCAGATCCAGGTTCTCTTCGGCGTCGACCAGCCGCCGGAGTCGCCCGGAGTAGACCCAGCTTTCCGCCGCCCGCTGGTTCCCGGCCGTGCGGACCTCTTCGATCAGTCCGCTTTCTCGAATGGGCCGATGCGCGCCGACCGGAGGGACGAGGATCTCGACGCTGGCGTTGCCGCCCAAGACGGGGCGATTCTGGATCAACACGGTGCTCGCGCCGTTTCGGGCGGCAGCCACCGCCGCCATGCACCCGGCCAACCCGCCGCCGACCACGACCACGTCGTGCGGGGGCATCTCCTCGATCTCACGGCTGACGCCGCCGTATTGTTCGCGGAGTTGGGCGATCGCATCCAAGTCGTTCGGCGGCGTGAAGTCGAGATCGTCGGTCAAGAGAATCGCGTCGCACCGGCCGTAATACCCGGTGAGGTCGCGCAGCCGTAGTTCCACTTTCTCTCCCAGCGGGTGCACGCCGCCGTCTTCCCAATGCCAGGCCGGCTTGCCCGAGCCGCCGAACTCCGGCCCGGCCGGTTTTCCGTCCAGGAGGATCTGGAACCTGCCGGGGTGATGTTCCGGCACCCAGTCCTTGGTCCGGACCCAGAGTCGATAGGAGCCGGCGTTGGGAAGCGTCGCGCGGGTCACGGCGTCGGCGACCGGTTTGCCCAGGCCGACGGCCAGCAGGTAGGGCGAGCCCATCTGGTCGATGAACTGCGCGTCGACGGCCCATCCGCCGCGGTCCTCGAACCGCTCGGCCTCGATCCAGACGGTGTTCGCACCGGAAGAGGAGGCCGCCGGGACGATCGCGGCCAAGAGTGTGCCGACGAAGAAGCAGGATTTCATAGTGTGGTCCTCCGATCGCGCGTGGTAGAGTATGACGAGTCTACCTCGCCCGGCGGGCCGCAGCAAGCGCGGATCTTGACAAGTCAAAGGAATTGGCTTCCATTATTGATTATGCTGGCGCCGACTCGTGTCGGTCTGGCAGTCGTTATTGCCAAGTCTGCGGCTATCTACGGTATGTGCGATCCGTATACCAATTGTTCAATCACAACATGAGCCGTCGTGAGAATCATGCTTCGTATCATTCTCGTATCATCGGCGTGTCTGCTGTTCGGTTTTCACGTCGCGGTCGCGGCTGCGTCGGAAGACATGCCTACGCAACCGGACGGCGCGAAAGACGTATTGCTCTATCCAGTCGAGCAAAAGGACGGTTGGGGTTTCATCAACAGCGAAGGGAAGGTAGTCATCGCCGGCCCATTCAGCAAAGCGTGGTGGTTCAGTGAGGGTTTGGCCCCGGTCGCAGTTGGGGACAAGTGGGGCTTTATCGACGCAACGGGAGAATTCGTCGTGAAGCCGATATATGACAATGTGGCCAGGTTTTCCGAGGGGTTCGCAGCCGTTCTCGCCGGGAAGAAATGGGGATACATCGATAGAAAGGGAACCATGGTTATCAAACCAGCCTTCGAGCACGCTAAAGCGTTTTCAGAAGGCTTGGCTCTCGTATGGAGCACTGATCGGAGAAGGGACCGCAAAAGCCGCATCGGCTATATCGACGAGACGGGAAGATTCGTCGTGGAGCCCCAATACTCCGGCGGCCTTTTCCGCGCGAGAGATTTCTCGGAGGGGTTGGCAGCCGTGACACTGACTGACGAGCCACGAATCGGCTACATTGATCGGGAAGGACGCATGATCATCAGCCCCGAGTTCACGTATGCCGAGGACTTCTCCGAAGGCCTGGCGGCCGTTGCTACAGGCCATCCCCTTCAACCACAGTATTTCTATATCGACAAGACCGGCAAACGGGTCCTTGCTCTCGATTCCAACGTGGCACACGCTTACGATTTCCAGGAGGGACTTGCCAGTATCAGGTACTATGGGGAGAAGGGCGAATTCTCCGATATGAGGGTGGGGTGTATCGACAAGCAGGGGCGCGTCGTCATCGATCCGGTCTTCTCGAATATTGGGCCGTTTTCCGAAGGACTCGCGTATGCAACGATGACACCGGCAGGAAAATTCGGGTACATCGATCGGACAGGCAAGATAGTTATTGAAATGAAGTTCGACTGGCCCGGGTCTTTCTCCAACGGCGTAGCGCAGGTACAGATCGACAACAGGGACTCATACATTGATAAGACCGGCAAATACATCTGGCCCCCCGCGTCGGGCGCCGTTGATGAACCGAGGAAGGCATCTCCGCCCGCAACGGATGCACCGATTGACGTCAAGCCAAGTAGGTGAGGATGTACCTCACAGAAGTCGCGAAGTGTCAGGCACAGCCTGACCTACTCGGCTTTCGCGTTTTCGTCCTTTCGCGCTTTCGCGATGATCTCGGAGAAGGACATCCCATAGGTCACCGGTCGCCGTCGGAGACGCCTCCCACAGCCGGACCGCATGAATGCGGTTACTACGAACGGTTCGTGTTCTTACCGGCGATCGAACCGGCGGGCGTCGCGGGCCCAATCGGGGGCCCAGTCGGGAACGGCGCAACGCTGGCGGATCAGCCAGTCGGGGATCTCGCCGAAGGGATAGCCGGCGTCGGGGACGAACAATCCGATCTCGCCCTGCGAACGATCCAGATCGATCTCTCCGCCGCCGAGCGAGAACAACGTCCGGCCGTCGCGACGGACCGTGACGTACTCGGCCGACGGGTCGATCGTCGCGTCGCCGGATTCCGTGGGGCCGAAGAGGATCTCTTCCCCGCCCACGCGGACACCGCCGTCCACCGCGGCCACTTCCGGAAGCCTGCCCGGATAGAGCACGGTGATGAACTCCCCTCGATCGGCCGCGATCGTCAGCCGGGCGCCCTGGGTCGATTCGCCGCCGCCGTTGTCGTGGCTCCACGGGAACGGCTCGAAGTCGAATTCCGCAGGCCGCGCACAATAGAGCGACAGGTTCCCGAACTCGACCGCGTTTCCGTTGCGGCGGACCCGATCGGAGTGGACGTGCATGCAATACGTCGCGCCGACTTCCTCGGGGCTCCAGAACTGATCGCGCAGCACGAAGTAATCCTGCGGCTTGCTCTTGACGAACACCACGGTGCGCCGGTAGACCAGCGGACGCTCGAACGGGTGCTGCGGATACTCCTGGTGCCAGATCTCCGGCGGGAGCTTTTCGACCTTGCGCAGACGCTCCGATTCGACCTGCCCGACGGCGACGTCGCAGTCGGCCGACGTCTTCAACGCGATCAGCCGTTCGTAGCCGTCCATGTTCGCGTAGGGAAACTCTTGGGTATGAAACGCCACGCGGTTGTGCATGTGTTCCTGCCCGGCACGGGGATTGTACGAGCAGTAGTGATCGACGGCGACGGCCCTGGCGTTGGCACAATAGTGGAAGGCCAGTTGATCGCCGTGGTAGTGGCCGCGATTGGGACCGCTCTTGAAGGCCAGATAGGTTTCGCCGGGCGTGCCGGGGTTGTTCGTGAAGATCGCCCCGAAGCCGGGAAGCTCTTCGGTCTTGAAGCGTCGCACCTCGTCGGCGGGCACCTCGACCGGCTTCGGCCCGCCGCCCTCCTTGCCCGGATGGGTGTCGCCCATCGGCAGCATCCGGCGGACGCCGCCGTCGGGCTGCGCCGTGCGTTTCTGGAAGTACTCGGCGGCCCGATAGCGCTGCCAGGTGGTCGGGTCGAAGCCGAGGTGTTCCTTGCAGATTTTGGCGATCTCGGTCCAGTGTCCCAGCGCGTAGCCGACGTAGCCGGGACATTCCTGGCTGGCCCCGCCGGGCAGCGTGATCGAGTGGTACATGTCTTCCCGCAGCTTCTGCTCGGCCATCCGCCGTAGCTCGTCGAAGCGAGGGTGGGTCTTGAGATTGGAGGTCATCGCCACCGGCACTTTGGCGAAGTCGGTGAAGAAGTTGGGGTTTTCGGGGCTCCAGTAGTTCCAATACGAGCCCCAGGCGTCGCCGTGCATCATCACCTGGGCGCGGGAGAGCGTGGAGAGGTTGCCCTCCTTGCCGGCGTTGGCCACGGCGGCTCGGCCGGCGCCGCGGATGCCGCCCGAGGGATTCATCTGCCCGCCGTTGTAGAAGTCCATGCCGGAGAACGAGCCGTCTTTGCCCGACCATTCGAGAAAGAACTGGTGGTTGAGCTTGTCGAGGCCCTCCCAGGCGTATCGGGCGACGTAACCGACGTCGGCCGGATCGAGCGCGGGCGCGAAGAGCCACCAGACTCGCTGCCCCTTCCAGGTCGAGCCGCGCACGCCGGCGTAGTCGCCGCCGGGCCGGACCACCGCTTCGAGGCTGTTCTGGTGCGGCCAGATCCACGCCGATGCGCTGACGACGACCGCTCCGAGATAGTCCCCGCCGTCGGTCGCGGCAAAGTACCAGCCGTCCTTGTAGTGCTGATTCCAGCGGGGAAATAGATTGAGGAACAGATCCTCGCGGGCGTAAGGCAGGCCGCCGGGGCGCAGCGGCCGGCGCGGTTCGACCCGTCCGCCGACCAGTCCCGAGCCGGCGCCGCCGCTGAACGGCTGCGAGACGCCTTCCCTGGGCGACCAGCCTTGGGATGCCTCCAGTTCCCAGTAATCACCCCGCGACATTTCGTGGCGATCGAGGATCTCGGCGTGCCGCCAGCCGGGGCCGAGCGTGACGTCGATCTCGGCGAAGGCGGGCACGTTGCCGTAGAGCCCGGCCATGGCGTCGAAGTCGTAGCGGAGGCGGACTTTGCCCAGGATGGTGCCGTCGGCGATGACGGTTGCCGTGAATTTGCGAAGCGGCAAGTCGCATTGCCAGAAGCTGCCGCCTGCCCATTTCCCGCCGCTGAGTCTCACGGCGGCGATCGGTCCGGGAATGTCGTTTTTCGCCTCGGCGGGCAGCTTCACGGCGACCAGGCCGTTGTCGAGCACGTAGACGCCGCCTTCCCGGCGCACTTGAACTTTGGGCCGGAATCCCTTGGGACGGCCGGAGAGCACCTGGTACTGGTGCGACGCTTCCGGCGCGAAGTCCGAGCAGACCCAGATCCAGTTCTTGCCGTCGATCTCTTCGACCTGGCAGGGCACCTCGACGCCGTCCTCCATGACGACGAACGACCCGGCCGGCCCCGGCGGAGATTCTTTCAGCCGGACGACTTCGTTCTCATAGGCACGTTTGGTCGGATTGATCAGCGTGGACGCCTGGCCGAGGGCGCACACGGCGGCGATGAGAAACGAGGCGTTGACGATCGCGAGGCGCGCGGGCATGGTTCTCTCCCGGCTTTGGTCGCAGTTGGCAACTGTCTATCCCTGGCGGTCTTCTCGGAAAGCCGTCGAAAAAGGGGACAGGCACCGGGCCGGCATACGTTTCTTCGTGACTCTGGAGCCGAAACACGGCCCGGAGCCAGTCCCCATTTTCGACTCACCGCTAACAGTCTGAGTTACTTCCGTTTGTTCTCGAACCACACCGGTCCGCCGAACTTGCCCGTGACCACGACGTCCAGGTCGCCGTCGCCGTCGAGATCGACGACCGGGGCGCTCAAGCCGGCCCCGATTCCCTCGTCGAACGAGATGGCGTGTTTCAGCCACTGGGGCGTCGGCCCGGGTTTCAATTCGTACCAGTACACGCCCAGCGGGCCGAAGGGGTCGGGGTCGCCGCCGTTGTGGGCCAGGAAACGCTTGCCGGTGACCAGATCCGGATCGCCGTCGCCGTCGAGGTCGGCCAGCGTGATGCTGTGGGCCTGGCTCCACGACTTGTCGATCTCGTGCTGTTTCCACTGGCGCTGGTCGCCTTCCCGGACCTGCTCGAACCAGTAGATCCCGTGGCCGTGCGCGCTGCTGGCGATCGCGTCGGGCAATCCGTCCGCGTTGACGTCGCAAACGCGGATTTGCGCCGTGTGGCCCGATACCGGGTACGCGTGCCGGCGCCACGGGTCCCGGCGGGGGTCGGCCGGCGCTTCGTACCAGGCTCCCGGCCGCAGGATGTCGGGCCGTCCGTCGCCGCTTAGGTCGCCTACGCCGCCGCCGTAGGGGAGCTTTTCATCCGACACCACGTAGCGGACGATCCGGGTCTGGCCGTCGGCGTCGCGGACCGCCTCGTACCAGACGGTGGGCGGCACGTGCGGCAGGACCTCGTCGGCCCGGCCGTCGCCGTCGATGTCCCAAAGGTCGCCGCACTCGAAATTGCCGCTCTGCGTGTCGACGTCCTGTTCGGCCCACGGCGCGCCCAGCGTGCCCGGGTTGCGGCACCACCACGCCTTCCTGGCGAACCAGTCGCAGGCGACCACGTCGAGCCGGCCGTCGCCGTCGCAGTCCAGCGGCAGGTTCATGAAATCGTTCATGTAGCCCTTGCCCTGTTCGTCCACGTTGCCGCCGAGTTCGCGGATCTTCACCGCCTTGAAGTCCGGGGCGAGGTAGAGATAGGCTCCGGCGACGATGTCGAGCTTGCCGTCGTTGTTCATATCGCCCACGCCGCAGGCCTCGCTGCGATAGTTGCCCACGCGATGGGCGACGAATTCCACGGGCGAAGGCGTCGCGCCGGGAGCCTCGGCTCCGACCGCCGGCGCGCCGAACGACACGATACCAACCGCCAAGAAGGCCGCGACGGTCAAGAGCGGCGTAAGTCCAGTACGGTGCAACATGGTTGCTCCTTTCGCGAGGAATGCACGGGTCCCCTCTCCCGCGTGCGGGAGAGGGTTAGGGTGAGGGCGATTCGCCGAAAACTCTCTTGCTGTGCTTGCGCATTTTCTCTCTGCCCTCACCCCCTGCCCCTCTCCCGCAAGCGGGAGAGGGGAGATTGTCGCTGCTTCGCCGATGTTCTTACGATTACTTCTATCCGGCGGCCTTCAGTGCGGCCTGGTCCATCAGCGCCTTGGCCCGGTCGATCTCCGAACGCTCGCCGCCGGCTTCGATCATCGCTTTCATCGCGGCGGCCACCGCGGCGGGATCGGCATCGAGGACCTTCGCGGCGATGGCCAAGGCGGTCTCTCCCGCTTCGGGGCGCAGTGCCGCGTCGCGCACGCAGGGCACGGCCAGAGAGAGCCCTTCCGCCGTGGGAAACCGGGCGAGCACCTCCAACGCCAGCTTCTTCTCATCCGGCCGCCACGCGATCTGCAGGGTCTCGCCGCACATGGCCGTCCGCTCGTCGATGGGAACGTCGAACTGCCGGGCGATGCGCAAATATCCCCGCAGGGCGCGGAGCTTGTATTTCTCGTCCTCGAGCGTCTTCGCCAGATCCAGCAGCACCGGCGCGGCGTCGGGACTCATCCACTCGCCCAACAGCCGGCTGGCCGCGTCGCACAGGGCGTCCTCGTCGCTACGAGCGGCCGCGGCCATGCCCGCTATGGCCTTCTCGCCGGCGACCGCGCCGACCAGTTCCAACAGCGCCACCTTGCGGTCGACCGGCGTGCCGGGCATCGCGGCCAGGAGCTTCGAGGCCGTCGCATTGCGGTCGGGCATGCGCGTGCAGGCCAGCAGCAACGCGGTTCTTGCGACGTCGGCCTCCTGTGCGTCTTTCGGCTCGACCAGACGTTGGATCAGCTTGTCGAGCTGGTCGAAGCCGACGGTCATTCCCAGCGCGTTGAGGGCCGCCAGGCGGACCGGTTCGTCGTCGCTGTCGGCGGCTTCGAGCAGTTGGGGAACCGCCGACTGGATGCCGCGGGAACCGACCACCTGAATGAGCACGGCCTTCGTCGGGCCGCTGACCTGGCCGAGACCGGCGGAGATGGCTTTGTCGATCGCCTCTCCCTCCAGCCTGTCGAGACTCTCCAAGGCCCGCTGGCCGAGTTCACCGGCGGCCTGGGCCGCTTCGACCAGGACGGGCACGGCCGACGCATCGCCGATCTGGCCGAGCACGCGAACCGCCGCCACGCGCGTCCGCCACGAGCCGTCTCGGGCGGCCTCCAACACGACCGGCAGCGCCGCCGGATGGCCCAGGTCGCCCAGCGCGTAGATCAGCGGCACCATGCGCGGGTCGTCCTCCGGGCCGGCCTCGCCGAGCTGGAGCGTCTCGTTCTCGGCGACGGTGACCGTCTTTTCCTCGTCGCCGAGCGAATAGGTCACCTGAAGCGACTTGACCTGACTTGGCGCCGGGTCGCCCGCCAGGTCGTTCGAGACCACGATCGAGAGTTGGTGGTTGCTCATGGCGGCGGCGAGCTTGGCGGTGACGTCGGCCCATTGGTCGCCCGCTCCGTACCGCGCACTTTTGAGCACCGGGGTTTCCGGCGCCTCGGGGCGCGGCTGCCGGAGCCGGCCCAATTCCTCGATCACCGCCTTGGTCACCTCGGGGGTGCCCAATTCGCGGGCCGTGCGAAGTCCGATGTAAAACATCTCCCGGTCGTCCGCGCGGAGTTGCTCGATCAACAGCGGCAATCCGGCCGACCCCCGGGCGAGGATCGCGCCGCGGGTCCCTTCGACGATTCGCTGCCGGGGCACGTCGGCCTGGCGGATCAGGTCGTACCACTTCACGGCGTCGGCCTGATTGCCCGCGTTCAGCGACTTCTCGGCACACAGCACCAGCCCTTCGGCCGCGGCCGAACGGACGTCGGGCGAAGCACCGGCCAGCGCGGTTTCAAGGGGCTTGGCAGCCGCCGGGCCGCCGATCTTGCCCAGGGCGACGGCCGCGGCCGAGGCCACTTCGGCGTCGCGGTCCTTCAGGCGAGCGGCTAATGCCTCGACCGCGCCGGCGTCGCCGCGAACGCCGATCGAATTGATCACGCCGATCAGCAATCGGCCGGTCACCTGGCCCATCGCATCGCGCAAGGCGGCATCCGCTTCCGGGTCGGGAATCACCTCCAGGGGAATCCGCGCCCAGGAGGCCAACTCGGCGTCGGCCAGGAGCGGGGCCAGTGCGGGCACGGCCTTCGCGGTTCCGCACAGGGCCAACTGCTTGCAGGTGATCGCTTTGGTCGCCTTCGGAGCGTCGGATTGGAGCACTTCGATCAGCACCTGCTGGCGATCGTCGGCCGGGTTGCCGGCGTCGGCCGCGCAGGCCGTCCGCGCCGCTGCGACAAGCGCCAGCGCAAGCAGCACGGCACCCACGTATAGGAATCGAACTTTCGACATGACAAGGTTCTCCTCGGTGTATGGATTGCGATCTGTTCAGGCCAAACGTTACAGCCGCCACGGTGCGCGGAGGGCCTCGCTCCGCAGGCGGTTGGCCTCCTCGTCGCCGATGAATTCGTGCGTGGCCGGGTCGTAGTGGACGGTCCGACCCAGGAAGATGGCGACGTTCAACGCGTGGCAGGCGATATGGCCGTGGCAGGCCACCTCCGCGTTGGCCAGCGGCTGCGAGCGGCTCTTCACGCAGTCGAGGAAATCGCGGATGTGGAAGGTGGCCGGATAGCCGCCGATTTCGGCGACCTTGCGCCCGGCCAGCAGGGCCGGCGAACTCAGCGCCAGCTTGCCGCTGTCGCCCGCCTCGACCCAGCCGGTGTCTCCCTCGAATCGCACCGGGCAGGAGCCCAGCCCCAGCCAGCCGTCGCCGCGCAGGACCAGTTCGACCCCGTTGGCGTACAGGGCGGTCGCTCGTCCGCCTTCCGCCGCATGATATTCCACCGGGGAGGTGCCGTCGGCGTCGTTGGCCCATTGGCAAAGGTCGACGCAGTGCGAACCCCATTCGAGCACGCCGCCGCCGACCATGCCGCCGCCCTTCTCGAAGTTGAACGCGCTGCGCATCAGGCCCGCGTTGTACGGTCGCCAGGCCGCCGGCCCCAGGTAGAGATCCCAATCGGCCTCCTCGCGGGGCGGCTCGGGATCGGCCGACGCCCAGCCGCTCATGCCGGTTCCCATCCCGCCCGGGTGGGCGTGGACCGTCTGGAGCTTGCCGAGCTTGCCGGTTTGGGCCAACTGCACGGCGAACTGGAAATGGGGCAGGTTGCGCCGCTGCGTGCCGGCCTGGAAGACGCGGCCCGTGCGGCGGAACGTCTCGGCCAGGATCAGGCTCTGGCTGACGTTCTTCGTGCAGGGCTTCTCGCAATACACGTCCTTGCCCGCCTTGGCCGCCGTGACCGAGGCGGTGGCGTGCCAGTTCGGCCCGGTGGCGATCAACACCGCGTCGATGTCGTCGCGGGCCAGCAGATCGCCCATGTCGCGATAGGTCTGGCAGTCCTGGTTTCCGTGGTGCGCATCGGCCCGACTCTTGATCGACTCGCGGCGTGCGGCCTTCACGTCGCAAACGGCGACGAATTGCACGTCGGGCTGGGCCAGGAAACAGCCGAGGTCGTACGAGCCTCGACTGCCGATCCCGATGCCGCCCACCACGATCCGTTCGCTCGGGGCGAACCCGCCGTCCCGGCCCAATGCGGCGGCCGGGATCAGTTGCGGCACGGCCAGCGCGGCGCCGGTCCCCAGCGCGGTCTTCAAAAACTGCCGTCGATTGGCTCGGATGACTCGTTCGAACATAATGGATCTCCCGTTGGTTGTAGGTGACGGTAGCCTGATTAT
>Ga0307379_10011213_pt1 | contig 11786 bp, 11 predicted proteins | sample UN2MG_FD_202237 | JGI IMG/M metagenome (GOLD analysis project Ga0307379, IMG submission 202237) | Soil microbial communities from Risofladan, Vaasa, Finland - UN-2 | ecosystem: Environmental > Terrestrial > Soil > Coastal area > Acid sulfate soil | place: Finland: Risofladan, Vaasa | collected... | reverse complement strand
GATAGGAGGATATCATGAAAGGTCGAGCATTACTGATGATCCCTGGCCCGATCGAGTTTGAACCGGAGGTACTTCAGGCGCTTGGCGCTCCTACGACCAGTCATGTTGCGCCGGAATTCATCGAGGTATTCGGGCAGGCTCTTGAGAGAATGCGAAAGGTATGGCTATGCCCTTCGGGACAGCCCTTTGTCGTCGCTGGGTCCGGGATGCTCGCCCTGGAGATGGCCGTGGTGAACCTGATCGAACCGGGTGACAAAGCACTGGTTCTGAGCACCGGCGTATTCGGTGATCGCTACGCCGAATTGCTGCGCCGTTACCACGTAGAGGTGACCGTGCTGCGTGCACCCGTTGGTGACACGGTTTCATTGCAGCGGGTGGAAGAGGAGCTGAAGGCGCACTCGTACAAGCTGATGACTATCACTCACGTGGACACGTCAACTGGGGTTCGCACGGATGCAAAGTCCTTAGCCGCTATCGCGCACAAGTGCGACACACTGACCGTACTTGACGGGGTCTGCTCCGTAGCCGGTGAAGAGCTGCGCCAGGAAGAATGGGGCATCGATGTGGCGCTCACCGCCTCCCAGAAGGCGATCGGCGTCCCTCCCGGGCTTGCGCTCATGATCGCCAGTCCTCGCACGCTTGCGACATGGCGCGGAAGAGAAACACCGGTGGGCAACTACTACGCAGACTGGGGCAATTGGCTGCCGATAATGGAAGCCTACGAAGCACGGAAAGCCAGTTATTTCGCCACGCCTCCGGTGAACCTCATCTGCGCCCTTAACGTTAGCCTGGAGAGGATCCTGGAAGAAGGAATGGAGACGCGCTTCCATCGTCACCAGAGGTTCGGAGACGCGTGCAAGGCAGCCATACAGACATTGGGATTGGATCAGGTTCCCACTGATCCAGCACATGCGGCGGCAACTCTTACCGCCCCCTACTACCCGCGAGGGGTCACGGGATCAGCGTTTCTTCCCAAGGTCAAGGACGCTGGAGTGATCCTAGCCGGAGGGCTACATCCTGATATCAAAGAGAGGTACTTCCGCATCGGACACATGGGAGCAGAGACCGCGGGCGATCTGCTGGCCACGATCGGCGCCGTCGAGGCGGGACTGCGCGGGTGTGGTTACCAGTTTGAATTGGGGGCGGGAGTGAGCGCGGCTCAACGCGTTCTGCGCGGCTAGAGGTGCACAATGGTTCCTAAGGTTTATGAAATCGGGATTGCAGCTAATGATCATATGACCACTCGCGGAATCGAGTATCTCAACAAGTGTGGTGTCAGATACGAAGTCCTCACCTATCATCATGACAGAAAGGGAGCGAAGTACGCCGCGCACATGCTCGGTCTACCGCCAGAGATCGTCATCAAGAGCCTCGTATTCCAGGCCGATGATGCATCATTCCTGTTCGCCCTGATGAGCGGGGAGGGGAGCGTGAGCGAGAAGAAGCTCGCCCGCGCGAGCCACCACAAGCACGTCGCCCCGTCCAGCCAACATGACGCAGAGCGGATCACCGCCTATCAAGTAGGCGGGATCAGCCCCCTCGGGGCGAAGAACCTGCTCCTCGTCTTCCTCGATCGCACAACTGCCTCCCATTCGGAAGTGGTGATCAACGCCGGTGCGCGCGGGACACTCGTCAGACTGGCGACAACTGACCTCGTTAGCGCTACCAACGCGTCCATCGCCGACATCCGCATCGAGTAAATCACAAGAGCATTCCTCTCGCCCGCTCGCTATCGCTCGCTCAAGACGCGGGGACCGCCAAGAAGCAGATTCCCGTCTTGTTCTTTTCCTATTGCGTCTTCCTTGGCGTCCTGTTTGTCAGAACATGACGGTAGACAGGCCTTCGCGAGAGAATGTTTTGGCTCTGCTGATCACGCAGGACGAGATCTGTTCAGCATCATCGCCTGTCCATCCGATGAAGAATAGATCGAGAAGTCTCCTACGCCGAAAGGCCTTCCAGCTCGTCGATCATACCTTGCAGAACGTCGAAACCACCCTGCCAGAAATCGGGTGAGGCAATGTCGATCCCGGCCTCGGCGAGGATCTCTTGTGGACTCTTCGATCCACCGTAGGAGAGGATCCTCAGGAACTTGGGAACGAACGACGCGTCCTCTTCCTTGTAGCGCTTGTACAGCGCCAGCACGAGGAGCTGCCCGAAGCTGTAGGCGTAGCAGTAGAAGGGAGTCCCATAGATGTGCGGGATGGAGACCCACTCGTAGCGGAATTCATCGCTCACTTCAACGGCATCGCCGAACTGCTCTTTCAAATTCGCCAGATACCTCTCGGATAGCACATCGCTCGTCGCACCAGCCTTGATCATGGCGTGCGCCTCGCGCTCGAAGAGCACGAAGTACGCCTGCCTAGCGACCGTAGCGTAGGTCCCGTCGACAAAGCGGGCCAGCATATCACGCCGCAGTCTTGGGTCGAATTCGCTCTCCAGTTGATGCTCCAACAGTAGGATCTCGGAGAATACGGATGCCGTCTCCGCCAAGGGCAGTGAAGAATGAAAGGTGAGCGGGGAGTGATCGGCGGCCATGAGGGCGTGCACCGCGTGTCCCAGCTCGTGGGCCAGGGTGGAGACGTCCCCACTCTTGCCGTTGTAGCTTGTCAACACCCACGGGGTAACTCCTGGGAGGACACCGTGGCAGAAGGCGCCACCGTACTTGCCTGTGCGCACTTCGGAATCGAGATGGCCTTCATCAAGGACGCGTTTAGCATGTGCAGCCAGTGTCGGGGAGAACGCGTTCAAGCTGGAGAATATGGTGCTTATCGCCTTGTTGAACGGATACGTCTTTTCTGATGAGCTCAGGGGGGCGTAGATGTCGTAGCGTCGCAGCCGCTCTATCCCCATCCAACCTGCTTTCATGCGAAAGTAGCTCTGGAACATGTCGACGTTGTCGCGGCAGACGTCAAGGAGGACATCGACCGCCGCATCGGGAACGTCGTTTCTCAGGTTGCGCGACGAGATTGGGGAGGAGAAGCCGCGCAGGCTCACCTGTTCATCGGCCCAGTTACGCACTACGTGTTGGTAGATCTGCCCGAGCACGGTGCTGTTCTCGCCGTAGACGTGGTACAGTTCCTTGTACGCGCGCTCGCGAAGCTCGGGGCGGGGATCGCGGGCGTAGGTCATCAGCTCGGAACGGGTGAGCGACTTCACCTCACCATCGACCTCCATGTTGAACGTAAACTCGCTCGTCAGCATCTCGTACAGGGTGACGAGCGCCTCCACTCCGTTTAGGTCCTTGATGTTGATCACCTTCTCCACCGGCTCGGAGAGGGTGTATGGCTTGTAACGGCGAAGCGAACGCAGGTAGTAAGCGAGATCGCCGCTTGAGCGACGGAGCCGTTCGGTAGCGGAATCATCCAACCCTTTCCACCACAGCTCGAAAAAGAGGATACGATTGTGCGCATCGGCGAGGACACTCTCGACGCGGCCACGGAAGGAGAGCGCGGCCTGATTGTGGGTGTCCTCGGCAAACCAGAGCTGCCCGTACGCCCCCAGACGCCGCACGAGTGACCCGATGCGCTCCACGATCTTCAGCGACGCGGCAAGGTCATCCGTGCTGATATCGGCAGCGAGAGTCGTCCGCCTTCCTTCCAGGGCACTGACCGCACGCTCAAGCTGATCAAGGTAATCACTTCCAAGATCCTCCGGCCGATCAACGCTTGGAATCAGGTCAGCAAGTGACCAGCGTCCCTGCTCGTAGACATGTTCGTTCATCTCATTCCTCTCAAGTAGCGTTCCTGGGCACCTATTATACGGGATTAGCACCTGTGCCGGCAAGGCCAATCTCCGTGGCTACTTCGCGCATCCCCGCAATCACATCTTCGAACAGATCCTTCAATTCCATCCCGAGCATCTGCGCGCCGTTTGCGATAACCTCGCGGTTAGCCCCGGCAGCAAAGCTCTTGTCCTTCCACTTCTTAGTGATAGACTTGACCTTCATGTCGAGGACGCTCTTCGACGGGCGCACGAGGGCCGCGGCGGTAACTAGTCCGGTTAGCTCATCGATCGCGTACAGGACCTTCTCCATCTCCTGTTGCGGCTCGACATCCGTGACAAGCCCCCAGCCGTGTGACATGATCGCCCGAATGTAGTCCTCCGGCCAGCCGCGCTCCTCCAGGATCTCCTTCGTCTTCTGGCAGTGCTGCTGCGGATAGCGCTCGTAGTCGAGATCGTGTACGAGGCCGATGATCCCCCACTTTTCTTCATCCTCGCCGCGCTTGCGTGCCATGTAGCGCATTACTCCCTCGACAGACAGAGCGTGTTTGATCAGGCTACTCGAGTGGTTGTACTCTTTCAATAATGCAAATGCTTCATCCCTTGTTGGTATATGTCCCAATATTTTGCCTCCTTTTATATTTTAGTGACGTTCATTGTCCATCCAAACTTCCATTTAACTATACATCCCAAAGTGGCGGTATCCAATCACTTGACAGTGATCCACAAAATAGGTATTGTTGGCAATGGTTAGAAGGCATGGTTGACTGGCCAATGTACCAAGGAGGGACTGTGGCAGCAGCGTTCAAGAAGTTGGATAGCAAGAAGCGCAACGTCCAGATCGCCGAACAGATAATTGCTTCCATTCAAGATAGCACTTATAAACCCAGCGAGCGGCTTCCATCTGAACGAGAGATTGCCGAACAGATGGACGTCAGTCGCCCCTCGGTAAGAGAGGCGCTGTGCGCTCTAGAAATGGTTGGGCTCCTGGAGAGTCGGGTCGGTGACGGAACCTACGTGCGCAGTACCGATCCAACGTCCACTCGTGCCCAGGCTTTGGCTATCCTCGAGATGAGCGAGAGCCCATTTGATGTCCTCGACGCACGACGCATCCTGGAGACCACTGTGGCCGGGATCGCCGCGCAAAGGGCAGAACAGGCAGACTTGGAATTGATGCGGGAAGCTCTCTCGTTGATGAACCAAGCGACACAAAAAAGAGACGATGATGCCTACTTGCACGCTAATATCGACTTTCATATCGGCGTTGTGAAGGGGGCGAAGAATTCATACCTGGAAAACGTGATCACACCATTGATCCGTACCATGGAAGATCGACTGTCGCGAGCGATGCGCAGGAGCTACCTAACCGAGCATGGGCAGGGACTGAACGCGTACAAGATTCATGAGCGGATCTTCCTGGCAATAGAAGATGCTGATCCCGTCGCAGCAAGAAAAGAGATGGAGGAGCACTTTCGCGATGTGAAGACTTATCTCAGTGAAGACTACAAGCAGGGGGGTGATACATCGCTTATGGATTGAACAGCCGAGGCAATTGAGAAGAGAGATTGCTGTCACCAAGTGTGTAGTAAAGGAGGAAAAAGGATTATGAGAGTAAGAATAATGATACCGAAAAATGTGGCACTAGCAGTGGTAGTCTTGCTGGCAGGGTTGATGATCACCCTCCCCACCATGGCAAACGATCCATCGACGTTGGTCTACGGCGCTGATTCCGATGTGCAGGGACTATCTCCTATCCTAACCAACGACCGAGTGTCGGCCAACGCCACGGATCAAATCTACGACACTCTGTTCGTGAGAGACTGGGACACCATGGGTATCAAGCCCAGTCTGGCGCTCAGCTACGAGAACCCCGACTTATTAACATGGATTATCCATCTGCGCCAGAACGTTTTGTTCTCCGATGGAACGCCGTTCAACGCTGCTGCGGTGAAGTTTACCTTCGAACGACTCCTCGACCCCAAAGTGGCCGCGCCGCGGGCCAGCCTACTCAACATGGTGGACAAGATCGACGTGGTGGACGACCTGACAGTAAAGATCACCACCAAGTATCCGTTCGGTCCGTTCCCGGCAATCCTCACCCACGGTAACTCCGAGATCGTCAGTCCGACAGCGGTTGCCAAATATGGCGATCTGATGCAGAACCCGGTCGGTACTGGTCCATTTAAGCTGGAAGAATGGGTCCCTGGGGATCACATCACCTTGGTCCGGAATGATAGCTACTGGGGGGATGCTCCTAAGCTCCAGCACGTGATCTTCCGAGTTATACCTGAAGGATCGACACGCGTTGGCCTCCTGCAGACGGGAGAGCTCGACTTTACCGATCTTGTCCCTACCCCGCTCTTTGCCACCCTTAAGGATGACCCCGAGGTGACTGCCGTGGCTCCGCTGGGAACTCCTATCCGTTATCTGTCGTTTAACTTTCAGCGGGATCTGTTACAGAACCTGAAGGTGCGTCAGGCAATCGCCATGGCCATCAATCGCGAGGACATCGTGACTGCCCTCGATGGTTTAGCTTCGGCATCGAAGTCAATTATCGGGCCTAAGGTATTCGGGTATGATCCCACTGCAGAGGCGCTCGGCTACGACTACAACCCGGAGAAAGCAAAGGAGCTCCTCGCTGAGGCAGGTTATCCCGATGGACTCACCACCACTCTGTGGTACGGTGTTACCGGAGACTATCCCACAGTGGCACAGGTGCTCCAAGAGCAGCTGAGCAAGATCGGAATCAAAGTGGAGCTCAAAGGGCTCGATTGGGCAACGTTCCTCGATGCAACGCTCAATGGCGAACAGGATATGTTCCTCCTCGGGTGGACCAATCTGACCGCTGATGGTGAGGAATTGGTCTATCCGAACCTCCACTCGGACAACATTGGAGGCGCCAACCGTTCCTTCTACGGCGACCCGATCACGGATGAGTTGATCATGGCCTCGCGGGTGAATGTGGATCAGAAAGTGAGATTGGCCGCGCTAGAAGCGGCAAACGCTGCATTAATTGCCAATGGGGCATGGATCGCTCTGTACGACCAGCTCAATATCCTTGCCTACAACAATAGCGTTAAGAACCTGGTCGTAAACCCGAACCAGGGTTGGATCCTAAGAGACGTGTATAAGCAATAACGGTCTCGCGCTTCCCGGGGAGGGAGAACCCTCCCTCCCCGTTTTCTAACCTGTAAAGGGACAAATGACTGCCTATCTCATACGCCGGCTATTAGCACTAATCCCGACACTGTTCGCCGTGACTGTGGTAACTTTTTTTGCCCTCCATTCCGCTCCCGGAGATCCGGCAAGCATCTTAGCCGGGCCACAGGCTTCAGCACAGGATATTGCCAACATCCGCCATAACCTGGGGTTGGATCAGCCCGTTATCAGCCAGTACTTTCGCTACCTATGGAAGCTGTTGCACGGAGATATGGGGATTTCCCTCACCACTCGGCGTGCGGTGACGTCGATGGTGCTGGTGCGCTATCCGAATACCGTTCGCCTCGCCTTTGCCAGCATCTTGATCACCATCATCCTCGGAGTAAGTGGTGGGGTGATCGCGGCAATTCGCCCGCGGTCCATCCTGGACAATATCACCACCCCTATTGCGCTGGTGGGGGTAGCAATGCCTGGATTTTGGCTAGGTTTGATGCTAATGTATGTATTTGGGATAAAACTCCGATGGCTCCCTGTGGCTGGGTTTACCCATCCTGCTTGGAGCTGGGGAGGAATCAAGGATATTATCATGCCTGCTTTCTCTCTCGGGTTTCTCGGGGTGGCCTCTGTCCTGCGCTTGACGCGCTCCTCCATGCTCGATGTCTTGGGAAGAGAATACATCCGTACTGCGTGGTCAAAGGGTCTATCAGAATGGGCAATCATCGTCAAACACGCCTTCCGCAACGCCGCCATTCCGGTGGTGACCATCCTCGGAATGCGCATGGGCATATTTCTCGGGGGAACGGTAATCATCGAATCGGTCTTCGCGATAAACGGTGTCGGGCGGATGGTCTTGCGATCAATACTAACACGCGACTATCCGGTGTTGTCGGCTGCGGTTCTGCTTATTGCAGCAACGTTTGCGATCGTAAACTTGTTGGTCGATGTCTCCTACAGTCTAATCGATGTAAGGATCCGGTATGACTAAAAGCACTAGCTTGTGGCAGTTGCGAATACGAATGTTTTGCAAGGATCGGTTGGCAGTTGTGTCTCTTGTTGTCATATTTATCCTATTGATGAGTGCCATCCTTGCTCAGGTCATTGCCCCTTATCCTCCCGCGGCGCAGAGAATGTCGGAACGACGGCTTCCGCCGGGAAGCCCTGCGCATCTCCTGGGAACGGACGGATTTGGTAGAGATATCGCCAGTCGACTCGTCTACGGAGGACGGATCTCCCTGATAGTGGGATTAGTCTCTGTTGGCGCAGGGATGTTGATCGGAATGACGCTGGGGCTTATTGCTGGCTATTTCAAGCGCCTGGATAACCTGATCATGAGGGTGATGGACATCCTGCTCGCCTTCCCTGGTGTCCTTATTGCGATAATCGTCGTCGCCATCCTCGGTCCTGGTTTATACAATGTGATTATCGCGATCAGTGTCTTCTCCATCCCCATGTTCGCTCGCCTCACCCGTGCAGCAACTTTATCGGCAAAAGAGGAGACCTACGTGTTGGCAGCGCGATCACTCGGGGCCTCGACCTCGCGAATACTCCTGCAACACATTCTTCCCAACATCATCTCGCCGATCATCGTGTTCGCCACTGTGCGTATCGGTGTTTCCATCCTCAATGCCGCCGCGCTGAGCTTCTTGGGCATCGGAGCGCAACCTCCTCTGCCAGAGTGGGGAGTGATGATCAGTGAGGGGCGGGATTTCCTGTATACAAGCCCGCACATTGCTTTCGTTCCTGGGCTGGCAATCCTGATCGTGGTATTATCGTTCAATTTACTGGGGGACGGAGTCCGTGATGCGCTTGATCCGTTTCAGTCGCACTGATGATATATCCTAAGAGTTCATTGGCGAGGACAAATGATAATAAAGATCATGTTTATACATCAGTCAAAAGATCTTCTAAGGAGGTAGACGAATGAATACCGATGCAATTATGGAGCTTGCCCTAGAGATGGCCGGTCTAGCAGAGATCCCTGGCGATACTGCCATCTACCTTCCCGGGGGAAATGTCGAGCGGGTGCTGTTTGGCATCGACATGGAAAGTGCTGAGGTGCTCCTCGCCCATACCCTGGGGTATGACCTCGTCATCTCGCATCATCCTATGGGGGGCGAAGCAATACTCAACTTTCATCTGGTGCTCAAGCGGCATGTACAACAGATGATCACTGCTGGGGTCCCCGACGACGTGGCGCAGAAGGCGGTCGATGGCCTTATATACGAACGCCGCATCCTCAACTCGATGCGCAACTATGATCATGCCCCCTCGGTCGCTCGGCTGTTGCACATGCCGTACATGAACATCCACACCCCTCTTGATGAGATCGGAAGGATGCGAATGGCAGAAGCAGCAAGCCAGCTGAGCGAACAGGATACAGTCCATGATCTCATCACTCTGTTTCAGGGTAGCTTTGGCGAGTTTCAGCACGCAAAGACAAGGATCGAGGTGATGGTCGGCAGCCCGGACAATCGGCTTGGTCGTGTGGCTATCTCGCATGGCGCAGGGACAAACGGGGGATACACGATAGCCAAAGCCTATTTCGACCACGGCGTGGATACCTTGGTGTACATCCATTGCCGCCCCAGCGATGCCCAGCGATTAGCGCAAGAGTATCGAGAAAAGGGAAAGACCCTGATCGTCACGGGTCACATCGCGAGTGATTCGTTGGGGATCAATCCGTTTATCGATCAGCTGAGGGCGTGTGGTTTACAGGTGACCCCCATCAGTGGGATCATCTCCCCTAGCTCACCACACGATTGACCATCCGGATAAGCAAGGGCAGAGGCGACAGCGAACCGGCACTCTGCAACCTGGGGCTGATGCTTAGTAACACTAAACTGAATGACAGGACTCGGTATCATCTTTGGTAGATGAGTTATAGATGAAGGTATATTGAAGGGGATGGTATGGATATAAGTATAGGAACGTTTCTTACGCTTTTCTTTGTCGCAATCGGGATCGGTGGTTTGTCAAGTCTCCTTGGTGTCGGGGGAGGGATCTTCATGGTCCCGCTTCTCATGCTCGCCAGGTATGTTCCCACCATCCAGCAGGCGGCGGGAACGAGCATCGCCGGTGTCCTGTTTACCAGCATATCAAGCACAATCGCTTATGCCCTCAGACGCGCGATTAATTTCCGCATCGGACTGATACTGATGCCCACGACAATCCTCGGTGCGTGGTGCGGGGCGAGGCTAACCGAAGTGATAAGTGCGCACTGGCTCTCCATCGGCTTCGGCGTCCTTCTCCTGTATCCAGTGGCGATGATGATCCAAGGGAAACAACCCAAGGAGATCAAGTTGTCCCTGCGTGGTGAGGTTCGGGGGATCAAGCTGTACATAGCCGGTGCCATCATCGGTCTGATCGCGGGGACAGCGGCCGGTATGTTCGGAATCGGCGGGGGAACGGTGATGGTCCCCTCGCTTGCCGTCTTCCTCGGCCTTGACATCATCACTGCCGCAGCGACGAGCCTGTTTGTGATGGTTCCCTCGGCGATGATGGGCTCCTATCAGCACTGGGTGCAGGGAAACCTCCATCTGGAACTCGCTCTCCCACTCATCCTCGGGCTGATAATCGGGGCACAGATCGGTCCGCGCGTCGGGCCTCACATCCCAAAGCGCAGGTTGCGCCAGTTGTTCGGCGTTGTTCTTCTTTATGCCGCTATCAACATGATTGTGAAGGGCCTGCGCTGATCTGGCGCGACTACCAGTTTCGTCGCATAATTGCCGACTGAAAATGAACATCACTATCCTCACCACCGGCGGCACAATCGAGAAGACGTACAACGAGCGTGATGGATCGCTCAAGAACTACCACACCATCCTCCCGAGGATGCTCACCGGGCTGCGCCTCCCCGACCTCAATATCAGCCACGAGCAGGTCGTGCTCAAGGATTCACTTGAGATGACCGAAGATGATCGTCAGCGTGTCCTCGCCGCGGCACGGCGAGCTCTTTCAATCTCGGATGCAATCGTTATCCTGCACGGAACGGACACAATGCCCAAGACGGGTGAGCTTCTCAATAGGGAATTGACAAACTTGCAAATCCCCGTGATCATCACCGGGGCGATGCGCCCGTACGAGTTCCGCGACAGCGATGCCCTGCAGAACGTAACCGAGTCCCTGCTTGCCGCACGCGTCCTCTCCCCCGGCGTGTACGTTGTAATGCACAACCGCGTCCTCGCTTTTCCAGGAGTGATTAAGGACCGAGAGAAACTCACGTTCACTAAACTCTAGGGATTAACGACGTGTTGCTTAGGGATTCGCTAGTACAGTTCCAGTGTGCCGCACATACTCGCATTTCTTTCTCCGACCGATCCTTCTCTATTTCCAGATCGTACCGCATTTGCAAATTCATCCAAAATCGCTCCGATAAGCTAAAATACCGCGACAGCCGTAGGGCCGTGTCGGGACTGATCACTCGTACCCCATGCACGATCTCGTTGATCCGCCGCGCTGGCACACTGATGTCCTTTGCCAAGCGATACTGGCTGATCCCCATCGGCTTCAAAGACTCTTCCAGAAGTAGCTCAGCAGGATGAATCGGTCTGGTTCCTTCTCAGTCATAATCGCGGCCCCGAGTTTCTGTGTATCGTAAAGATACTCTCAAAATCTGGATTAGTAATCTGAAAGATCCGCAATATTGGACAGAACGGCCTCCTCCAGTGTTCGCAGCCCAAGCGCGCGGGCAATAACCAGCGCCTGTTGGTAGTTCTCCAATGCATGGTCGTACAAACCCTGGTTGCTGTACACTCCCCCAATGTTGTTGAGCGTTGTCCCTTCCCCCGCCCGGTCTCCTACGTCACGGTGAATAATCAGCGCCTGTTGGTAGTTCTCCAATGCATGGTCGTACAAACCCTGGTTGTGGTACACTAGCCCAATGTTGTTGAGCGTTGTCCCTTCCTCCG
>Ga0307379_10011211_pt1 | contig 11786 bp, 8 predicted proteins | sample UN2MG_FD_202237 | JGI IMG/M metagenome (GOLD analysis project Ga0307379, IMG submission 202237) | Soil microbial communities from Risofladan, Vaasa, Finland - UN-2 | ecosystem: Environmental > Terrestrial > Soil > Coastal area > Acid sulfate soil | place: Finland: Risofladan, Vaasa | collected... | reverse complement strand
TCGGCGTCTTTGGACGTGCTCCGTTCGTCGTCGCGGGCGAAGTTGGCGACGCGGACGTAGCCCACGTCGTCGGTCGCCATAAAATAGTACGGCACGGAATCGACGTGGATAACTTCCCGCGTTATCGTGAAGTCCAACTTTTCGGCGTAATCCTTGCGGGCGATGCCGACCTCGATGTCGGTCCCCGGCTCGCCGCGCATCTTGAGCAAGGCCTCGCGGGTCGTAATCCCCTTCGTCGTCTCGCCGTCGATCTCGATTATTTTATCGCGGGCCCTGAGGCCGGCGCGCTCCGCCGGCGTACCCTCCAGCACGTTCATCACCGTTAGCATCTGGTCCTCGGGCGTCACCGCGATCTCGATGCCCAGGCCGCCGAACGCCCCCTCGGTGTCGTTGATGAGGAGGCGGAAATCGTCGGCGTCGAGGAAGGCGGTATGCTCGTCGAGGCCGGACAACATCCCGCGGATGGCGTCCTGCACCAGCTGCTGGGCGTCGACGTCTTTGACGTAGCTCAGTCGCACGTAGTTGGCGACGGTGTCGAAGAGCTGGATCTCGCGTACGAAATCCTGGGCGTTGTCGTCGGCCCAGGCCCGCGAGAATATCGCCGGCGAAGCCGCGAACGCCGCCAAGACCAGCGCGGTATAAATCAAACGTAAAATCCGGGTGAACTTCATATCGTCACGCTCCGTCTACATTTACCGGCCCTTCGCCGGCCGCGACCGCGTCGAGGTCTATTTCGCCGCGCTCGACGGCGGCCAGGACCGCCGCGTAAAATTCGTGCTCCACCGCCAGCACCCGCTGCTGCAGCGACGCCGGCGTGTCGTCCGGTAGCACCGGGACCTCGCGCCGCGCCACCACCGGGCCGCGGTCGTACTCCTCGTCGACGAGGTGTATCGATACGCCGGTGACCTCGTCGCCCGCGGCCAGCACCGACTCGTGGACGCGGATGCCGTACTTGCCCTCGCCGCCGTGGAGCCCGGGCAAGAGCGCCGGGTGGATATTCAAAATGCGGTTGGGGAAGGCCGCGAGAAACGCCGGCCCCCGCTTCTTCATATATCCCGCCAACGCGACCAGGTTGACGTCGCACCCGCGAAGCAGCTCCACGAACGCCCGGTCGAGGTCGGCGTCGTCCGAGTAATGGTAACTCGAGAGGTGGTGCGCCGGGATGCCGTGGCGGCGGGCGCGCTCCAGGACGCCGGCGCGAGAGTTATTGCTTACGACGACGACGACGTCCCCTTCGATTAGGCCGGCTTCGCAGGCGTCGATTATGGCCTGAGTGTCGGTTCCGCCCCCGGACGCCAAAACGCCTATGCGAAGTTTACCCACCGGCGTCATTTCCTCATCCACGGTTCCGGGTCGATCGCGACGCCGTCCTGGCGGACCTCGAAGTGGAGCGTCGACGCGGCGACGTAGCCGGTATCGCCGACCAGGCCGATAGTCTGGCCCTCGCCCACGCGCTCGCCCACGCGGGCCGTGAAGTCGCCCAGGTGCGCGTAGATGGACGCACAACCGCCGCCGTGGTCCACGACCATCAGCTTGCCGTACCCCAGGAACCAGTCGGCGTAGACGACCTTGCCCTTCATTACGGCGCGCACCCCCGTCCCCAGCGCCGCCTCGATGTCTATGCCGTCGTTTTGGGTGAACGTCCCGTAACGGTCGTCTTTGATACGGCCGAACCTGCGTACCAGGCGACCCGACGCGGGGCTGATTATCTTGCCGTGCCGCGCGAGAATTTCCGACTTCCCGCTTTTACCGGGGACCCGCGTTACCTTCCGTCCGCCGGCCTTCGACCGCACCAGAGACTCGAGCTCGGCCCGTTCTTTCTTTAATTCCCGCAGCCGTTTATTCAGGACGTCGTGTTGGGACTTAGCCCGCGTCAATATCTCCCGCTTGCGGTCGCGGCGAAGGCGGGCCAAACGTATCTCCTTAAGCTTCAATTGCTGGAGCGACTTCAGGTAATCCAACTCGCGCTGCAGCGCGTCGCGGTCCCGCTGGATCTCGACGCGCTTACGGTCCGCCGCCCGGGCGAGGCGGCGGTCCTCTCGCGCTATAGTCATCGTAAAGCGCACGCGCCTTACGAAGTCGCCCATCTCTTCGGCGCCCACTAACAACCGGACCGTCGGATATCGACCCAATTTATACACCAGCCGTAAGTGGCGCGCCAGCTCGGCCTCGCGCGCCGCCAGCTCGAGCCCGGCTTCCTCCAGGTCGGCCTGCACCGCCGCCATCCGCCCCGAGGTCTCGATTACCTCGGCGGAGAGCTCGGCCATGGTCTTATCGATGTCCTCGAGGCGCCGGTCGAACTCGTGGATCGACTCCACCGACAGGCTGACTTCGGCGTCTACCCTCTTCAGGTCCGCCTCGTGGCGCCGGATGTCTTCTTTTATTTTCTCGAGTTTCGAGCGGCCTGCGGCCAACGCGACGACGGCCAAGGCCGCCGCGCCCCAGCGCAACCAACGGCCTCTCAACAATCGTGCGTCGCCTTCGAAAAAAGGACACATGGTTTAGATTAATTATAACCGATTTTCTTTTAACGCCAAAATTAAAATAGGGACGGCGCGGCGCCTCGGCCGCCTTCCTACGGTACCGCCTTCAAAGCCTCCTTCAGGAGCGGCTCGCATACGCGCGCCGAGGGGATTAAAACCTCGTACGTCGGTACCGCCGGCAGGCCCCACGCGTCGGCCCACGCTAACCATTCGCCCAGATTGGACGCCGCCATATCCAACAGCAGGCCCACGTTGGCGCTTTCATTCCGCAGGGACTTCGATAGCGGCGCCGCGGGCGGAAAATCCTCGGCGCCTACCACCTGTAATACCGAACCGTCGATTTTCCTTTGCCAATGAAGAGAAAGCTCCCGGCGTTCGCCCGCCGGCCTGGCCGTAACCACCACCGCGTTCCCGAAAGTAACCTCGGCCGCGGCCGCGGCAACCAACCTGCCGTAGCAGAAGGCCGCCCGCCCGTTGGCCGCTTTAACCTCGGCCCGCAACTCGTCGAAGGCCCTGGGGGGCGGTTTCGCCGTAAAGCCGGTCGCTACTACTACGCGCGCCCTCCGCAATTGGAAGGCGAACGGGAAAGCCCTGAGGACATCCAAGCCGGTACGGATGTTTACGAGGAAACAAACTGCGCCCGCCGCCGGCGGCATCGCCCCCCCGGACCCTTCGACCACCACGAGTTCGCCTCCCCTTTCGGCGGCGTATACGAAGGCGTCGCCGAGGAGAGAATTCAACGGAACGCCGGTCAACCCGGTACCGGCGAAAGAACACCCGACCGCGGGGACGCCGGTCGCGGCGGCCAACAGGTAGTGGTCGCCGCCCACGCCGCGGCCGTCGCGATGATACGACAACAGCCGAGCCGCGGCCGACGCGGCCTCCCCCGGTTCCACGACCTCCGGGTACGACGGGCCGCCGAGGTCCAAAACGACGGCCGCGGTTTTATACTTGGCCTTTACCCGTTCTAAAAAATATATTATGGCCGCCGTCTTGCCCACCGCGGCCCCGGCACCCACGAAAGTTACGGTAGGTACGGTGCCGCCCTTTAAAACCGGCGGCCACAGGCGGAAGTCGGCGCCGTGAACTTCCAGGCCGAGCTGCAACGCCTCGTTGGCCCACGCGAAGCGCTCCGCCAGGGCGGCCTCCGTGACGTCCACTATCGCCCGCGGCTTGAACTCCGCGGCGGCGCGGCGGACCCCGGCCGCGGCTTCGGCCTCCGTCACGAACGGGACGTCCAACGAAAAGTTATCCGGGACCGCCTTGCCGATGAGCGCCGCGCCCACGATGCGGTACCGCTTCTCCACGATCAGGTAGTCGATGGCCGCCTGAATGGGCCCGGCACCGAACTTCACGTCGCAAAGTACGACCGCGTCCATAAGCCGCCGCTACGAGCGGTACACCACCTCGCCTTCGACCACGGTAGCCACGACCCTCGCCTGGGCGTCGAGGGGGTGGTCGCTCCAAACGACGACGTCGCCGTCGTAGCCGCGCGCCAGCTTGCCCAAGCGCCGGCCTAGGCCGAGCATTTGCGCCGCGCCGTTGGTGATGGCACGTAGCGCGCCTTTCTCGGTCATCCCCTCGCGCACCGCCGTCGCGGCCGAGGCGGTCAAGACGTCGATAGGTACGAACGGGTGGTCGGTGGTCAACGCCACGGCGCAACCCGCCTTCTCCAAAATACCGGCGGCGGCGTACGAACGCTCCCTCAACTCCAGCTTGAACCGGCCGATGAGGGTCGGGCCCACGACGCACGGCACGCCGTTCTCGGCCAGGTAGTCGGCGATGAGGTACCCCTCGGTGCAGTGGTCCGATATCAACCGGCACTTGAACTCCCGCGCTATGCGGACCGCGGTGGCGATATCGTCGGCGCGGTGGGCGTGCGCCCGCAGCGGCATCCGGCCCGCCAACACCCTCGCCAACGGCTCCATACGGATGTCGAGGTCGGGCCGCTTCGCCGGCGGCAGGCGGCGCTTGCGCCGGTACTCGCCCGCCCGCGTCAACATCTCGCGCAGGACCGCGGCCGTGCCCATCCGCGTAACCGGCATCCGCCGATTGTCGGGGTGGGAGAATTTCGGGTTTTCGCCGAAGGCGACCTTCATGCCGGCGTCGGCCGAGACGACCATCTCGTCTATTATGAAACCCGCGGTCTTCAACACCACGCCGGTGCCGCCGATGACGTTGGCACTCCCCGGCAGTACGCACACCGCCGTGATGCCGGCGCGGCGGGCGTCGTCGAAGCCGAGGTCGCGGGGGTCGATGCCGTCTAGCGCGCGTACGTGCGGCGTGGCGGCCTCCGCAGCCTCGTTGGCGTCGAACCCCGGCTGGCCGGTACCCTCGCCGAAGTTGCCGACGTGGGTATGGGCGTCTATCAAACCGGGCGTTACGACCAGGCCCTTGGCGTCGATAACTTCGGCGCCGCGGGGGACTTTAGCGGCCGGGCCCGCCGAAATTATCTTACCGTTTCGAATTACGACGTTCGCCCTCGCGGGCGCCGCGTCGCCGGTACGATACGTCGTTCCGTTTATAATCGCAAGCGTCTTCATCGCCACCGTCCTGGTCCACGACCCTTAACTTAACAAAAACCGTCGGATTTTTCAAATCTAACCCGCGGGTGCGCCGATAAATCCCTTGACACGACCCCGGTAAAAAAATATTATGGACCGGTTATTCAACGAAACGGAGGAACCGTGGCTAACTACAATCGCGTATTTCTATTGGGAAATCTCACCGCCGACCCCGAGTCGCGCGACCTGCCGACGGGGGGTATCGTAACGGACCTCCGGTTGGCCGTTAACCGAACGTACCGCAACCGCGACGGCGAACAGACGGAAGAGGTATCGTTTATCGACTGCACCGCGTACGGCCGCACCGCAGAGATAGCGCGCGATTACCTTAAAAAGGGGCGGCCGGTCTTCCTGGAGGGCCGCCTCCACCAGGACCGCTGGGAGACCGGCGAGGGCGAAAAACGCTCGAAGCTTAAGGTAGTGGTGGAACGTTTGGTGCTATTGCCGCGCCGGGCCGACACGACGGCCGCCGAAACCGAGCCGGAAACCGCTCCCCCGGAAGAACCGCCGGCTTCGGAATTCTAGCCGGCCCAAATCCCGGTAGAAAGCCCCGCGCCGTACGCGGGGTTTATTTTATCAGGTTTTAACACCCTTCCTCAACGGATTAAAACCAGCTTCCTGGCCGCCGCCCGACCGCCCGCCTCGAGCTTGTACAAGTACACGCCCGGCGGGAGCGGCGCGCCGTCTTCAGCCGTGCCGTCCCACGTTACCTTGTGGCCGCCCGCCGCGGCCCGCCCGTCCCACAACCGCCGAACGACGGCACCCCTCAAGTCGTAAACCGTCAACGTCGCGTGCCCGCCGTCGGGTACGACGAATACTATCGCCGTCGCGGCGCGGACGGGGTTGGGGTAATTCTGCGCCAGCGCGAACGTCGCCTTGCCGTAGTCCGGCGCCGGGACCGCGTCCACCGGCCCTTGCAGGAACGCCCGGCCGCTTTCCTCCACCCCCTCGAGCCAATAGTAATAATCCTCGCCGTTCTCGAGCGGCGTATCCACGAAAGTAAAAGGAGACTCGCCCGCGATAAGGTCGTCGTTCACTTTGACCGGGCCGCTCGAGCCGCCGGCCACGCCCTCGGCCGCGGCCGGGCCCTCCGCCCGATATAAATTCCAACCGGCCACTTCCCTGTTCGTAGCCGCGCGCCACGAGAGCGTCACGCGTCGTGCGCCGGCGTGGGCGGTGAATTCCCGCGCCAACGGCCCGGCGCCCCCCGGGTTATGGCCGCCGTAGTCGCGCCCCGGGGACGCCGGCGTCGGCGGCTGCCACGCCGGCCTGTAATAAAGCATGAACGGGTCGCCCACCAGGACGTACCTTATCAGCGAATCGCCGCGTATCCGGTGAGCCGGGAATATCTCGGAGACCTGCGCCGTCGCGAAGCATAGCGCTTCCCCCAACGTGTAGCGGCGCTTCACGAGGCGGTTGACCAACGATATCCAGAACCAGCCGGACGACGGCGCGCCCACCGCCGTGTACGACGATACGGAGGCCGCGCCGAGGCGCCGCGTCACGACCGCGTTCATATCGCCCGAGCCGACCGAGCACGCGTTGAACGCCGCGACGAGACCCGGGCTCCTGTTCGGCATTTCGTCCCAGCGATTGTACGAGAACGACTCGCCGTCGAGGTTCACGAACCCGGAAGGCCCGCCGGGCCAATCCTCCCTACCCCAGGGGACGTTTTGCGCGATGCCGGTGTCTCCGTCCAGGGGGTAGACGCCGCCCTTCGAGCCGTGGCTCGAGCAATAGAAGAAAGCCGTGCCGAGGTTGACGTCCTTCTGGAAACCGAAGAGCTCTTCGCCGGGGACGAACGGGTGCGGGGGCCCTTTTCCCGCGCGGCGGCCGTCGTGGACGACGGCCCCGTACCCGCCCTCGCGGAAGTCGGTAAAGACGCCCGGGTCGTCGAAGCCGCCGCCGCGGCACCCCAACACCTCGTTGACCTTGTGGAACTTGCCGTAGTTGTCTCTGTAGGTATCCGGGCACGATACTACGTTCTGGGCCATATACGAAACGCCGCAGAACGTGACGTGGTCCGGCCGCGGGTTAGCGAAGATGAGGGCGCGGTAGGCCGACGTCATGTTGAGCGACGCCAGGCTCTCCGCCGGTGGATTTACGAAGCGGCCCGGCGCGGCGCCGCGCTCGTCGGGCGTCTCGGAATCGCCGATAATCGCCCGGTCGAAGGCGTAGGGGAGACTCCCGTCGCCGAAGGCGGGCGCGAAGGTCAGGACGTACTCGAGTTGGTTGGGGTCGGTGCCGCCCAGCGACTCGAGCCAGTCGTAAAATCGGTCCGCCACGGCCTGCTCGCCGGCTAGCGCCGCCGCGGGCATGACGTACGGCTCGAGCAGCTTCTCGCGGCTCTCGGGGGCCAGCGCCCGTTCCAATTCCCACGCGCTCGAGCTCAGCGCGGTTATGTCCGCGGGGAGTTCCAGGACGAAGCCGCCGTACCGCGCCGCGGCCGCCGCCGCCGGCGCCGCCATCCCCCGGCCGCGGAAGCAACACAGCACCGGCGGCGCCGGGTCCGTAAGCCCGTTGATATATGTTACTACGTCGCGCTCCGTCTTTAAATCGGCGACGACGCGGACGCCTCGGGCGGCGAGCGCCTCGCGGACCGAGGGCGGCAACGTGTCCCCTATCTCGACCACGACCGCTTTCGACGCGCCGAGGTAGCCGATGAATTTCAACGTCTCAAGCGAAAGGTCCGAGGGGCCGGCGTAGAAGAGCGGCGCATTGAGGTAGGAGGCGATGGAGGCCGCGTTGGCGGCGCTCTCGACGTCGCGGACGGTCGGCGCGGCGACGTACGGCGCGACGACGACGTACTCGCTGGCAAGCCAATCGCGCGAGAGCTCGCACGCGACGCGGGGCGGCGGCCCGATTATCTCCCGAACGCTCTCTTCGTCCAGCGCGAAATACTTCCGCGCGTACTCGACGTCCGACGGGGCCACGCCGCCCACGGCGACGAGCTGCCTCAGGCCGCCGCGGCCGTCGAGGTACCTTCGGTACGCGTCGAAGAACCGGGCGACGGTATCGTTACCGACGGCGTCGGCCAGGACCGGAGCCTGGTAGGTGTCGCCGGCGTAGCGGAAGACGAACGCCGGCGCCGCGGCGAAGTAGTTATAAAGGGAGTCGGCGCTCGCGTCGTCGTGGACGAGGGCGAGACGCGGCATGGGGTGCCACGCGGCGGAGGCCGCGCCGGCGAAAAATAACGCGGCAAGAAAAAGCGAGTTTCTGCAACCTCTCAACATGTGTTTCGATTTTACCATCAAGGAACGAAAAGAACAATAACCCCGGAGTAATTAATCATGTTAAAACAGGAATATGCTCGGAGAATAAAAAAACCTTGACACGAAGCCTCAACCTATATTAAAAATAAGGTGATACTAAAAGTAATTCCGAGGGAGTATATACATCGGAAACGGAGTTTGGGAATGAAAAAGGGGAGCAATAAAAAGACGGCGGCCCGGAAGGTTGACAAGGATGTTATACTTATAACAGGGCAACCGGGTATTAAGAAGGTCTCAAGCCTAAAAAAAATAATAAAGAAGAGGGAAGACCGAAGTTGCGATATAGAAATAATCGATTTCGAGAGTTTAATGGTCGAAGAGTATAAAAAGAAAAATACCGGGCTTAATAGTAGAACGAAAACAGAAATAATATATAGGATTTTAGAAGAACCACCTTTAACACAAAAAGAAAATTGGCGCGAAGCTTTTAAAGTACTAGAAGAAAAAATCGGAAATCCGACGAATAAAAAGATTTACCTAGTATCCCTACACACGGTTTTCTACCATCAAAGGTTAAAACAATTCATATCCCCTATTGACCTCGAAAAACTCAAAGACGTCAAACCGAGAGTAAAAAATGTCGTCTTATTAATAGATGACGCTTTCGATAGTTATAGAAGGCTTATTCAGAAAGGGGAGATGTTCGAACTTAAAGACGAAGATAACGCGTTCGAAGCTACGAAAAAATCTGTTAGGAATGTAACTACGATTTTATATTGGAGGGAAATAGAGACCACTACGTCAAACGTGGTTGCTGATTATTTACGAGTTCCGATTTTCGTTGTTGCGGTAAAACACCCCGCTTTTATGATAGCCAGGATATTTACTAAACGGCATAAAGAACTTAGGTTTTTTTACTTGGCGCACCCTATAACGCACTTCCGAGAATCCTATTCGCCTTTCATTAGGAACTCCGATTATCCATCCCATTTACAAATATTCGCGGAAAAAATCCTAAAAGAAGTACCTAATTTAATTTTGTTCGTCCCCGATACTATAGACGAGTATTGTTTTAAAGGAATTACTGATAAAGATATAGAATGGTTCGACCCGTGGCCTGTCCCCTTCGGGCAAGATAAGAACGAATGGGCTTTCGTAAAAATCCCGACGAAGCTAGCCGAAACAGACCCAATTTTTATTAAAGGCAAACGAATGTCGGCGAACCAAAAAGTTCGAATATGCGCGCTCGTAAATCAATTAGCTGAATTATTATTTGACCAAATAACGTCTAGGGACTTAAACTTAGTCACACAAAGTTCGAACGGTATTATAGTATTCAGACCACATTGGAACGGGGCTTCTTCCTCCGGCGCCGAAGACGAAGCTGAATATAATTACGGAACTCTGATAAAAAAGCGATGTGAGAAAAAAAGGAAAACCTACGTAATAGAAGATAGTAACAATATAGCGAAATTACGTATTCGCAAATTATTATACCTTTTTGTGACCTCACTGAAAAAACCTAAAATAAGCGAAGATACTACGGATATGATTATTGACCAATGGTTTGAAGACGATAGTATGTTAGAAAGCTTCTACAAAGATACCTGGGACCGTGATGAAATACGAAAAAAAATCGAACTTGCGATACCGAATTTTTCTACTTGTGAATTCGAAAAACCGGTATTGAAAGACTATAAAAGTGGATTACCAAGCGCTGAAGCTACCGAAAAACAAAACAGGTTAGATTACGCGTGGGAAAAAATCGAGCAAGAAGTTAAGGGTTTCCACGCGTTTGAAATATTCTGTTCTAATCCCGATGAAGAATATCTAGTTTGCGATCCGGAGGATTTCGAAAAAACAGTTACAAGTTTTATATCTCGACTAGGTTAGTATCTTAAAGGAGGTCGCGATGCAGGATTTAACCTCGAGGCCAGAAGCTAGGTTTTATTTCGGCCCTTACGAAGAAGACCATAAAGCGTATATAAAACTACTCGAAGCCGATTTCCCTTGCCGTTTAATCGGTTTACCGCTAGATGCACCTACACCCATGCTAATCGTTGAGGGGGAAAGATATATAGGTTTAGTTTCTATTGAAAAATACTTATCTCGCGTAATAATGGCCGGTTTTTTAAGGTAGTTTATTTCATATTCAATACTTAAATTTTTCTGTTGGTAACATATTAGCCCCCCGGGCGATTAGCTCAGTTGGCTAGAGCGCCTGCCTTACAAGCAGGAGGTCGGAGGTTCAAGTCCCCCATCGCCCAATACGATAAAGGGCCCGCAAGGGCCCTTTTCTATTAGCGACTGTTAAGTGCCGCATTTCGGCGCGGGCCGGGAAAAAACTTGACAAAGACCTCGCCGTATACTATAAAATTAGAAAAAGCGGACGGCGGTACGCGTTCGCTTCGCTCATATCCAGAGGGCGCCGCGGCTTAGTTGTCCGCCGTCGCGGCGTATAATCGTTCATTAAACCCGCGCTAACGTCAAGCCGATACCTACCCCCCGGTTGTACCAAAAGCGCGCGGGCGAACTCGCCGCGTAAAATTGCGCGGCATAAAAAAGGAACCCGATGAAAGCCACGTCCACCAACCCCCGCGTCCTTCTATGCACCTCGTACCGACGCTCCCGCGGCGATTATTTGGACTTCCTGGGGGGCGCCACCCGGGGTCTCCCCAAGTTGAGCTCGCCGTGCCGGCTCAGCCCGGGCCTGCGCTTCATCAAACAAAACGTCCCCGAGGTCGAGATACTCGAGTATCCGCTGTGGCACGAGTACGTCGCGAAGCTGAAAGAAGGCTGGGATATCGTCGGCTTCAGCGCCTACCAACACGACATCGCCGAAATCGAGAGTATGGCCGAGGAGGCGCGGCGGCAAGGCGTGGGCGAGACGTGGGCCGGCAACTTCGGCGTGCTGGACGACAAGGTCCCGAGCATGGTGGACCGGATATTCATAGGCCCCGCGGAGGACCCCATCGCGCAGGCCTTCGGCCATCGCGTCCGCTGCGAAGATATCGAGCATCCGGCGATGATGGTGCACGTATCGCTGCGCCCCGGGAACATACGGCACTTCAGCGCGGGCTTGCTCTACACCCAGCGCGGCTGCCCGTTCAAGTGCTCCTTCTGCCAGACGCCGGCGTTCGACAAGCGGCGCTTCACGATCAACTACGAAAGCATCGAGCGCGTCCTGCGTTATTACCGGAAGGTCGGCGTCAAATATATCTTCATCATGGATGAACTCTTCGGCACCGATAAGCGGTTCGCCGACGGCGTGACCGGACTCCTCGCCCGTTATAACTTCCACTGGCTGGCCCAATCCCGCGCGTCGCTCTTCCTGCACAACCTCGACGAATGGCACGAACGCGGCCTGCGCATTACGCTCGTCGGCGTAGAGGCCATGTCCCAAAACGCCCTCGACGCGATCGATAAAAAGCAAAACGTCGAAGAGGTTAAGGAATTCGCGCGGCGGACCGCGGAAAAGCCGGGCATGTTCCGCTTCGCCTACTACCTCATAGGTCACGAGAACATGA
>Ga0307379_10011208_pt1 | contig 11788 bp, 5 predicted proteins | sample UN2MG_FD_202237 | JGI IMG/M metagenome (GOLD analysis project Ga0307379, IMG submission 202237) | Soil microbial communities from Risofladan, Vaasa, Finland - UN-2 | ecosystem: Environmental > Terrestrial > Soil > Coastal area > Acid sulfate soil | place: Finland: Risofladan, Vaasa | collected... | reverse complement strand
CGGCGAACGCCAGCACCGGGTTGGCCTTGCCGCCGGGCCCCGGCCAGACGAGTTCTTGGTAGTCGACGAAACTCAGGCCCCACACGATGGCGGCCAACACCAGGGCCGCAAAGAGCGATTCCAGCAACATGCCGCCGAACGCAATCGGCCGCGAGTGTTTGATGAGCAGGCACTGCTTGCTCGTCGTCCCGCCGGCCACCAGGCTGTGGAATCCCGAGATGGCCCCGCAGGCCACCAGCACGAACAGCATGGGCCAGACGCCGCCCGCGGTCGCCGCGCCGCGCTCCAGGTGGTCCACGGCGAAGGCGGGCTCGTCGAACGTCGCGCCGCCGAGGCCCGCCGCCACCACCCCCACCGCCAGCATCGCGATGCCGGCGTAGAGAATCTGCACGTTTGTGAAGTCGCGCGGCTGAAGAAGGATCCACACCGGAATCGACGAGGCCGCCCACACGTACACCGACAGGATGACCATCCAGAGGATGGGGTCGATGCCAAGCGGCAGTTGGAACCCGACCACGATGCTGCCCACCGCGATGAGGCCCGTCAACACGTACGCCCGCCACGTCGCCAGGTTCCGCTTGTAGATGAGGTACCCGACCAGCGGCGCGCAGACCGTGATGATGATGACGCTCGTGGAGGCGATGCCCCCGATCCGCCCCAGCGCCACGCCGTCCACCATCCGCGTCTTCAGGTACGTCTCCTCGGCCGCGACGCCGAGTTTGTCGAGCGGGTACTCGCTGGTCAGGCTGGCGGCCGCCGCGTTCAGAAACGCCGCCGTCACCAGCACGAGCATCAGGATGGTGAAGAGGACGAACAGGATGAACCCCGGCTTGCCGAGCACCTGGCGGGCCACGTCGGCGAGGCTCCGGCCGTTCTCGCGCAGGCTGATCGAAAGGGCGGCGTAGTCGTGCACGGCGCCGAACAGCACGCCGCCCACCAGAATCCAGAGCCACACCGGCCCGTAGCCGTAACAGGCCGCCATCGTCGGACCCAGGATGGGGCCGGCCCCCGCGATCGTCGCGAAATGGTGCCCAAAGAGGACGCTCGGCCGCGTCGGCACGAAGTCCTTGTCGTCCCGGAACAGCACGGCCGGCGTCGGGCACGACTGGTCCTCGCCCAGCCACCGGGCCACTTGTCGGCCGTAGAACCGATACGCCAGCACCAACACGGGGACCGAAACAATGACCACCCAGGCGATATTCATCGGAGTGCCTCCCGCTGCGAACGCGCCGAGACCGAATCCGACCGCAGGGCAACTATCGCACGAAACGCCCAGCCTCGCAAGACAATCGCCTCGTCAAACGGCGCCCCCGTGCGTAGAATGAGGTACTCGCCCCCACGGCCACGAGCGGAAAGGAACGACGGATGCGAATGACGCGGCACCGGACCATCGCGTGGACGGTTCTTCTGGCCCTGCTGCTGGTGCCGCTCGTGGCAACGGGGGCCGAACCGCCGCGAAACGTCATCGTGATGATCGGCGACGGCATGGGCCTCCAGCAGGTCAAGGCGGCCAGCCTGTACGCGACCGGTAAGAAGGGCGGCCTGGCCTTCGAGAAGTACTACCGCGGCCTCCTGACCACGCACTCGCTGAATTCGCACCTGGCCAAGTACAACTACGCTACCGACTCCGCCGCCGCCGCCACCGCCCTGGCCACCGGGCACAAGACTAACAACGAAGTCGTCGGACGCGACGCCGCCGGCGCAGACGTCGAGACGATCCTCGAACACCTGGCCAAACAGGGCAAGTGGACCGGCCTGGTGGTGACCCTCTCGATGACGCACGCCACGCCGGCCGGTTTTGCCGCTCATGCCCGTAAACGCACCGACTACAAGAAGATCGCCTCCGACTATTTCACGGTCTCGCGGCCCAACATCCTCTTCGGCGCCACCCGCAAGGACGGCAGCGGCGTGACGCCCCTGAAGGCCCGACAGGCAGGCTATACGGTCGTGACCACCCGCGACGAGATGAGTGCGTACGCGGCCGATGCGAAGTTGGCCTCGACCGCTGCGGCGGCCAAGGCCCCCTACGTGTCGGGCCAGTTCGGCAACGATCTTCTGCCGTGGGAATACGACGGCCCCGTCACCGTCAAGCACAGACTCCGGTACACCAAGAAGCCGGGCGTCGATTACAAGACCGTGCCGCACCTCTCGGAGATGACCCAGGTCGCCCTCGACCTGCTGGCCGACGGGCCCAAGGGATTCTTCCTGATGGTCGAGGGCTCGACGATCGACTGGGCCTGCCACGACAACTTCATCGAGCGGGCTGTCCACGAGACGGTCGAGTTCGCCAAGGCGTTCGAGGTGGTCATGAAGTGGGCCGACCGGCGCGAAGACACCCTCGTCGTCGTCGCCGCCGACCACGAGACCGGCGGCATGTGGGTCGTCAAGGGCCGTGGCAAGGGCAAGATGCCGGAGGTCCTCTGGGGCACCCGCAACCACTCGGGCATCACCGTCCCCACGTACGCCTGGGGCCCGGGCGCCGAGAGTCTGGAAACCACCCTCGACGAGACCGACCTCTGGGCCGTCATCATGGGCACCGCCACGCCCGTTGCCGTGCCGGTCGCCGTGCCCGACGACATGGACGACGAATCCGCCGCGGGGCCGGACTGAGGGCCTGTCCGTACCGGCCTCCCGTCCTGCCGCTCGAACCTTTCATCCGGCCGCGCGCCTGCTATAATGGCCCCGCGGCTCGCCCGGCCCACGCCGCCGGCGCCGAGACCGCCGATAGGGAGGCCCGATGACCAGGAAGGGGCTGTTCGTTTTCGTCGGCATCGCGCTGGCGGCGGTCGCGATCCTCGTCGCGGCTCATCTCGTGTTGCCCGTCCGGCAGACGTGGACCGTGAATCGGATTCTGCACTACGGCTGGGAGGGGGTAGTCGCCGCAGCGGCCGCGGGGGGATGCCTGTGGCTCATGTGGCCGAGGCCCAAGACCGGTCGACGCGACGAGCAACGCGAGCAGGCCCGCCGACGGCTCATCGTCCTGGTGGGCACCATCATGGCCGCCGTTCTCCTGGTCGTTTTCGCCGAAATACACCGAGAGACGGCCAGCCACCGGCGCCTCAGCGGGCGGGCCGTCGAGGATCTGGCCGCCATCGCCAAGGCGATCGACGCCTACGCGGCCGACCACAACGGGGACCGACCCGAGTCGGCGGTCGACCTCGTTCCGAAGTACCTTGAGGCCTCGCGGCTGTACTACGCCTATCGTTTCGGTCCCGAGCCGGCCGAGCCGCCCGCGGACCCCGCCGCCGAAAACGCCGAGAAGCCCACCTACGACCTCGTCAAACAGGCGCCTCCCCCGCCCGGAACCGGCAAGCGGGTCGAGGCCCGTCTGACGGCTTACCTCCGTGCCGGTTACGCCTGGGCGCCGCTGACGGCGGTCCTCGATAAAGACGGCCGGGCGCGTATTGCCGGCGAAGACGAGGTCCGGCCGTTCGAGAAGAAGGCCGAAGAGGATCAGGACTGAACACCGCGATTCGCCGCCCCAACGCCCTGGGCGCAAAAAAAAAGGCACCGGGGCCGAATCCCTCCCGGACGGCCCCGGTTGCCGAACACTCCCCCGGACTACGGTGATGCCGCTTCACTTCCGAAGACAGCACCTCTCAGGCGCCACACACCCCTCCCGCGGTTCGCGCGGGCTCCCGGCTACGGCAGACTGTAGAAACATGATTGTACGACGATGGGCGTCAGAAATGAGATTTGGGACTACTGACGCCAATCGTTCCCACACACACTGATACTATACGCGCAAAACGCCGGTTGTCAAGTTCCCAGGCCGACTTTTGCGTTTTTCTTCTTGGCGGCCGCCGGCAGGCCCGTCTGCGGGGCCTCGACCGGCTCAGGCGGCCGGGGCCCCGTCGTCGGCCGGGGGTCGCCGAAGCGCCCGCACCGCGATGAGCGCCAGGGCCGCCACCGCCACGCCCAGCCCCACGTATAGGACCCACTGGTTCCGGACGAGCCAGGGGTGGGGCGGCAGGGCGTCGCGCGTCGCAATGAACCGCGGGTTGGGCTGCGGCGGACCCAGCCGGGCCTCGATGGCCTCGGTTCGGTCGAGGTGCGCGAACACGTTGACGTAGTCGTACTGCGCCGCCCGGGCCGAGGGGTTGCCGTAGAAAAGTCGATAGCGGCGGCCCGCCTCGAACGGGAAAAAGACGTATCGCGGCCGGCCGCGCACCACGATCTGGGAGATGGCCAGCGGCGGGTCGTCGCCGTTGGCGATGCGGACCCGGACGTACCGCCCGAACGCCTCGGCGAACTCGACGGTCAGCCGCTCCTCGTTGCACCGCGCCGTCCGGTAGCGGAAGACCATGCCGGACCCCGCCCGGTTCGGCATCCTGGCCTTGTCGCCCACGTCAATGCGCACGGGGCGAGAGAAGTTCTCGTCGCCCGTCACGATGCGGACCTCGCTGACGGGCAGGTGCTTCGCCCCCAGGTCGAGCGTGTACCACGTCTCGGTGTCCTGCACGGTCTCGGTGCGGGCCTGGACGGGCCGCTCGACCAGCAGCGGCAGGTCGCCCGGCCCGGTCTCGACCTCCTGGAAGACGGTCGCGCCCTCCAGGTCGATGGGCTTCGCGCCCGCCGGCGCCCCGACCACGACCCGCAGGTACCGCATCCGCGCGTCGGGGAACGAGACGGTGGTGAACCGCTTGGCCACGTCGCCCGTGAAGGCAAAGATGCCGCCGTCGTCGCGGAGGGTCTTCCAGGCCTTGGCGTCGTCGGAGCCCTCGACCGTGACGGGGCACCGGAAGTTCTCGGCGGGCGTCCGGATTCGGATGCGGTTCGTGACGGGGGGCCCGTCGCCCAGGTCGAGGGTCAGTTCCGACGCCTCGTCGCCGCGCTTGGCCGTGTTGAGGACGCGGGCCGGGCGTTCCTCGGCCCGGACGCTGGGTTTCGCCGGCACGAAGACGGCGTAGCCGACGTCGTCGGTGTCGCCGGCGAGGACGCGGAGGTCCTGGAGGGCCGGCCCGGCGGCGTGGTCCCATACGTTGGCGTCGAGGGCCAGGCGGGCGTGCCGGCCCGTGGCGCCCTCGGGCACCTGGATGTCGCGGAACAGGCGCCAGGCCTCCGGGTCGAAGTCGGCCCGTGCCGCGGTCGCCAGCATCGCCGCTGCGGCCGCCGCCACGAGCGCCGCCGTCAGGCTATGCCGTCTCATCGGGGGTCTCCTTCTTCCGGGGTGTCTCGGCTGGAAAGATGATATGCCGATATTTGTGGTACAGGAGCGACGCCGCCAGCAGCAGGAGGCCCAGCCCGACGAACGAGAAGATCCGCCAGATGGCCTCCAGCCGCGACAGGTCCAGCAGCCCCACCTTGGCCAGCGTGCCGCCCAGGATCACCAGCGCCACCACACGGGCGAGTTTGCTCCGCCGCCGGATGCCCGCCCCCAGCAGCGCCAACGCGTACGCCGCGTACCCCACCGACAGCGTCGCGTGCCGCGCGTACCACGCGTCGAGTTCCCGGTGCGGGAACCACGCCTGGGCGTGGGCGTCCCAGAAGTCCTGGGCCTCCAGCGTGAAGCAGACCAGGACGACCACGTGCACGATGACCGCCAGGACGGGCCCGGCGCAGGCGCGTTCCGGGGTCGTCCTGGCCGGGGCCCGCGCGTATCCGACGACCGCCAGCGCCATGGCCAGGACCAGCAGCCCAAACGCCACGCCGCGCGGATGCCACAGGATCGTCTCGTACACGTAATCGCTGCCCACGGCCGGCCAGCCCAGCAGGCCCACGGCGATGGCCGCCAGCGCCAGCCCCGCAGCGCGGTGGGCGAGGCTCCGGACCCAGAAGCCCCGCAGCATGACGAGGCCGGCCATCACGGCACACCCCGCCGCCGCCAGGCACACCAGCCACGGGCCCTCCAGGCCGGCGAGGTCGGCATCGGCAGCGTGGGTCTGGGCCCGGCCCAACTCCGTCAGGTACAGGCCCAGGACGACGGCCAGCGCGAGCAGTTCGTACGCGATGGCGAAGTCCCGGCCACCCGCCACGCCGCGCGTCGCGTACCGCGAGACCGCAGCCGCCACCGCCAGGCACGCCGCCACGCCGGCGAACGTGGCGCCGACCTCGTTCCACCCGGCCACGAACTTGAGGGGCGGCAGGTGCCCTTGCACGATGAGCAGCACGACGAAGCACGCCGCAAACGCCACCAACGCCATCGCGTGATGGAACACACGCCTGAGCGCCGCCACCACGCCGACGGCCACCAGGCCGTACACCGCTAGGCCCGTCGCCAGGATGGCGTCGCGGACCCAGGCCAGGTGCGCCATCTGCTCGGCGAGGTTCGCCGGGTCGTGCCGGCGCAGCACCTCGGCGGCGCCCTCGTGCCACTTGTACGTCTCGACGCCCACCAGCAGCATCAGCAGGGCGTGGGCCACGGCGGCGGCGAAGGTCACGACCACGCTCTCGGCCGACCCGCGTTCGGCCTTCGGCCGGTACAGCCACGCCGACAGCGCCATGGCCAGCGCCACGACGCCGAACGTGGCCGTCCGGGCGTTGAAGACCAGCATGCCCCCGGCGTTCCACGCCTCCTGGGCGTAGTAACCGAGGGCGATGAGCGACGCCACGTGAATCACCAGGGCCGCCGCGCACAGCCGCCGCTGGCCCAGACGCAGGCCCAGCCAGCACAGGACGGCCGCCTCGGCGGCCCAGGCCATCGGAATGAAGACGCCCTCCAGTTGAATCGGTATCGCCAGCGTCGCCAGGCCCAGCGCCTGGGCCACCTGCACCAGGACGAACCGCATCTGCCCGGGCGCCCAACGGCGCACCGCCAGTCCCTCGGCCAGGTAGATGGCGCCGAGCACGACGGCCAGCGGGCCGAGCCAGTGGTGATGGTCGGCGCGCAGCAAGGCGTACAGCCCGCCGAAGTAGGCCACCACGTTGATGATCGTCACAGACAGGTCCAGCCGCGACTCCCGGCGCCGACCCAGCAGGTGGTACACGATCGAGAGGGCGAAGTAGATGCCCCACAGCACCGTCATGTACGCGACGATAAACGGCAGTTTCTCGGTCGCCGTGTCGCCGTGGTAATAGTAATGGGTGAAGACCCAGACGACCACGTTGAGGACGGTGCCGGCAAGGGCCAGCAGGTTCAGCACCCGCCATTTCTTGAAGTACGCCAGGATGAGCACGCCCGCGTTCACCGCCACCAGGTACAGGAAGAGGACGTGCCCCGGGTCGCGGTCGGGCCGGATGAGAAGGGGCCCCGCCAGGCCGCCCACCAGCGACAGGACCGCCACGACCAGGCTCGAGTACCGGACGGCCAGGACGATGGCCACGCCCGTGATGACCGTCATGAAGATCCAGGCGGCCGGTTCCGGGATGAGATGGAACCGGCCCCATGCGGCATAGACGGCGAAGTACTCCATCGCCAGGCCGCCGCCCGTCACCACCTGGGCCAGGATGCCGAATCGGCGGCGCTCCAGCACCTCGCCCACGGTCAGGAAGATGAGGCCCCCCAGCGTCAGCAGCCCCGTCTGGAAGTAGCCGCGGCGGCCGAACCAGCCCTGCTCGTGCGCGTACGCCGCAAACAGCGCCGCCCCGATCAGGACCACCACGATGCCCGCCAGCGCCAGGCCCTTCAGGCCGATCCACTCCTCCCAGCGGATGGGCTCGCGCCCGGGCCGAAGCGCCGGCACCGGCGGCCGAGGCGGGGGCGGCGGGGGAGGCGCGGGGGCGGCAGGCGTCGGCCGTTCGACCACGGGAGCGGCGGGCGGCGGCGGCGCAGGTTGCCGAGGCAACGGCACAGCCGGTGGGACGGCGGCCGCGCGCGGCGTCTCGGCAGGCGGACGGGCGGGGGCAGGCTCGGCGGGACGGTCCTTCAGCTGCCTCGCGAGCGACTGGGTCTGGCGGATGGCCCGAAGCGCGAGCACCACCGCGACGATCGAAAGGGGAATCGTGGCCGCCAACGCCACCAGAACCGCCACGCCCAGGCAGATGAAGACACCCTCGTCCATGGCGCGCCCCCCGCATGGCCCCGAGACTCAACGCCGAGAGTCTAGTGCCGCCTGCGGGAAGATGGTAGCGTTTTCTCGCGCCGAACCGCGGCGGCCTAGGAAGGCCGCCGCGCAACAGGTAGCGCTGCAGAATCAGCAGGGTGCCGCCCAGGGCCAGAAGCGCGGGGTGCCACTGGCGGCTTGTCCGCCAGTGTTCCGGAGGCACGGGCTGCAAGCAGCCAGCGGCACCCCGCGCGCTCCGGCCTCAGCCACGGCGCCGTCGCGCCGCCAGCGCCGCGCCGCCCAGGGCTAGAAGCGCGAGCGTGGCCGGCTCGGGCGCGGGGGCCGGCATGCCGCCGGCCAGGACGGCCCCGCCCGACCGAAGCCAGGCCGTGTCGATCTTGTCGTAATCGTTCGAGTCGATGCGGCCGTCGTAGTTGAAGTCGCCCACCGCCCACCGGAATCCCCCCGGCGGCGTGCTGCCACCCTCGCCGTACAGCAGCCAGTTCGTGTCGATGCGGTCGTAATCGTTGGAATCGACCTTGCCGTCGAGGTTGGCGTCGCCCCACCAGGTGTACCGGACGACGACCGACTCGGCCTCGGCGTCATCGACCATGCCCAGGGCCGTCAGGTGCTGGGCGTCGGCCGCCGCCGCGCTGGAGGCGATGCCGGGACCGTCCCAGTACGCGTTCGGGCCGCCGTGCAGGCCGGAGGCGACGTGTGCGGCGATGGCGTCGAAGGGGCTCTCGCCGCCGGCGTAGTCCACGACCAGAACGCCGTCGGCCAGGTCCAGGCGGCCGCGAGCCTCCAGTTCCACGATGCTCGTGAACTGGCGGGTGCCGCCGGCGTCGCCGCGGATGCGAATGGCGTCGCCGACGGCCGGGTCGAACGTCATCTCGATGCGCTGGAAATACGTGTACGGGTCAAGCGGCTCGCTCAGCGCCAGTCCCGAGACGGGCACGAAGACGCCGCCGCAGCGGACCTCGACGGCGAGGTTCTCGAAGTACCCGCCCCAGGGCGTGACGACGCGGGGGTCGTTGTTGATGCCGTCCCACTGGATGTCGCCCTCCCAGAAGACGACCGACGTGAAGGTGAGCGGGCGGTCGAAGGCCAGGGCATACCAGTCGCCGCCCTCGGGCTGGGGGTTTGCGCCGTCGTTGGTCGTGTAAGGCAGGTGCCCGTTGTACGACACGTCGGTGATACCGTCGACGACCTGGTCGAGGTTGAGCCGGTCGTAAGCGGGCATCCGCCGGTCGACGCTGGCCGAGACCGCCGCGGACCCGCCGATGGTCCGGGCGAGGCCCACCAGGCCCGCGGGCCCGGCCGGGTCGGGCCTCTCGGCCAGCGGGGCCAGGTCGTCGGCATCGGGCAGGTGATACGTGCGGGCGGGGCCGGCGCCGTCGATGGTCCCGCCGGCGTCCAGGATCTGCCGCTCGGCCGCCGCCTGCCACTGGCCGGCCATCTCCGAGACTTTGAGCGGCGGCGGCATGTTGGCCAGGCCCGCGACCTCGTACTCGTCGGTGGCGCCGGCGGTCAGGTCGGCCGGCAGACCGGTGTAGCCGACCATCAGGCCGACGAGACCGCCGGCCGTCGCGGGGTTGCAGTCGCAGTCGAAACCGCCCTGGACGCCGATGGCGACGGTCTCGCGAAAGTCGCCCTGCCCGTACAGGATGGCCATGGTCGTCAGGGCCGTGTTGACGGCCGACTCGATCCAGCCCCGGTACCGGCTGCCCTCGCTGCCGGCGGACCCGTACGTGTCGTAGATTCTCTCCTGGGTGGTCCGCCACTCGAGCGTCCCGTCGGCGGCGTCGTCGGCGTACCAGGTGCGCACGTCCTGGATGACCTGGCAGGTGCGCGACGTCGTGGGGACGACCTCCAGGCCCTTGGCGACGACGGTCTCGACGCTGGTCTCGAAGGGCGCGGCCGCGTACATCGCGGCGTAGAACTGGGCGGCGTGCAGGGCCAACCCGTCGTTGCTCACGCCGCCGAAGGCGGCCGCCAGGTCGGCGGCCGTCTGGCGCATGCCGGGCGCGGCCGCACCGAGGCCCTCGGTCGTAATCTGCGAGTCGATGGCGTACCAGTGGATGTTCTGCGCCATGCCGCCCGTCTCGGGCGGCGAGAGGCCGTAATCCATCAGCCAGCGGGCCTGGCGATTGGCGATGTAAAATGAGGTTGCCGGCACGTGCGCCAGCCAGGCGTCATGGATCTGGGCCGACGTGGGCGAAGCGGTCGAGGCTAGCATCCCCCCGTACAGGTACTCGAAACACGTATCGTCGTCGCCCTGCCAGGTGCTGGTGGCCAGGATGGTGTCCCAGGGGACGTCGTACGTCAGGCCGCCGCGCGGCCGCTGGCCTTCGACAGGCCGACCGGCGTAGTTGCCCAGTATCTGGCCCAGCCACATGCCGTGCAGGCGGTCGAGGTAGTCGTCGGCCGAGAGGGTACGGTCGGCCCGCAGCGGCCCGGCGGCAGCCAGGACCAGCCCTATCGCCATGCCGACGCGAAAACGCATGCCAAACCCCGTCCCATAGCCGAAACGGCACCCGAATCACAAAAGCCCATGGAGAACTATACGCCAGGAACGGGCCAGGTCAAATAGGTTGGGCGGGCCCAGGCGGGGTCAGGGTCGCCAGGGGCGGCTACTCCTTGCCGATGCAGTAGAGGTTTTTGGGGCCGCGGAGGAAGAGGCGGCCGTCGCTGACGGCGGGCATGGGGGTTCCTTTGCTCGTCGGGTGGCGCGTGTGAAGGATGCCATCGCACGGGGGAAAAAGCAAGCCCCGGGTTCGTCAGGCCCGGGGCTTCTCAGCGTTGCTGGGGATCGCTGAGGAGGAGAGGGAGTATTCGTGCGGCCCCAACGAACCTGGCCGCGTTGTCGGCGCTGGTCCTCCTTTGACCGGCCCGGGCGAGGGCGGCCTTCCGCCTTGGGCGGACCCGGCCGGCCCTCAAACCCTCCGGCGAAGCGGAGCCCGCAAAGATCGCCCCGCGTGCGTCTGGCGCCCGGCGTTCCTTGCCGTCCGCGTTGTCGCCTCGGTCAGAAGTCAAGCGTACGCATGGCGGGGCGAGAGTCAAGCGGCGGGCGCATGGGGAGCGAAACGAGGCGGCCGCGCCCGCCGTAAACCCGCCGGTAGCAAGGACTTGGCCTTGGCGCACGAGGGACGCCGCCATCGGGCGGCGATGCGCTTTCGTGCGAGACAGGCGCGGAAATCGCGAGAAAATGCTTGCCGCCGTGGTCCTTTTCGGTGAAACCGGGAACCGGCGCCCGTGCCTGGGCGTCCAAGGGTGTGAATCGTCTCCCGAAACGAGCGAACCTGGTAAGGAGAAGGTCAATGCGTAGGACACGATGGGTCACGGTGCTGTTGGGCGTGGCGGTGGCGACGGCGGCCCTCACCTCGCCGGCGGCGGCGCGGATCAAACTGGCCACGCTGCCCGCGCGCGAGCGGGTGGAGATCCAACTGGAGAACCCCAACGCCACGCTCGTCGAGGAGGAACGCGTCGTCGCCCTCCTGAAGGGGACGAACCACATCGATTTCTCGTGGACCAACACGCAGATCGACAAGTGGACGATCCTGTTCCGGCCCCTGGTGCCCGGCGACACGGTGCGGGTCATCAACCAGTCGTATCCGCCCAACGAGAACGCCCTGGTGTGGGAGGTCTTCGCCGAGAAGGCCGGTCCCGTCAAGGTCCGCATCTCGTACCTGCTGGGGAACCTGCGGCGGACGTTCAGTTACCGCGCGACGGCCGAGAACGACGAGTCGAAACTGACCCTGCGCAACTACATGCGGGTCTGGAACTTCTCGGGCGAGGAATTCGGCCTCTCGAGCATCTGGGCCGGGTTCGGAGACATCTTCAAGAAGGAGATGGGCCTCCAGGAG
>Ga0307379_10011207_pt1 | contig 11789 bp, 6 predicted proteins | sample UN2MG_FD_202237 | JGI IMG/M metagenome (GOLD analysis project Ga0307379, IMG submission 202237) | Soil microbial communities from Risofladan, Vaasa, Finland - UN-2 | ecosystem: Environmental > Terrestrial > Soil > Coastal area > Acid sulfate soil | place: Finland: Risofladan, Vaasa | collected... | reverse complement strand
CACGGCTGGCGATTTCGACGGGGACGAGCTACATGATTTGGCCGCGATCGGCTACTTCTATGATGAGGGCTCTGTGCTGTTGGGCAACGGGGACGGTACGTTCCAGGGCGAACAGCGGTTTGCGGCCACCGGTGAGAAGTTCGGAGTTGCAGTTGGCGACTTCGACGGGGACGGGCGACAGGATTTGGTCACGGCCAACAGCTCTTCGAATCATGTCTCCGTGCTGCTGGGCAATGGGGATGGTACGTTCCAGAGCGAACAGCAGTATGCGGCCGGCGATGGTCCCATGGGAGTTATAGGAGTTGCGGTTGGCGATTTCGACGGGGACGGACGACAGGACTTGGCCACGGCCAACGCCGGCTCTGGCGATGTCTCCGTGCTGCTGGGCAATGGGGATGGTACGTTCCAGAACGAACAGCGGTATGCGGTCGGCGATTTCCCCTGGGAAGTTGCGGTTGGCGATTTCGACGGGGACGGACGACAGGACTTGGCCACGGCCAACGGCCTCTCGGATGATGTCTCCGTGCTGTTGGGCAATGGGGATGGTACGTTCCAGGGCGAACAGCGGTTTGCGGTCGACTCTGACCCCCGTGGGATTGCGGTCGGCAATTTCGACGCAACCAACGGCGGTTTCGGCAGCCCGCAGGGTGAGTACTCGCGTCTGCAGCGGAACGCCGACGGACCGTACACCCGTACCATGAAGGATGGCACCCTACATGACTTCGACAGCAACGGCTTCCTGACCAGCACGGTCGATCGCAATGGCAACGCGACGGCCTACGAGTACAGCGGCACCGGCGGCGACAAGAGGGTCTGGCGGATGACCGACCCGGCCGGGCTCGTCACGACTTTCGCCTACAACGGCGACAAGCTCCAATCGGTCACCGACCCAGCCGGGCGGATCACGCAGTTCGACATCGACACCAACGACGACCTGGTCGGGATCATCAATCCGGACCTCAGCGAACGGCACTTCGAGTACGACGCCGACCACCTGCTGACGGCTCAGGTCGACGCCGGAGGTACCCGGACCGAGTACGTCTACGACCAGTACGGCTGCGTGACCGAGGTGATCAAGGCGGTCGGCACACCCGACGAACAGCACCGCTACTTTCAGGCCTCGGTCAACCAGGGCCTGATCAACGATTTGCCCCCAGGAGTCGGCACCTATGACAACCCCGCCCCACCGGTCAATCCCGGGAACATCCGCGAGAGCTACACCAACGGCGAGAACGAGACCGAGCACTACTACACCAACCGGTTCGGCTTCCGGACGACGATCGAGGACCCGCTGGGGCGGACCACGCAGATGGAGCGCAACTCGTTCAACAACATCACGCAAATCACGTTCCCCAGGGGAAACCAGATCAGCTTCGAGTACGACAGCGAGGGCAACCTGACCAAGAGCACGAACCGCGGCATCGTTCCACCGGCCGAGACCCTGATCGAGTACGACCCGGACTGGAATTGCCCCACCCGTATCGAGGACCCTGAGAACCACGTGTGGGTGCTGGCCTACGATCCAGCTAACGGAGACCTGCTGTCGATCACCGATCCGGAGACGTACACCACCACGTTCAGCTACAACACCAACGGGCAGGTCGAGACCATGACCAACGCCGAGGGCGAGGTTGTCCAGTTCACCTACTACGACGCCCCCGGCGAAACCGGCAACCTGCACCAGATCATCGTCGACCCAGCGGGCCTGAACCTGGCGACCACCCTGGAGTACGACGCTTACGGCAACGTGAGCAGGATCATCGACGCAGAGACCAACGACACGGAGTACGTGTACGGCGTGATGAACCTGCTGAGGTTCGTGACCGACGCCGAGGACCACACCACCGAATACCAGTACCAGGCCGCCCTGGGCACCGTCAGCCGCTGGTCCTCGGCCCCGCTGGCGGAGTTGGCCAAGATCATCGACGCCCGATCGATCGACGCAGCGACGTTCACGTACGATGACCTGCATCGTCTAGCGACCGAAACCAACGCCATCGGCAAGGCCTGGCAGTACACGTACGACGACGCTGATCGACTGACCGAAGCAAATGACCCGAAGGCCGACCAAAGCATAACCTTCATTTACGACGACGCCGGGCAGCTGACAACCAAGACGCTCTCCACCGCCAGCGGATCTGAGAACGTGACCTACGACTACAACCTCAACGGGTATCTGACGCAGGCCACGGATGCCGACAGCGACCTTTCGTTCGGCTACGACACCGCCGACCGCCTGACCTCGTACGCCTCAGTTGCTATAGCTGGTCAGCCCGCGCTTTCACTTGCCTACGCGTACCACGACGACGGGGTACTGGACACCATGACCGACCCGACCGGCGTGACCACGTACCTCCACAACGCCAATCACTGGCTCACTCAGATCAGCGACCCAGGCGCCCGTGTCACCGGCTTCGGCTATGACCAGGCGGGCCGCCGGATCACCATGGCCAACCACAACGGCACAGCGGTGACCTACACCATCGACGACGCCGGACGGTTGACCGACATTGTTCACGACCTTACCGCCGTTCCATTCCTGTCGCTGACGTATACGCACGATGACACCGGCAACATCCTGACCATGAACGATGGGGACGGTGCACATACGTACGGCTACGACGCCACATACCAGCTCACGTCAGCGGTGCACCCGAACCCCGGCGTCAATCCGAACGAGAGTTTCAGCTACGACCCGGTAGGCAACCGCCTGACTTCGCACCTATCGAGCAGCTATACGTACGACGACGCCAACGAGCTGCTGGACGACGACGACTTCACCTACACCTACGACGACAACGGCAACCTGGCCACGAAAACCGCCCAGGCTGGCGGAGCCGTCACGCAGTACACCTACGATGCCGAAAATCGCCTGATCCGCGTCGATCTTCCTGGCGAATCGTGGGCCGAGTACCGCTACGACGCTCTCGGCCGAAGGATCGAGAAGAACGTCGACGGAGCGATCACCCGCTACACCTACGACGCCGAAGACATCCTCTTCGAGTACGACGCCAGCAACAACGTCGGGGCCCGGTACACGCACGGCCCGGGTATGGACGAGCCGTTGATCGTGCATCGGGATACGACCGGAGACGGCATTCTGGACTCAGTCTTTTATTACCACGCCGACCACCTAGGAACGATCCGCGTAATGACGGACCCAGGCGGCGCAGCTGCCCAGATGTACACATATGACTCGTTTGGCCAAGTCGTAGCCCAGAATGGTGCGATTCCCAACCACTATCTGTTCACCTCACGCGAGCGCGATACCGAGGGGGGGCTGTACTACTATCGGGCACGATACTACGAGCCGCAAGGTGGGCGGTTCTTGCAGACGGATCCTCTACGGACTTTGCGTGGCCACAGTCGCTACGTCTACGTCGCCAATAACCCTATCAACTTCCGAGACCCCATGGGCCTACATGGCCCGTGGTGGGGGCCTGGCCCAGATGTACCTGGTTCATGGAATCCCATCCTGCAAACGACCCTGCGAGAACTCAAAGAGCTTCGCGCTCAACTGGCGGAAGTACGATTCGCGAAGGAGGCGTTGTTGGAACGGGTCGGGATCTGTATGTCCGCGGACCAATACCGTGAAGCTGTGGAGTGGTTAACCTCCGTACAGATTGAACTAGAGACGAAGATAGAGCGCCTCGAACGAACTCTACGACGTAATCCAGGCTATATGTCGTAAAATGGACCCGGTTATCGTGCCGGAACTTCAAAGACAACCAGGCGCGGCTTCAGCTATTCGCGCTGGCGTACAACTTGGGCAACTTCTTGCGGCGGCAGGCGTCGGCGCAATCGGATCGGCCGTAAGGCTTTTCCCGGAAAAGAAAAGGAAAAGAAAAGGGGACGCAGCTCGTTTTGACAAATGGCTTCGTACGGATAAGGGTCAGGCTTACTTCTTCCAGCCATCGCCGCCTCGCCTTGGCCGCCAAGGTGGCCGGAGCCTCGATCCCACCTTCCCCCGGCCCACCGTTCGCCAGCCCGTCCCTCGCCCGTGACGTGACCGCTCCACGGTCCAACATCGCTCATTGCCGCGCCGTCACCAAAACCTGCGCCCATCTCCGAAATCTACGGACCACCCGCCGTTCGCCGTTTCCAATTCGCTATTCGCTCTTCGCCACCCGTCCAATCCGCAGTTCCCAATTCCCAATCCCTGCATCACCACATTTGCCTCTGGCATTCGCCATTCGCTCTTCGCTCTTCGCTATTCGTCAATCCCCAATCGTCAATCCTCCCCCACCCACGCCTTTCCCTCGTTGGCTATTCGCTTCCTGGCATTCGTCAATCGTCAATCGTCAATCCCCAGTCTCCCCTCTCCCTTGGCGTTCTTGGCTTCCTTGGCGTCCGGCGTTGCCTGCCGCTGCAGGTCTACTGGCGATCTTGGCGTCCTTGGCGCCTTGGCGGTTCAGCGTTTTTCCCTCCCGCGTCCCGAACAAAAAAATCGCGGTTTTTGACCCCGCCAGCCCCGTTTTCCGCAATCCGCACCCCCTGAAGGTGATCGGGCGCCAAGTTATAGGGGTAGAGGAACGTCCTCAGGCGCGGATGCGCGTAGCCGACGCCACCGGAGGCCGACACGCCGACAAAAAAAGGGCCACGGGCACGAGACGCGCACGGGCCAACGCCCCACGCATGGGCAACGCCCGACCGAAAGGAGGTGCACCGGACGAATCCGTCCCATGACACAACTGAATAAAGGGCACAGGTGCCTACCCGGGAACGGGTGCCTAATGGAGCACGCGCCCGAACGCGCGCCGCCCTGGCGACGCCGTCGCTCAGTCGCCTCTGCCGGCCTGGCGCATCACCAGGATCGATTCGCGCGGTGCCACGTTCGTCAGACTGCCCATCTTGCGCCCGCCGGGAAGCAGCCGGCGGGCCACGCGAACGCGATCCACCTCGAACCCGCAGGTTCCGGCGAAGTCCGCCAGGATCGCGTCGGTCGGAATGTAAACGTCTTTCAACCGCGCACCCCCGACGACGATCCAGCACGGCGCCCCGTCGGCCAGCACCCGGGCGCACTCGCCCAGGGCGGTGAAGACGTCCTCGAAGTAGGACCGCACCACGCCGGCCAGCTTCTTCTCGCCGGCGGCTGACAGCGCCTGGCACGCCTCGGCTGCCGCCGGCGGCAATTGTTGGGTCCAGCGCTGCTTGTGGGCCTTGGGATGCGCCCGAACCTGTGCCCGCCGCCGTTCGCCCATGTCCGGAGCCTCGTGCCAGTAGCGGTGGACCATCTCGTGCGGCCGCGCCGTGCGGGTGTAGTCGTGGCGAGACAGGTAAGGCGGCGAGGTCAGGATGCCTCCGATCGACCCGTCCTCGATCGAGTCCAGCCGACGCGCGTCGCCCTGTTCGACCCGCACCGGCACCGATAGCGGGCTCCGCAGATCCTCGCGCATCATCTCGGTGACGCGACCGAGCTCATCGAGCAACGGCGCGGCGTTCTTGTTGAGCGTACCGGCCGACGTGTGCCGCCGGGCCACCGCGCAGATCAACGCGGCCCGATGGATGGGGCATTCGAGTCTTGCGGCCGCCTGCTCCCACGTCTCGGAACCGGTCAGGTCCGGAAGATCGGGAAACTCCCGGGCGCCTCGCGCCGAGGCCACGAAGGCGAGCGATGACAGGGCCTCGACACCCTGGGCGTTCACTCCCCGGTGGGCGCACTCGATGACGAACGTCCCCGACCCCGCGAACGGGTCGAGCAGCGGCAGCCGGTTGCGCCCGACTTGCTGCTTCATCGTCTCGCTCAGGAACGTGCGCACCAGCTCGGGAGCGAAGGCCTGCTTGAACGGCAGCCAGCGGTGGAAGGGCTCGTCGGCCAGGGCTTCACCGGTGACGAGCTTCCCGAGGCGATCGTCCCGTTCCATCAGGTGGTACCAGTGGCGCTCGAGGCGCTCCCGCTCGATGGTGGGTTCACCGGTCCACGACCGGGCGGGAATGGCTTTTCGTCGGGGGCCTCGGCTTCGCATCGGTGTCTTTCCCCGGGATCGTACCTACCGCTGCACGGTCCGCAGTGCCAGCAGCCCGGCACCGATCATGCCGGCGTCGTCGCCCAGTGTGGCCGGCCGGATCGCCAGGCTTTCGGGCACCAGGTCGCCGCCCAGCTCGCACATGTGGGTGCCCACCAGGCGGATCAGGTCGGGCAGGGCCCCGGCGGCCCCGCCCCCGATCACGATCTCGTCCGGCGCGTAAAGATGGACCACGTTGACCAGCCCGATGGCCAGAAACCGGGCGGCAGCGTCCACGACGGCCAGCGCCTGGGTGTCACTTTCCTGGCACCGTCTTTGCAGTTCCGTCAACGACGGCGGCAGACCGACGGCGACCGCGGCCCGCTCCAGCGCCGGGCCGGCCGCCCGGGCCTCCAGACAGCCCGCCGTGCCGCAGCGACCCCGCGGGGCGCCGGCCGACGAGTCCACGATCATCTGCCCCACGTGTCCGGCCCCGTTGTGTGTGTGCCGAACGAGTTGTCCGTCGAGCACCACGGCCGCCCCGATGCCCGTCCCGATGACCAGAAAGGCCATGCGCTTCGGCCGCTGCGGCGCCACGACGTACTCGGCCCAGGCGGCGCCGGCCACGTCGGTGTCCAGGATGACCGTGCGTCCGGTCCGGTCGGCCAGTTGTTCGCACAGCGGGACGCCCTCCAGGAACGGCAGGTTCACCGCCCGCAGGATGCAACGGCGCTGATCGTCCAGCGCCCCGGGCACCGCGATGCCGACGACGCCCGGCGCTGCGTCCGGATGAGCCGCGCCCAACTCGTCGATGGCGTCCGCGATCCAATCGATCAGGTCGGCGCCGCGTCCGCCGGAAGGCGTGGCCCCGCGGCGGGCGTCCACCACCTGACCGCGCGCTGCGATCAGCCCGACGCGCGTGTGCGTGCCCCCGACGTCGATCCCGATGGCGTGTGTCATGACTACTCGTGCCGGTCGCTGAGCATGGCCGTCAGGGCGGCGACCTGGAGGAAGGCGGCCATCGCGAAACGCGCCGTGGCCGCGGTCGCGTCGGTGGACATGGCAAACAACCCCCACACGGCAGCGACGATGGCGATCATCTGCAGCAACGCGCCGCCCAGTCGGAGCATGGAAAAGTCCTGTTGTCGCCGGCGGCGGTGGGTACGGTCGAGCAGCTCGCGAATGTCGGTCAGCACGCCGAGCAGCTCTTGGTCGGCGGACCGATCGGATCGAGACGAGACCGACGGGACCGGGCGAACGGGAGGCGTCGTGGTCGACCGCTCGGGCTTCGGCAGGTCTTGTTCGGATTGGGCCTCGGGCCGGTCGGGTGTCGGCGGGTGCGCGTCGGCGACGGTGGCAGGTTTTGCGGTCGCCGGTTCCGGTTCGTTCGCGGCCGGGGATGTCGCATCCTGGTGCAGCACGATGTCCGCAGCCTCCTTGAGCGATCCGGCAACGTGGGTCGGCCGTGCCTGACGCCCGGTGTCATCCGGACCGCCGCGTTCCAGGAGCACGGTACGGCACCCGGCCCGGCGCCCCGCCTCGATGTCCCGTGCGGAGTTGCCGATCATCCAGGAACGATCCAGGTCGATCCGCAGATCGTCGGCCGCACGGAGCAGCATCCCCGGCTCGGGCTTGCGCAGGTCGCTGGCTCGTCGATAGGCCGGTACCGTGGCCTCGGGACCGTCCAGATACGGACAGGAGTATATCGCATCGAGCGAGGCCCCGCGATCATTCAGCAGTTCCTGAAGGCGCTGGTTGACGGCGGCCAGGTCCTGTTCGGTGAAGAGCCCGCGGGCAATGCCCGACTGGTTGCTGACCACGACGACCCAATAGCCGGCCCGGCTCAGCCTGGCGATGGCCTCCGCGGCGCCATCGAAAAGCCGAACCTGATCGGGCTGGCTGATGTAGCCGGGGTCTTCGATCAGGGTGTTGTCGCGATCGAAGAAAACGGCCGGCGCATTCATGGTCCGTCACCTCGGCCGGCCAACTCCTCGATGACGGCCTGTCGCAGGAGGGGCAGGAGGATTTCGTGGTGTCCGATGACCTCATGCCCGCGCCCGGAGGCCGTCGGCCGACGCACCACGTTTACGCGCGGGCGGTAGTGGCCCAGCATGTCGAAGTTGGCCGTGGTCATGGCGTCGAGATCGGCGCCGAGATTGCGGGCCACCGAGACGGCCTTGAGGAACACCTCCGGCAGCACGACGGCCGACCCCACGTTCAACCACACACCGCCGGGGCCGTCCGGTTTGTCAGCACCCAGGTCGGCCACCACGCTGCAGGCCAGTCGAAAATCCTGGAGGGTGGCCGCACCGATCTTGGCGCCGTCGGCGGCGGGGGCCATGTGTACCGTGTCGGTGCCGACGGCCACGTGAACGCAGGCGGGAACGCCGGCGCGAACGGCGGCCGCCAGAATGCTGCAGTCCAGGTTGGGCGCGTTGCGCTGAATCAGCAACCGACCGACCGACTGGCCCAGACCGACGCCCTCGCGCGAGGCCAGGTCGGTCGCGGCGGTGAAGAAGTCCATCGTCTCGCTGACCATGCCGAAAGAGCCGTCGCGAATGGTCTCGGCCACCTCCTCGCTGGTGGCGCCGAGGACGGCCATCTCGACGTCGTGAATGGCGGTGGCGCCGTTGCAGACGACGGCCGTGACGATGCCGCGTTCGATCAGGTCGATGACGATGGGGCCGCACCCGACCTTGACCACGTGGGCACCCATGGCAAAGACGACGGGTCGCCCGCCCCGGTGCGCCCTGACGATGGCCCGGGCGACGGCGTGGAACTCGCGTGCCCCAAGCACGTTGGGCATGGAGGCGAGCAGTTCGGCCGCACTCGCCCCCGCGGGCGGTAACGCCGCCATCTGGCTCAGCGAGACCTTGTGGGCCCGGTCGGCCACGCTGTAGGTGCGCAGAGCCGACAGGTCGACGGGGTTGTACTCGCGCTGGGGCATCCGGCCATCATCTCCCTTGCAGGGCCTGATCGAGGGCGGTGGAGAGGATTGTATCGCCGTCGTCCAGAAAGTCGATGTCGACGCGCAGCGCCAATAAGGGCGCGGGCCAGTCGAAATCGAGGTTCGCGAGCTTCACGGCGTCCTTTTCGGTGGTCAGGACGACGTCCGCCGCGAGGTGCTCGGCCTCGCTCACTACACGGATCAGGTCGGCCCGTTCGTAGCGGTGGTGATCCGGCCAGCGGATGTGCCCGCGCAGGGCGGCGCCCAACTGCCGGACGGTGGTCTCGAACGCGTCGGGATTGCCGATGGCGCTGAAGCACAGGACGCCGACGTCTTGGCCGATCGCGAAGGACGATGGTGTGCCGTCCGGCTGCACCAGGCCGGTGACACGATGCCGGCAGTTCGCGCGGGGCACGGCGGGAGCGATCTCGTCCAGGCGGGCGTGCAGGGCGCGCAATTCGTTCTCTTCCACCTGATCCGCCCGGGTGATCACGATCAGCCCCGCTCGCCGCAGCGACGCGACCGGTTCGCGAAGCAGTCCCCGGGGCAACAGGTGGCCGAACCCGAACGGACAGGTGGCATCGATGGCGACGACGTCGAGGTCGCGGGCCAGATGGCGATGCTGGAAGCCGTCGTCCAGCACGATGACATCGACGTGCTGCTCGGCGATCACTCGTTGTGCGGCGGCGACGCGATTCGGGTCGGCGATGCACACCGCATGGGGCACGCGGTGGGCCACCATTTGGATCTCGTCACCCGCCCGGCCGGGCGCGGCTTTGTAGCCTCGGGACAGGGCCGCGACTCTGCGCCCGCGCTGTTGCAACCGCCGTACGATCTCGATGACCAGGGGCGTCTTGCCCGTGCCGCCGGTGGTGATGTTGCCCACACTGATCACGGGCACACCGACGGTGTATGCGCCGGTGCCGCGGTTGAATCGACGGTTGCGCCAGGCGACGGCCGCCGCGTAGCAGCCGCTGCACACCCGGAGGAGCCCGCGTAGCGGGAGGGTCCAGACGTCGCGGCCGGTCATCACCCGGCGATGGAGGGCGGGTTCGCCCATGGGTCGGTCACTGTCGGAAGAGGACGGCGGCACAGGTCACGCAGTTCTGCACTCCGCGTTCGACCGCCTGATGATAATCGAGGACGGTGGCTTTGGCATCGGGCAGGGCGGTCATCAGCGTGAACATGCAGCCGGTGCTGCAGATTCGGGTGGGGTTCTCCCGGTTGGCGACGCATTCGCGGAAGGCGGCTCCGTCGCCCTGTTCGATTCGCCGAAGGACCGCCTTGTCCCACTGGCGGACTTCATCCAGGAAATCGTCTCCCAGGACGCGCTTGTCGCCGAAGAACCGGCCCACGTGGCTGAAGTCCGCCCCGGCGATCATGACGGTGCTCTTGTCGTCCTCGTCGATGGTCCGGCGCAGCATGCGGGCGAAGTCGCCCAGGTCCACGCCTTTTCCGTCGAAGGGCGCGGTGCCGGTCGGGCCGCAGGGATCGGGACAGAGAAAGGCGACCATCTCGAAGCAGTCGGCGCCGTAGAGGTGTTGCAGCCAGCAGAGCTGCAGCTCGATGGAGTGCTCGTTCACGTGGTCGTACTCGTGGCGTCGCAGATCGCCGCAGCGCTCTTCGATCCGTTCGAGAAACGCCCGGTCGGTGGCGGTCTTGCCCAGCGGCGTGTCGAAATCCTTGGTGGTGCCGACCACGGAGCTGCGTCCCCCGAGGCCGAAGTGGTTCGTCCCCAGGATCACGAAGCGGTCCGGCGGCCCCTGCTGAGCCAGGCTGCCGTAGGCGGCGCTGTAGCAGGGCCGCCCGCGCGGGTAGTCCAGGTGCGGGGCGATCAGGCCGGCGATGCACCCGTCGCCGACGGCGGGCTGAGTGTCGCCCAGCATGGCCTGGAAGACGCTCCCGGCGTCTTCGTCCAGGCCCAGAGACTCGGCGCTGTGCATGGTTCGCACCGGGGCGGAGCGGTACTGATCGAGAAGCTGTTGGTAGTGGGCGTCGAACTTCGGCCCTTCCAGGAGCAGCGACTCCTCCAGACGGGTGACCAGGTCGACCAGGGTGTCGAACGAGACCGGCTCTCGGTACCGGGCCAGGAACTTCTCCTGGATGGCGGTCAGCGTCTTGGTTCCGTCGAACAGGGCCAGGATGAAGAAGGCGGGCTCGCTGAGGGTCATGGCCACCTGCGATAGCCCGGAAGGGTCACGGATGCCGAGCGTTCCGGGCTCGGATCCCTGGAAGGGTTCCACGGGTCGAAGTCTGGGCTTGAGATCGGGGTGAATGATCATCAGGCTGCCTCGGTCGATGCTGAACAGATCAGGCTCTTTTACCGTAGAAGTGTGAAAGATGCCAGCCCGCGGCGGGCGGTGTGCGTTGACGGGCTGTGAGTCATTCGGTTACGGTAGCGGCGCGGTCGCCGGCGGGTGCCGTTGCGGGCATCGGGCGGCGTGGGGCGGAAAGTCTGGGAACACGGCGGAAACGCAGGGTCCCGGGGTTCGGCGAGTTGCGGTGCGGCCGACCGGGGCCGCGTTCAGGGGATCTTCCAATGGCGAACTGTCTGGTGACGGGCGGCGCGGGTTTCATCGGGTCACACCTGGTCCGCGGACTGCTGGGCGACGGGCACATGGTGCGCGTTTTCGACAACTTCAGCAGCGGCAAGCAGGAGAACCTGAAGGAGGTGGCCGACCGGATCGACCTGTTCGAGGGTGACCTGCGTTATCCGGAGGAGATTCTGCGGGCCTGCGCGGACATCGATCTGATCTACCACGAAGCGGCCATCCCGTCGGTGCCGCGGTCGGTGGAGAACCCCGAGGAAAGTCACGACGCGAACATCACCGGCACGTTCAACCTGCTGCGCTCGGCGGTGCGGCAGAGTTGCCGGCGGGTGATCTACGCGGGCAGCA
>Ga0307379_10011206_pt1 | contig 11789 bp, 11 predicted proteins | sample UN2MG_FD_202237 | JGI IMG/M metagenome (GOLD analysis project Ga0307379, IMG submission 202237) | Soil microbial communities from Risofladan, Vaasa, Finland - UN-2 | ecosystem: Environmental > Terrestrial > Soil > Coastal area > Acid sulfate soil | place: Finland: Risofladan, Vaasa | collected... | reverse complement strand
ATTACAGGTTTTTTATTCGATCTAACCGGCATACTGGATACAGGTTTTTATGTTGCCATTTTCATGGAAGTTATTGCACTTTTATTGATGAAATTTGGAATCAATGATGTGAGAAGAGAGTTAATTTCAAATTAATTATTTTATATAACAAAAGGAGGGTTTATAAAAAAATGAATTTATTAAAAGAAAAAGTTGCTATTATTACCGGTGCCGCGCAAGGTATCGGAAAGGGTATAGCTATTAAATTTGCACAGGAAGGAGCGAAGGTAATCATTGCTGATATCAATGAAGAAAAAGCTCAAATTACAGCTGAAGAAATTGATAAAACTATCAACAGCTGCGTAGCAGTAGGATTAGATGTTACCAATGAATCGGCAATTAAAAAGACGATTAACCAGGTTATTGAGGATTATGGGAAAATAGATATATTGGTTAATAATGCCGGTATTCAACCACCAAAACAACCATTTTATGAAATTGAAGGAAAAATGTGGGATCGGGCATTAGAAATCAATTTAAAGAGTGTTTTTCTATGCAGTAAATTAATAGCTCCTATCTTTATCAAACAAGGATTTGGAAATATTGTGAATACTGCATCAGTTGCTGGTCCTATTTTATGGGAAGGCAGTTTATCTTACATTGCTTCCAAAACAGCGGTAGCGCAAATAACCAGAACAATGGCTTTAGAATTAGCTCCGTACAATATAAGGGTTAATGCTGTTGGTCCCGGACACGTTGACACAGAATTAAATAAAGCTACATTTTCTGTTCCCGGTGCTCGAGAAGCAATGTGCAGCACTGTTCCTTTAAGAAGAATATCTTTGCCAAAAGATTTGGCCGGCGCATTTGCATTTTTAGCATCGGATAAAGCAGGATATATTACAGGCCATATACTTTATGTTGATGGTGGCTTAAGTCAAAATAAATAATAATTTCGAAAGGAGGGATTTAGTCAATGGAATTTAAGGAGAAAGTAGTCATTGTTACCGGAAGCGCACAAGGTATAGGAAAAGAGATGGCTCTAAATTTTTCTAAAGAAGGCGCAAAAGTTATAATTGCGGATTTGAATTTAGAAAAATCTTTAGAGACAGTACAAGAAATTAGGAAACAGGGTGGAAAGAGTGTAGCCATTAAAACCGATATTACTGATATGGATAGTATAAAGAATTTAGTTGAAGAAACGCAAAAAAACTTTGGTGAAAAAATTGATATTTTAGCTAATGTAGCGGGTGTATGTATACAGGAAGATATATTCGAAAGCACTGAAAAATCTTGGGATTTAACCATGAATATCAATCTGAAAGGAATGTTTTTCCTGTCAAAGGAAGTTGCAAAAATTATGGCAAAATATAAGCAAGGAAAAATTATCAACGTTTCTTCCACCTCGGGTTTTATTACTTCTACCAGGTGCAGCACTGCATATGATGTTTCAAAAGCAGCAGTTCGAATGCTCACTACGGAATTAGCTGAATGGTTAGGCCCTTATAATATTAATGTAAATGCAATTGCTCCCGGTACGACTAAAACTCAAATGATTACCGATTTATTCGGAGATGATTATTTCAAGGGTGAATGGGTTAGGACCTCTTATCCTTTAGGAAGAATTGCCGATCCCATTGATATGGCAAATGCAGCGATGTTTTTATGTTCGGAAGATGCCAGGGATATCAATGGACATACCTTGCTAGTAGACGGCGGTTGTTTATTAGCTTATAGAAGAAAATAGGTTAAACATATTAAAATTAAGGAGGATGAAATGAAAAATCAGTTTAATAATTTATTTTCCCCCATTACTATCGGAATCATGAAACTTAAAAATAGAATTGTATTAGCACCAATGTCGGTACATATAACACCCCCTGATGGTTCAATTACTGATAGAGAAATTACTTTTTATAAAAGAAAAGCTGAGGGAGGTACCGGGCTGATTACCATTGGATCGGTTCTCATTCGTGCTGATGGAAATTTTGGAGGTCAAATATTTATAGACAATGATAGTCGAATTCCCGGCTTAAAAAGAATGGTTGATGCAATTCATCAGGCTGGTGCTAAAATCTCAGCTCAGATTCATCATTCCGGGCGTGAAACTAATTGCGCAACTTCCGGTTACCAGCCGGTTTCTGCTTCAGTATTTGAACCGGAGGCAGCAGAATATGATTTACCCAGAGCTCTCACAACGCGGGAAGTAGGAGATTATATAGAATATTACGCCCAGGGGGTAAGAAGAGCCAAAGAGGCAGGATTTGATGCAGTAGAATTACATGGTGCTCACGGCTATTTGATTGCTCAATTTATGTCTCCCTTAACCAATTTTAGAACCGATCAATATGGAGGTTCTTTTTTAGGAAGAATGCGTTTTATCAAAGAAATTTTTGCCCGATCCCGTGAATTAGTAGGAGATGATTTTACTATTACTATAAGAATTTCAGGGGATGAACTAAGACCCAATGGTATTGATATGCATCTCTCTCGGGAAATTGCTCAATATTTAGAAAAATTAGGCGCAGCGGCAATTAGTGTATCGGCCCAAATGTTTCCATATGTTCGTACTTGTCCGAATATGTATCATAAACCCGGCATCAATGTTTATCTTGCAGAAAACATTAAAGAGGTTGTCAAGATACCGGTCATGACTGCGGGAAGAATTAATACTCCGGAGTTAGCGGAAGAAATATTATCCAGCGGAAAGGCTGATTTAATTTGTTTGGGAAGAGTTTTACTGGCAGATCCCGATTTTGCAAAAAAAGCTGAAGAGGGTAGATCGGAAGAAATTATACCTTGCATTGCTTGCAATAAGGGTTGTCATGACCGAAATGCTGAGGATCGGGCGGTAAAATGTACCATGAATCCGGAAACCGGAAGAGAAGCAACATTTATAATTACACCTGCCAAAGAATCGAAGAAAGTGATTGTTATCGGCGGAGGCCCTGCTGGCATGGAAGCAGCTATCGTAGCTACCCTTAGGGGACATCATGTTGAACTGTATGACGAAAATGAAGAATTAGGCGGACGATTGATCTTGGCTTCTGTTCCACCTAATAAATCAGATTATTTAGAAGGTATAGAATTTCTTAGAAAAGAAATAGATCGTTTAAAAATCAAAGTATACATGGGTAAACGTTTAAACAAGGAAGAAATTATAAAGAAAAAACCTGATGCAGTTATCCTTGCTACAGGAGCAAATACGCTGATACCCAATATTCCCGGCGTAGATCAGGCATGGGTTGTGGATAGTGATGATCTATTGGCAGGAAAGAAAACAGCTGGAAAGAGAGTCGTCGTTATCGGTGGCGGTTCAGTGGGTGCTGAAACAGCTCATTACTTAATGGAAACTGCACAAAGAAAAGTGTTCTTGGTAGAAATGTTACCTAATATAGCTACAGATATGCCTTTCGATGCCCAAATAATATTCTCAGAAGAAATAAAACGAATGACTGATTTAAAAGTGTTAACCAACTCCAAAGTAATTAAAATTAATAAAAATTCAGTCATAATCGAAAAAGATAACCAGGAACAGGAAATTAAAGACATTGATAGTGTGGTATTAGCAAACGGAGTTATTTCTGATAATGCTTTAGCACAGGAACTAAAAAATATTAACTTTGATGTTTATTCTGTTGGAGATGCCTTAAAACCAAAAGATGCCACCAAGGCAATTTATGAAGGCGCCATGGCGGCGATAGAAGCATAAGAAAAATAGAATATTTTATATGATATAGATTGAGAGCCAAAATGATAGAATTGGCACATCTGATCTTATAATTAAAACTACTTTGCATCTGTGTATTTAAGCAAAAATATGAAAAAAATAATCATGGTAATTGATTACATTGTAAATGTCATATATAAAAATATTGAATGCTAAAAAATAAAAATTATATCTAAAAAAAATAATAAGCACTTTTATATTTAAAAATATCTATCTAACGATTAACTATCTATATTTATCATCAGTAAGAATTTTTTACTCTTTATAGATTAATCGAGATAGATAAAAAGAAGGTGGAGGTGAAAGCCTATTAACAATTAGAAACAAGATATAAGTTAAGATTGAAAGATCATTTCAAATGAAAAGTAAAAAAATCTAAAATTAAAGAAAAAAATGGAGGAGTCAAATGAAAAAAATAATCATAGTGTTAGCAGTTTTAATGATTATGAGTCTTTTTGTAGTAAGTGGAACTCAGGCAGCAGAAAAAACCTACAACTGGAAAATGAGCCAGCCCTACCCGTCAGGCACAATGTTATTTAATATAACCGAAGCTTTTATCGCAAGAGTTGATAAAGCATCCAACGGAAGAATCAAGATCACACATTATCCAGGTGACTTACTGGGCGATTATATGGTTCAACAGGAAGCGGTTGGATCCGGTGCACAAGACTTGGCTATTACATGGCCGGGAACAGCAATGAATCCTAAATGGGACATTCTTGGAATCGGATACGTGGGTTGGAATTCTGACCACGGCAGAGCAGCATTTGGAACAAACGGATGGATGCTTCCTGTTTTAGATGATATAGCTGCAGAATGTAATTGGAAGATATTAAGTGTTTTCCCCAGTGGAAGTACGACTGGTGGAGACTGCGTTATTTCCAATGATTCGTTTGACCCGGTAAATCCGGATGGCAGAAAGCTTAGAGTACAAGCTTCGCAAAATTATACCATACGTTATAAAGCAATGGGCTTTAACCCAGTAACAATGCCGATGTCTGAAGTATCATCAGCTTTAGCCCTGGGAACCATTGATGCGTCTGCAGGTTGTGTTCCTACTGAATATGCCATTTACGGAGATGCTTTTAGTTATGCTTACATCTATGCACCTGTTTTATTTCCTGCAGAGCTTATTTTGACCCGTACAGTATGGGATTCTTTATCGGAAGCAGACCAAAAGTTACTTTTGGAAGCAGCAGATTTTACTACTGATGCAGATTTTGGATGGCAAGCATGGGAGGATGATATTGTAAGAAATTATGAAGAAGACCTTTTACCCTGGCAGATATTAGTCACTCTGGATGGCGATCAATGGGCTACAATGGCTGAAAAAGCAAGAGCAGCTGAATGGCCGTATCTCGAAAAATTGGTTGGAAAAGAGCTGATGGATACTGTTAGAGCGAATGCCGTAGAACTTCCATGGGGTTTAACCGTGGATGAAATGAACTATGGTTTTGGCAAGGTTGTCACATCTGAATGGTTAATAGAGAGACAAGGTGCCGTCTATACCAAAAACCCACCACCAGTAAAAAAATAAGCAAATAAAAGCGAATAAGGCAAGCTCCCTGCTTGCCTTATTCAATTTTATTTGGCTGGCTCTTTATACTAAAGAAGAAGGAGATATTTTATCTATGAAAAAAATTCACAAAGGAAATATAGCAATAAATATATTTTCCTCCCTGGAAAAGATTATCCCCTCTATTGGAATGGCCGGCTTAACAATTCTAGTAGCTTTAGAAACTACATTGCGCTATCTATTTGGCACCATGATTCTAGGAATGGAAGAAGTTGCAGTTCTCTTGGCCCTGTATTGCTATTTATTAGGAGCAGCCAGCGCAAGCAGGGATAATGACCATATTAGAGTTAATGTTTTAGACGAATTTCCGCTACCCATGAAAATACGATGGGCTATCAAAGTGATTTCAGGATTAATTTCTGTAGGAGTAACGGGTGCTTTTGCATATATTTCTATACGTTACGGGATGTCTGTAGCTAAATCAAATTTAACCATCATTCCATTAGGTATTTCTAAGCTATTTGCCGTTCTTCCCTTGATTATTGGATTTTGTTTAATGTTTATACATGAAATAAAATGGTTTATACGCCCATTTTTAAACCAGGGAAACAAATTAAGAATAAATACAAATACTCTTTCGACTTGTGATAATTTAGAGGAAAAAGGAGAAGTAAATGGTTGAAGTATTTATCATTTTTCTAATAATCATTGCTTTAATGATATTAGGTGTGCCTATAGGTTTTTCATTTGCAGCAGGAGGCCTTTACTTGTTACTTAGTTTTGGAATAGACCCATTATGGGCGACGATGCAAGGTTTATCACTAATCAGTGCTTTTGTGCTTTTAGCTGCTCCGCTTTATGTTTTGTTGGGAGCTATTATATGTAAAGCCGGTATTGCACAAAGGCTTATTGATGTTATAAATTCAATAATTAGAATTACCGGAATAAAGGGAGGGACAGGAATAGCAGTTATTGTTGCTAATGCATTTTTTGGGGCGATGTCGGGATCCTCTATGGCAAGTTTAGGAGGTCTTGGCCAAGCTTTTTTACCGGTTATGGAAAAAGAAGGCTATACTAAATCTTATGCTATTTCCGTTTTGATTCCGTCTGCAGTTTTGTCATTATTGATTCCACCTAGTAGTAATGCAATTATGTTCGGCTTTTTGGGGAGATTATCTATTGCCCGTTGTTTTTTAACGGGAGTAGGACCCGGGCTACTTTTGATGATTTTTCTCTCCCTTATCCATCTCCTTATTTATCGAAAATATTGTCCTAACCTGAAAGAACCTCCCAAGGTCAGTATCCAAAAACAATTTGAGATAGCAGGAAAGTCGATTTGGAAAAATATTCTTACCTTGGCAATACCTGTTATTGTTTTAGGGGTCATCTATGGAGGTATGGCAACTCCTACAGAGTCTGCGGCCATAGGCGTAGTTTACTGTTTAATTCTTGGACTACTCATTTATCGAACCATTAAGGTAAACGAAGTTGGTAAAATATTATTTGACGCATCTAAACTTATAGGAAGTATATTGCTCTTAGTTTTTTTCTTTTTGGTTATGAGTAGAGTATTAATTATAGAGCGAGTGTCTGAACAATTGCTCGCACTTATCATGCAATATACCACGGATAAATATGGAATCGTATTATTAATATCCCTATTGATATTTTTCTTGGGTATGATTGTTGATGATGGATCTGTTGTAATTATATCTGCAATTCTTTTTTTACCCATCGCTAAACAAATAGGTTTTGATCCATACCATTTTGGTGTGATAACCATACTACTTTCAGGATGTGGTCTGATAACGCCACCTGTTGCACCTTTACTCTATCTTGGTGGACATATGGCAGGAGATATACCTTTACGTACATTTGCAGGACCAGTATCCCTATTTTTGTTTGGCGGTTTTATACCGACACTCTTGTTGGTAATTTACTTTCCTGAAATCGCCCTTTTTCTTCCCAGGTTAATTATGGGATAGATGTTCATTATAAGAAATTCAAAGAGATAAATAAGACTAGATGCTTTATAATTTTTAGAAAGACTGAGTTGATACAAAATAATATAAGCTGAAAAGAACAACATGTATGAAATTTACCGATAATAGGTATCCTGTCAAGAACATTTTCTCAATATGATAAAATCTGTTATCGGTTTTTCATGTTTTAATGAATTTATATTTAGTAGAAGGGTATTTTTGCTAAAAATATTGAAAAATATATAGATCAAGATGAAAATAATGTAATTTTGTAGATAATGTATCTATTATATCGGAAGGACTATCAGATAAAAAATATAAAATATTATCATAAAATATTTTTAAGAAGAGGTGTATGTTATGGCGAAATTATATAAAAAATTATTTTCTCCCATCCAATACGGGAATATCACTTTGAAAAATAGAATAGTAATGGCTCCCATGGCAGTTCACATGTCCGCTCAACCGTCGGGTTTCGGTTTTGTTAATGACCGAGAAATAGCCATGTTTGAAAGAAGAGCGCAAGGTGGCGTCGGTTTAATCATCATAGGTTCTTTGCTGATTAAAACTGATGGAGATTTTGGTTATCAAATATATATTGATAACGATAATAAAATTCCCGGTTTAAAAAAGTTAGTTGATGCGGTTCATCGACATGGCACTAAAATTACGGCACAGATTCATCATGCCGGAAGGGCAACGAATTCCAGAATTACAGGATATCCTACTGTTTCTTCTTCTGTATTACCTGCCACGCCCGAATATCCTGTTCCCAGAGAACTTACGACACAGGAAGTGGAAGATTATGTAGAATATTATGCCCAGGCTGTGAGAAGGGCTAAAGAGGCAGGATTTGATGCAGTAGAATTACATGGTGCTCACGGCTATTTGATTGCTCAATTTATGTCTCCCTTGACCAATTTTAGAACCGATCAATATGGAGGTTCTTTTTTAGGAAGAATGCGTTTTATCAAAGAAATTTTTTCCCGATCTCTGGAATTAGTAGGAGAGGATTATACAATAAGCGTAAGAATATCAGGGGATGAAATCATTCCAGGCGGAATTGATATGCATTTGGCGCGAGAAATTGCTCAATATTTAGAAAAATTAGGTGCAGCGGCAATTAATGTTTCGGTCCATACCTACCCATATTATCGAATTGTTCCTCCAATGTATTATCAGCCAGGGGTCAATGTTTATCTTGCAGAAAATGTGAAACAAGTTGTCAGGATACCGGTCATGACTGCGGGAAGAATTAATACTCCGGAGTTAGCGGAAGAAATATTATCCAGCGGAAAGGCTGATTTAATTTGTTTGGGAAGAGTTTTACTGGCAGATCCCGATTTTCCGAAAAAAGCTCAAGAGGGGAGATCAAAGGAAATTATACCCTGTATTGCCTGTAATAAGGGCTGTCATAACCGAAAAGCGGAGGATCGGTCGGTGAAATGTACTATGAATCCGGAAACCGGTCGTGAATTATCATTTAAAATAACTCCTGCAAAAAAGTCAAAGAAAGTAATTATCGTCGGTGGTGGTCCGGCAGGCATGGAAGCAGCCAGAGTAGCAAAACTTAGAGGGCATAATGTTGCACTTTACGAACAGAATGAGACATTGGGAGGACGATTAACCTTAGCTTCTGTCCCTCCCTATAAATCGGAATATAGGGAAGGTGTGGAATATCTAAAAAATGCGATAGAACGATTAAAGGTTAAAGTACATCTCGGAGTCTGTGTAAACAAAGAGATGATTATTCAACAGAAACCAGAGGTGGTTATTCTTGCGACAGGCACAGAGCCATTAATCCCTAATATCCCCGGAATAGATCAAATCAATGTTATCAACAGTGATGAGTTACTGGCTGGAAATAAAACAGCAGGAGAGCGTGTCGTCGTAATCGGAGGTGGTTCAGTGGGCGCGGAAACAGCACATTACCTGATGGACATTGCTCAAAGAGAGGTATTTTTAGTCGAAATGTTATCTGATATCGCGGTGGATATGTCTACGGAAGTACGGGCAATTTTTATGAAAGATATTAAAAATTATACTAAACTTCATATTTTAACCAATACCAAGGTTATTGCTTTGGAGAAAGATACAGTTATTGTAGAACAAGAGAAACAACTGAGAAGGTTGGAAGGGATTGATACCGTTGTGCTATCTGCAGGTGCCCGTTCTAATAATAGATTAACCAAAGAGCTGGAGTCATTGGTTTTGGAGGTTTATACTATTGGAGATGCCCGACAACCCGATGATGCTACACAGGCAATTTATGAGGGTTCAAAAATAGCCAGGGAAATTTAATTCTATTTCTTTGTAAAGCATTTTTACTGCTATTAAATTTGTATTTTTATGTATTCAATGACAGTAATTATTATAAAAAAATAGTTAAAAAAGAAAGGAAGTTAAAAAAGATGAGCAAAAAACCTTTATTTATCGTGAGATATAATATAAACCCAAATCATGACAAAGAGTTTAATGAATATTATAATGAAAAAATACCAAAAATATTAAAAGCAGTCCCGGAAATAATTTCAGGAAAAAGACTGGTTATGGAACGTAAGGGAATTAAAGAATATTACACCATTTATGAAATTGAGAGTGAAGAAAAAATTGAATCTTGTCTAACAAATATTCCGGATACGCAGGAATGGAAAGATTGGGTAGAATCTTCTGTAACTCATTTAGATAATGGTGTATTTAAAGTAATCTGTGCGTACAAGAAAAAGAATGATAAAATTATAGAAGATAACGAAGAGTAAATATATTTTATAGAAACCTTAATTAGTGCGAAATTTAACAGAGTTGTTAAGAAGAATACAGATCTATTCCAAGTTTATCTTGAGTTTATTAACTTATTTTAACTTAGGGTGAAATGTAATTTGTGAAGAATTTCTGACTGACGCTCGGGGAGAAGAAGCACAGGAATGGCTTAAAAAATTAGGTGATTCGGATGCTGCAAGGAATGATGCTGAATTTGGTATCGGGACAACAGTATTTATAGATAATAGGCTGGTACTTGATAAGGGGAGGTTAATTATATAATGAAAGCACAGCTAACAATAAGTGTCAATTGCGGTAAACGGCTAATAGCAAAGGCTGTCTTGTCTATACCGGAGGTAAAATATGCTCTTAAATACGGAAAGGTAATATTAAAAGGCGGTACTACTGTTTCATGTATAGCGGAGGAACTGCTGGGGATAAAACTCAGGATATCTGGTAGGGTTACCAGAAGGGGGACTGTTTGCAGTTTTAAAGAATCCAACGCACCTCACACTGTAATTATTGAAAACAATACCTGGCAAAATATTGATGACTCTTTTTTCGAGATGGCTCTTAAACTGAGGTCTAAAGATGTGTTTATAACAGGTGTTAATGCAATAGATATGGAAGGAAATGCTGCTATGATGGCTGGAATTCCGGGAGGAGGAGATCCCGGGATGTTTATTGTTGGACTAAAAGATAAAGGCCCCAGGATTATAATTGCAGCCGGACTTGAAAAACTGATTCCGGGAAAGATTTCAGATATTATTGATAGAGTTTCAAGAAAAGATTGTGATTTTTCTATGGGATTGGCTGTTGAGCTTATACCTGTTCATGGCCAGGTGATAACCGAAATTGAAGCACTTAAAATAATTACGGGTGCCTGCGTTACGGTAATCGGGTGTGGAGGGATAGATGGTGCTGAAGGCTCAACGATAGTACTGGTTGAAGGTGAGGAACATACTTTAAATAAAGCTATCAATGAGGTTATTGAATATAGCAGCAAGCCTGTAAGCGGTGAAGAGCAAAGTCTTCGAGAATGCAGGCCGGCTTCTCCAGGATGCTTACATCACCTGTCCTGTTTCTATTTACATAAAAACAATTTAACATTAAACCGGGAGGCGAAATAATATGAAAGAATTTGGACTGGTAACAATTGGACAAACCCCAAGAGTTGATCTTACTCCCGAAATTAAAATGATATTGGGTGATGGTTTTAGAATATATGAAAAAGGAGCTCTTGACGGTCTTACATTAGAAGAAGTAAAAAAATTATATCCTGTGGAAAGCGATGAAATTTTAGTGAGCAGGATGGCCGACGGTGCTGAAGTAAAAATTTCAGAGAGGTATGTGTTTCCCAGGCTAAAAATAAAATTAAAGAATTTGAGGAAAAAGATATAAAAGTGATTTTTATTGCCTGCACCGGGGAATTTCCTGCAATTGAATCAAATGCTCTTATTGGACTGCACCCCTCCAACTAGAGACATTTAGGAGAAAATAAGACTTGTTTTATAATAAGATAACAAGCAAGAGGAACAAAGGAGGTGCAAAGATAATGGGTATCAAAAGAAGAAAATATTCTAAAGAACAAAAGGAAGAAATTGTACAAAGAGCACTAAGTAGTGAAAGGATTCTGGCATTAGGGAAAGAGCATAATATTTCCCCCGGACTTATCAACCGTTGGAAAAGACAATATTTAGATGGAGAATTAAATAATAATACCAATCAGGAAGTAAAAAAATTAGAGACACACGATAGTGTGATATTAGCAACAGAAACTCTTTCGAATAATACTATATCAAGATCGTGAAACATATTTTCT
>Ga0307379_10011203_pt1 | contig 11791 bp, 9 predicted proteins | sample UN2MG_FD_202237 | JGI IMG/M metagenome (GOLD analysis project Ga0307379, IMG submission 202237) | Soil microbial communities from Risofladan, Vaasa, Finland - UN-2 | ecosystem: Environmental > Terrestrial > Soil > Coastal area > Acid sulfate soil | place: Finland: Risofladan, Vaasa | collected... | reverse complement strand
CGGAATGAACTTGTCGCCCTCTTCCAACAGTTCATACATATAATATACTCCGTGATCTTCGTAAATATGGTGAGAAATGATATCGAAATAATTGCCGGCGTTGTCCAGAATGTATTTCATCCAAAAATACCATTCCGTCCCGGTTTCGGTTTTATGGCTCAGGTCGGGTCCGACGATGAAAGCCGCCGGGTCGGTGCCGCGGATGGTTTGCGCGGCCGGGAGCAATATCTGCTGGACGAATTTGTCCTTGCCTAAGGCAAAGAAAATTTTAAGATTGGGTTCGTTCCATATGCCCCAATACTTGATCTGGTTTTTATAGCGCCCGACGGTGCGGGACACGAAATATTTCCAATCCGCGACATTGCTGGCGGGATAGGTGCTCCCTTTTTTGCCGTTGGCCCATGCCGGTGTTTTGCTGATAGACGCGTATATGGATAAGCCGGTGGCAGTGGCGTAATTGACCACGCGGTCCACTTCGCTGTAATTGAACTTTCCCTTACTTGTTTCAATGACGCTCCAGTTGATATCGATGCGGATCCAGGCGATTCCGGCCGTCTTAACTTTGGCCAGGGTATTGTTTTGAGCCAGGTGGACGTTGATGCCGTAAGGCAGCGGTGAAATGGTGATCGCCGCCAGCTGGATCGCCCCCAGCAGGAGAATTGCGGTGCAAAGCTGCAATTTTTTCATGGCACCATTATACATGGTAAGTACGACCTATTGCAACTTCCTGCTATCAGGCGTTGACCGCCTGTTGTGCTCTCGCGAACCTGTGGTCCTCAGGATGCCTGGGGTTGCTGTGGAGCCTGGTTTTTGGCTGCGGTTTCCCGGGTGAAGGTGAAGGAAAAAGCAAACAGCAGCAGCCCGATCACGCACACGGTCCCGGCCACGGCGATGACCGGTGAAATGAAATGACGTGAAACCACCAGGGCCAGGCCGCCCATATGGTCGGAGAAAACATCCTGCCAATGCGTCCAGGAAGAGGAATAATTGACCGGTCCGATGCGCATGGCCCAGGGGATGAGCCCTTTGACCAATGAGGTCATGGCCAGAACCAGGCCGCCGCCGATCATGGTCGCGGCGCCGCTCCAGCGTAAGAAATGGGATTTGCTGCGGGCGGCGACCAGTGCCCCCAAAACAATGAAAGCGGCCGGGATCAGGAATAAAAGATACGTAAATGATATCACGGTTTTGGCGATGTTGAACTGGCGGTGCGGGAAATGGGTGTTTTCCGTTAATTTGATCTGGTCGGGGATGTCACGGGTGATGTGGCCGCGGATAAGGGCGATGGCGGTCGCTTCCTGCCCGGCAACGGGACGGCAGGGCGGCAGCGGGTCGTAGCGATTTTCTCTGAGCATGATCCGTTCCCAGTCGCGTGATTGGCTTTCAGAGCATGGGGGAAGTTTTTCCATGACCTGGGCCAGCCAGCGTTCCATGGTCGGGTGGCTGAAAACCGCCTTGAGCGGCCTCATGTCGAGCCAGATATCCCGGGGCGCGGTTTTGCCGTTCAGGATGTCACCCATAGTGCGCAAAGATCCGGAAAGCTCCTTTTCCAACCAGTCATTCAGTCCGGTTTCTTTCATTAATTCCCTGGGGGTCGGGCTCGCCCCGGACATGGCTGTCAGCCAGATCCGGGAATCGTATTCGAGGTCGGAGTTTTCATCACGGGCGGCCAGCACCATCCCATCCAACAGATCGGGAATCTCGGCGATGATCTCTCCCGGGAGTTCGGACAGCGTTTTCGGTGAGACTACGGCCTGGGTCAAACCCACGGCCCAGATAATACCGAAAAGAACCGGGATGGCCAAAAAGACCATGATGATAAGACCGAGAATGATTCGCGTTTGATTCATGGGTGTCTCCTTTTTTTAAAAACGAAAAAAAATCCAAAAAGTTCCAGCCCGCGAGTATACGACTGCCGGTTTTAAATATTTTTTTGCGGCGGCATTGCCCATGGTTCACTCAATCGAGGTAGAATCCGGCTGAAACAAACCCCACCCAGTGTTTGGGGGAATAGGGAGCGGTGATACCGAATCCTGCCTTTTTCAGCGGCAAGACCCCTTCGCTGTAGGTGTCGGAATAACGGAATATCCGGCCTCTTAACCTGCGGCCGGAAAATTTTTCCATGACTTTACTTATGGTCAGCAGACCGAATGGAATATCATATTTGCCGCACCAGTAGGTATTGCGATAATCCAGATAGGTGGCGCCCCAGAGTTCTCGGGTCAGGGCCAGGATCCTTTGCTCGTCCAGCAATCCGTTAAAAGCGGCGCCGGCGAAACGCCGGTCCTGTTCGGTCCCGAGCACGTGGGCCTTTTCATCTTCGCCGAAGGGAATATTGTTGAAATCGCGGCCGTAATGGTTGGCGTCGGCGGAGATCAGGAAAAATATGTCCCGGCCTGGCTGCAGATTTTTTTCGCGCATGTAGCCGGCCAACACCGAGGCCAGGCGTTCGGAAAGTTCGGCCATTCTCTCAAAAGGCATGGCCGTGACCATGATCGGAGTGATTTGTATGTCGGGGTTGTTGTACTGCAGGAAGGGTACCAGGGCTTCTATTGAATGTTCCAGGGCGTGGGCCCGGTTGCTGACCGCATAATCCTCCTTGGGCAGATGCTTTTTGAGCCATTCGCGCAAGGGCGAGATCGACACTTCCCGGCTTAGTCCCGACCAGGAGCGGTATTCGTCAAAAAGCAGGATATTGTGCGGGTCGCCGATCTCCTTGCGCACCGCGCCATGGGTGACGCCGAAGATCACCGCTTCCTTGGCCTGCAGTTTATTGAACAGGGGATAATACACACGGCCGGCATACAGGTAGTCATCGTGCGGGGAGATGCCGGCCACCAGGTTGCGGACCGGGAAGTCCTGCCGCTCCGCGGCGGCCAGGAGATCCATCAGGCGCTTCATCTGCGGCCGCTGCCAGCAGAATCCGACATCGTCGCGGACCGGCCTCACCTCTTGTCCGCATAGAATGAAAGTGCCGGCCAACAAAGTAAGTAGCAATTTTTTCATGATAATATTTTAACATTTCATAAAAAAATTCAAAACTTCAGCTTGAGGAGCATGGTTGTAGATTCAGGTTGATTTCAATGGAAAAGAGGAATTTTTTATTTTTGCTTTAGAATGGGTGGAATGAAATCGGCGAGCTCCCGAGCGATGATCTCCATGCCGTCCCGGTTGGGATGGAGACCGTCCACCCAAATGTTCCTGGCCAAAACCGAATTCAAGGGTTTGTTGAGATCGAGAAAGGGAATTTTCATTCGCCGCAACCGCCGGGTGATTTTTTCATGTAAAGCGGCATGGACATAATGATCACCGCTGTTCCGAAACGGAAAGATGACCACGGCCAGCGGAATTTTTACGTTTCTCGAAAAATCGATAATCCTGTCCAGATAGCGAAACGCCGCTTCCTCTCCCATAAGAAAAATATCCTTTGGCGCGAACTTTTCTTCTCGTTTTTTCCTGAGCCAGTAGAGCTTTAAATTGATGAATTTGAAGAGATGGGATTGGCTCATCAGAAATCGGGTGAAACCGTTTTTGGGAAACATGTAGGGAATCTTGAAATCATGATAGGGGGTAAGCAGCAGTCTGTCCCGAATCGCGGTTTTTTTGATCTTCACGGTTCTTTCGAAATCATTCGGTCCCATCTGTAAAACCAGGAGATCGGGGTTGAATCTCGTCACCCTTTCTTTGATCAGGAAATATTCCTGAATGAGATTGTAGCCGACCACTCCCATGCCCATGGTTTCGACTTCATATCCCCTGCCTTGTAAAACCTTTTCCAGTTGCTTGTGATATGTGTCCTCCAATGGAATCAGCCAGCCGTAAGTCAGTGAGTCACCGACGAATATGATTCTTTTTTTATCTCCTTTGTGGATCCGATAGGGCTTGTCACGGAAACCGGCGGAATTGACCCGGAACTCGATGCCCTTGAATAATGCCAGGGAATTGGGTGCCAGTTCATACAAAATATTCTTGTTCTTGGATAGCATGTAGGTCTGCGATGCGAAAATGGCGGCATCCCTTTTCGGGCGGAATCGGAAAGGATCAACAACGCGAATGAGGACTTCAAGGAACAGCAAGGTGAAGAGGATGGAGGAGATGACAAGCGAAATCGCCATCCATTTCCTTTTCACCGTCAGGACTCCGGGAAAAAGGAAAAGCCAAAATCGATTTTCATCTCCCTTCTATTTCAGGATGGCGCCGATGGGGGTATCGTCGGGAAGGATGGGGATATAGGGGCGGTTGTCGGCGTCGGAGGCGGCCAGGATCATGCCCTGGGAAAGGATGCCGCGCAGCTTGGCAGGCTTCAGGTTCTTGACGATGATGATTTTTCTGCCGATCAAATCTTCCGGCTTGTAGTAAAGAGCGATCCCGGCCACCAGGGTGCGGGTGCCGTCACCGGTATCGATTTTCAGTTTTAACAGTTTGTCTGCTTTTTCCACTTTTTCCGCTTCCAGCACCCGGGCCACGACCATCTGCACCTTCTTGAAATCCTGGATTTCGATCAGGCCCTGGTCGCAGGCTTCCGTGTCAGCTGTTGGCTGCGGTATTTCCGTTTCACCGAAAAAGACCTTGCTTTCCACGCGCGGGAAAAGCTGTTCGCCGGGGTGAATGGCGAAGGCTTCCGGCAGTTTTTTCCAGCCGAGCGCAACGTCCGAGGCGTTGAATATGGCGCGTACTTTGGCGGCGGTGTCCGGAAGCACGGGAGACAACAGGGTGTTGACGCTCAGGATGGCCCGGGCCAGCGTTTTTAAGACACCGGCCAGGCGCGGCAGGTTTGCCTGGTCCTTGGCCAGGTTCCAGGGCTGGGCGTCGACGATATAGCGGTTCAAGCGGTTGATAAATTCAAATATATCTTCCAGGCCGCGGTTGAATTGGTATTGATCGAAATTGTTCAGCACTTTCTTTTCCAGCTCGAGATAGCCGTTTTGGATGCCTTCTTCTTTTTCCGTGTACAGCCCCTTGTCCTGGAAGCTTTTATTGAAGTATTTTTCGATCATGCCGGTGGTCCTGGAAACCAGGTTGGCCCAGTCATTGGTCAGATCGGTGTTGATGCGGCTGATGAACCCCTCATGGGAAAAATTGCCGTCGGCACCGATGGAAGCCTCGCGCATCAGGAAATAGCGGATGGCGTCGGCGCTGAAATGTTTGAGCAGGATGTGGGGATCCAGGACGTTGCCGCTGGACTTGGACATTTTCTTCTCGTCCTTCAGCCACCAGCCGTGGATCAATTCCTTTTTGGGCAGGGGCAGTCCGGCGGCCAGCAAGAAAGCCGGCCAGTATATGGCGTGGTACTTGAGAATATCCTTGGCCATGATGTGCAGGTCGGCCGGCCAGAGAGAGGTGAAACGCTCGCCTTCGTTCAGGTAGTCGATGGCGGTGATGTAATTGGAGAGGGCGTCGAACCAGACATAGATGGTCTGCTGCGGATCGTCCGGGACCGGCACGCCCCATTTGACGGTGGAACGCGTGACACTCAGGTCGCGCAGCCCCATTTTAACGAACGAAACCACTTCGTTCATGCGTGAACGCGGAATGACAAAATCGGGGTTTTCCTCGTAGAATTTCAACAGCTTGTCGCCGTAAGCCGAGAGGCGGAAAAAATAGCATTTCTCCTTGACCTTATTGTCGGTCGGCCGCCCGCACTCAGGGCAGGTTCTTTTGCCGTCGCCCGTTTCCTCGGCGCTGTCAGGGATGAAGTTTTCGCAGGAGATGCAGTAATGGCCGGCATATTCCCCCAGGTAGATGTCGCCTTTTTCCTTGACCTTGGCAAAAATCTTCTGCACTCCCTTGATATGTTCTTCGTCGGTGGTGCGGATGAAATGGTCATAATCGATGTTTAATATCTGCCACAGTTGCTTAAAGTGCTCCACCATGGAATCGGCGAGTTGTTTTGGTCCCAGGCCCTGCTTGATGGCGCTCCTTTCGATTTTCTGTCCGTGTTCATCGGTTCCGGTTAAAAACATGACCTGAAAACCCCGCAGCCGCTTGTAACGCGTGATGACGTCGGCAAGGACGGTTGTATAGGCATGGCCGATATGAGGCACGTCGTTCACATAATAGATCGGAGTAGTCAGATAAAATTTCGGCATGGCGCTCTCCTGCTTCCTGAAAAAAGATGGATTGAATTATAACATAAAAAAACCAGTCCAAAAACAGGTTGCCCCTGAAAAAGAATCGCTGGTTATTTGAAACTGATTTTCAGCGGCTTGGTATCTTCTTTTTTTTCCTTGCCGGCAGTGGTTTTTGTTTTTAGGTCAACATCCATGGCCGGGTCGATCCTCCCCGGTGTTGGTTCGCTGCCGTCGCTTAAGGAGCTCGCTTTTTGCCAAAGAGCGAACATTCGTTTTTCAATATTTTCCAGGGTGGGGATATTTTCTTTTTCAATTTCCTTTTCGGCTTCACGGATCAGGTCGGCGATTTCTCCCTTTATCTCCCCTGGCAGGCCGCTGCCGCGGCTCAGCTGGTTGAGAGAATAAATCTGGTTGATGACCTTGTTTTTTTTAAAAATCGCTTCTCTTTTTTTCAGATCCAGTTGGGACAATTTCCTTGCTTCTTCCCTCAGCGTTTCGACCTCTTCCTTGCTCAGCAGACCCGACTTGGTGATCAATATCTCTTTTTTGTTTTTGCTTGAGAGATCCATGGCTGCGACATTCATGATGCCGTTGATATTGATGCTGAACGTCACTTCAATGCGGGGAACGCCGCGCGCTGCGCGCTTGACGTCGAGCAGGGTGAATTTCCCCAGCAGCTTGTTCTCCTCGGCGATCTCCCTTTCACCCTGATAGATCTGGATGTCCACCTCGGTCTGGTTGTCTTCCACGGTCGAAAAGATCAAGCTGCGGCTGACCGGGATGGTCGTGTTGGCGTTGATAACGCGGGTAAAAGCCCCGCCGAAGGTCTTGACACCCATGCCCAGCGGCGTGACGTCGAGCAGCAATATGTCTTTGCTGTCCCCCTTGATGATGGACCCCTGCATTGCGGCGCCCATGGCCACGATCTCATCGGGGTTGACCTTGCGGTTGGGTTCGCGCCTGAAAAATTCCTTTACTTTTTGCTGGACATAGGGGATGCGCGTCGATCCTCCGACCAGGAGGAATTCATCGATGTCGTCGATCTTCAAATTGGCGTTGTGCAAAGCCCGGGAGCAGATCTCCAGGGTTTGTTCCACATCATTTTTTATCAGGTTTTCGAATTCGGTTTTGCGCAGGTATTTGATCAAATGGACGGGACCGTCTTCGGATTCGGCGATGAAGGGCAGGTTGATCTCGCATTCGTCTACCGCTGACAATTCGATCTTGGCATTTTCTGAGGCTTCGCGGATGCGCTGCAGGGCCGCTTTGTCCTTGGAAAGATCGATATGGTTTTCGTTGGAGAATTCACAGGTTAGTTTTTGAGTCAAAGCGATATCGAAATTGTTACCGCCCAAATGGGTATTGCCGGCCGTGGCCAGCACTTTGATGATGCCGTTTTGGACATCCAGGACCGAAATGTCGATTGTACCGCCGCCGAAATCATAGACAATGATTTTGGCTTTTTTCTTTAGGTCGAGGGAATAAGCCAGCGAAGCCGCCGTGGGTTCATTAATGATGCGTTTGACGTTGAGCCCGGCGATGCTCCCGGCATCCTTGGTGGCCTGGCGTTGGGAATCGTTGAAATAGGCCGGGACGGTGATGATCACGCTGTCGATGGGATCACTCAGATAGCGGTCGGCCGCGTCCTTGAGTTTGAGAAGGATCATGGCCGAGATTTCTTCCGGAGAATAGACCTGGTTGTTGATTTCGATCCTCAGCAGGTCGTCGCCGTGCTTGATGATGTGGAAAGGAAACTCCTGCAGGTAGGGCTCGACTTCAGAATATTTTTTTCCCATCAGGGTCTTGACCGACGAGATGGTGTTGAGCGGATTGGTGATCATTTGGCTTTTGGCCGGCTGGCCGACAAGCCTTTCGCCGGTGGAGGTAAAGGCGACGATCGACGGCAGCAGCCGGTGTCCTTCCGGGCTCAGGATGATCTCCGGGGTGGTTCCTTCCAGGTAAGCGATGGCGGACTTGGTCGTACCTAGGTCAATTCCCAATATTTTACCCATCTCGCTGATTTTTTTACCATATTGAATTTGAAAAGTCAATCGCTTTTGAATCAGAGCCGACTGCCAGGGGGCGGTATTGCGCGTGGTTTCATAAAGGCAAAGGCGAGCGGCCGGCGCTTGACTATTTGCATTTTTTAAGTTATTATTCCCATCCAATGCCGGGATAGCTCAGTTGGTAGAGCGGTAGACTGAAAATCTGCGCGTCCGTGGTTCAATTCCGCGTCCCGGCATTTAACTTGACTCAATCGATCTGATTTGCTAATATTTTTTAATGCAGCCCACGCTAAAATCCATTGTTTCCCGGTTTAAAAACAAGAAGATCGTTGTTTGGGGCGATCTGATTCTTGACCAGTATGTGTTCACTTCAGCCGGGAGGGTGTCACGAGAAGCACCGGTGCTGGTGACCGAATTCGAGAAAAGCGAATACCTGCTTGGCGGCGCCGGCAATGTGGTGATGAATCTGCTGACCCTGGGGGCTGCGCCATTGCCGGTGGGCTTCGTGGGCAAGGACGCATCGGGAGAAATATTGCTGAAGCTGCTCAGCGAAAAAGGGATCAGCACGGACCATCTGCTGGTGACCGATTGCTTTCAGACCCCGCTAAAAAGCCGGATCCTTTCCGGAGGCGATAACACCAAAAAGCAGCAGATACTTCGCATAGACACCCTGCCCCCGGACGCCATCAGCGAGCGGGCGCTGCAAAAACTCGCCAAGGTGCTTTTTTCCGTGCTGGCGGATAGCGATTTGCTGATCATGTCTGACTATCTTGCCAAAACGGTCACTGCAAAGGTTTTTAAAAACATCAGGGAAATGTTGCCCGATAAAGTCGTTGCTTTGGATTCGCGGCACAATTTGCTGGATTTCCCGGGTGTGACCCTGGCCACTCCCAACGAGCCGGAAATTAAAAAAATATTTCCCGAAAAAAAATTCCTCAGCGATGGTGATTTTTTAAAGGCCGGAACTGAATTATTGGACAAACTGGACGCCACCGGGGTTGTCTTGAAAAGGGGACACAAAGGGATGCTGATTTTCAACCGTGGCGAAAAACCGAGGGTAATGGATATATATGGAACTTCGCAGATCGTGGATGTTACCGGTGCCGGAGACACGGTTCTGGCTGTTTTGGGATTGGGGCTGGCCGCTGGCGCGAATTTGCACGCTTCGGCGCGCCTGGCCAATATCGCCGGGGGTATTGTGGTCATGCATGAAGGGGCTTACCCGCTGCGCCTCCGGGAACTTCAGGATGCCTTGCCGTAAAAAATTTTTTCGCTTGCCGCAGTTGGCTGCAAAAATCGTCCGGGAAAAGGAAATGGGAAAAACCATTGTCCTGGCCAATGGCGGCTTTGATCTCATCCATATCGGCCATATCCGTTACCTTCAGCAATCCAAAGCAAAGGGCGATATCCTGGTGGTTGCCCTGAATTCCGATTCATCGCTGAAAGGATTAAAAGGCGCCGGACGCGCCCTGATCGACGAACGCGGACGGATTCTGATCATTTCCGCCCTGGCTTGCGTTGATTATGTGACCCTTTTTGCTGAAAAGACGGTCGAAAGTGTATTGCTGGCCATTACCCCGCATTTTCATTGCAAGGGTTCCGACTATACGATCGATTCCATCCCGGAAAGAGCCATTGTCCGTGGTTATGGCGGGGCGATGGCCATTGTTGGTGGAGACAAGATCCACTCCACTTCGCTGGTCATTGAAAAGATCAAGGCATTGTACGGCTAAATTGAAAACCATCGCCATTATCCGCTTGTCCTCGCTGGGAGACATCGTGCATACGCTCCCCGCATTCCAATTGCTGCGCCGGCATTATCCCGACGCCATCATCAGCTGGATCGCGGAAGCGGCCGGTGCCGCCTTACTGGAGAACTTTCCGGGCATAGACCGGATTCTTGTCTTTGATCTGAAAGCCCGGAAAGGCTGGGTCGCCAGAATAAAATACCTGATCAGCTTTGTGCGCCGCTGGCGCCGCCAATTCGATCTGGTTCTGGATTTTCAGGGATTGATCAAGTCGGCGCTGCTTTCCTTTTTGTTGGGCGGCAGCCGATTGGGATTTGCATCCCGCAACACCCGCGAAGCGATGGCGGTTCTTTTTTATTCCCGCCGGGCCGCTTATTTCCCCGAGGATCGCCATGTGATTTTTAAAAACATGCATCTGCTCTCTCTGCTGGGCATCCGCTCCGCTACCGTTGAATATCCTGTGCAAGAGTGGCTGCCTTCCCGACAATTGAGTGAATTCCTCGCAAAAAACAATCTAAACGACAAGGACTGGATCATTCTCAATGTCGGCGGTGGCTGGCCCAGTAAAATTCTCTCTGAAAAACAATGGCTGCAGATCGCCGCCGGCTTGAAAAACGATTACCGGCTGGTGATGCTCTGGGGCAATGAAAAGGAAAGGGAAATAGCCGCGGCGGTATCCCGGCGAAGTGGTGTACTGCTCGCGGCATTCATGAATTTCAACGATCTGATCTATTTCATCGACCATGCGCAGCTGGTCATTTCGGGAGACACTTTAGCCTTGCATCTGGCCGATTTGACCAGCACTCCCGCAGTCGGAATATTCGGACCGAGTTCACCGCAGCGCAACGGCCCTCTGTTTCCGGGCAGCCGGGTGGTATTCCGGGAACTCACCTGCAGTTTTTGTTACCGGCGCCAATGTGATACAATAAGCTGTCTACGAGACATTGTGACCGAAGATATCATCGAGGCGGCAAGAAAGATTGATGCACAACACAACCGAAACTCTGATTAAATACCGTTCTTTTATCGGTATTTTATGTCTGATCGCCGTCCTGTGGCTGGCCACGCCCAATGCCAGGTCGATTTTCATCGGATTTTTCTTCATGATGATCGGCATGTTCTTCCGGGGCTGGTCTTCCGGCTACATCAATAAAGACAAGGAATTGGCCACCGATGGCCCGTATTCCCTGACCAGAAATCCGCTCTATTTTGGCAACCTGTTCATCGGATCCGGAATCGCCATAGCCAGCAACAACGTGCCCGCGGCGCTGATCTTTCTTGTTTATTATTTCACTTTTTTTACTTTCCTGATCGTCGTGGAAAGAAAACGTTTGCGGAAACGTTTCGGCTCACAGTACGATAAATGGGCAAAGCAGGCCAATCTTTTTTTTCCGAAAATCAAAAAAATAAGAAAATTCAATTTTAATATCTCTTATTACATGAAGAACAGGGAATACCGGGTATTGTTTTATTCTCTTTTCGTGATTGCGGTGCTGATCATCAAATTTCTCAAGAAAATCGGCTTCATCGACGGCATAGGCAAGTGAGTTTTTTTTAAAAATCTATCAAATTGATTTTTAATGTTAATTTTGTTACCATACAAACATGACTAAACTCAGGGTGATTTTTTTAGCGAGTTCTTTTTTAATCGCCATTATCGGGTTTTTGTGGCTGAACCACCCCGATTTTTCACTCTCTTTTTCAAGCAAACGGATCATCCCTGTCACCACCGGTTTTCAAATCACAGGCATATCCGAAAAAGGCAATGTTTGGCTGGATAATGATGAAACGCACCCGGTGAATATCAAGACCTTGAATTTCGTTTCTGAAACCCAGCTTAGATCCGACGCCCAAACCGCTTGGGAATTCTTTTTTGACGGCTTCCTTTTTACGGCCCTGCCTGGTAGCGCCATTCATTACACCCCGCAGACCCGGGAACTGATCCTGGAAAAAGGGGAATTTTACT
>Ga0307379_10011202_pt1 | contig 11792 bp, 9 predicted proteins | sample UN2MG_FD_202237 | JGI IMG/M metagenome (GOLD analysis project Ga0307379, IMG submission 202237) | Soil microbial communities from Risofladan, Vaasa, Finland - UN-2 | ecosystem: Environmental > Terrestrial > Soil > Coastal area > Acid sulfate soil | place: Finland: Risofladan, Vaasa | collected... | reverse complement strand
GTATTTCTCCAACGAGCCGTCGGCAAGAAGATCCTTCGGCGAGCACCAGTAACCATGCCGCCGCTTGCCGAACATCACCAGCACCTTGAAGTGGTTGCAGGGGTCGTGAGGCTTGGCCAGCTTGACCTTGCCCAACGCCCCCTGGCGTGCCACCACGAAACCGCGTTCCGTTACAATGTCTTTCGTCGCCGTGACTTTCACAAACAATCCCTCCGAGTTATCGAACAGTATAATAACTCAGAGGGAATCTGTCAAACGGTCTCTAAGCCTTCTGGTGGTTTACCCTTACCACGCCTTCTGGCCTTATCCAGCTCTCTGACCACATCAGAGTCTGTTAGGTCCGGCAGAATCACCTTGGCGTCCTTGCCGTACGCCCGGTTGTCCGGATTGGCGACCACCTCGTCCTTCTTCTTTCTCTGCTTCACCTTCTTCTCCAGCTCCGGCATGACACCAGTCCACTTGTTGTGCCGGGTGATGTTGAAGAATTTGCAGAGCTTATCGATCCACTCGGGATTGCTGTCAATGGCCGCGCCGATCTCACTGTCCGACACGCCCTCCAGCCCCAACGCCTGGCTGGTGTACTTCTTCTCGCCGGTGCCCTTGCTGACATCGATGTCGATCAGGTTGCACAGATCCGCCGGCTGTTTGTCGATGTAACCGTGTCTGCCCTGCATGCTAAGCAGCAGCTCGCAGGTGGATGCGTTCCAGTCAAAGTAGGAGACCTGATTCCCTTCCTCGTCGTGGTACCAGGAGAAGTTGACGAAGATTTCGCGCCCATCCGTGCCAAGCGAACTCTTCTGCAGCTCGATCTTCAGGCGTCTCGTCTCCGTAAACCGGTTAATGCGCTCACCGTTACGTACGATCGTGATACGCTCAGATGACGCTATGCGCTGCATCCACAGGTAAAGCCCGGCGTAGAACGACTGCGCATCACCACCCGGGGTGTACCGGCCAGGCGGACCACCATGCCCAGACGTGTTGACCTTCGTCTTGAGGTGGTTGACGACCACCGCCACGATCGGCCACCCAGCAATACGCGAGCTGTAGCTCTTGAAGAACGGCGACCAGCCCTTGGCCTGGATAGCTACCTCAGGCGAGGCATGTCCGTCTTTCACGTGCTTTATCATCACTGCCTCGCTGGTTACGCCAACAAGGCTGTCGACCACCAGCGCAGAGATCGACTTCATGCCCGCTTCGGGATTGGCCTCATAGAGATCCAACGCGGAAGACAGATGTCCCTGCGCCTCCTCGATCGTGTCCGAACGGCCAATCAGGAAGTGCTCGTCCACGCCCTTGTTGCCAATGATGGAGCGCATCAGCTTGGGGCTGTACTTACCGCCCTCGCATTCAACCAGCTTGGCTTCTCCTTCAGCCCCCATGAGCCAGCGGACAACCTCAAACGCAAAGGACGACTTCTGCGACGCTGGCGGTCCCGCAACACCCAGGATCCGGCCCAGCGGCAATACATCCAGGTCCAGTAAGTACATCACCGAGAACGACGGCAGCGGGATTCCCACAGACAGCTGGGCACCCTCACTCGCCATAAAAACGTTGCTCTCGCCATGCTGGCGTTTCTGCGCGTCCAGCGACGCGGTAAGGAAATTGGATTGAGCCATTCAACACCTCTTCAAATGAACAACCTACCCCCTGCGTGACAGGGGGTAGGTCATTCGACCAGATACTACTGCGGCTGCGCGGTTTGCTGCTTCTGACGGAGAAGAGCCTGCGCTTCCGCCAGTCGCTGTTTCGCCAACTTGGTCGCTTCACTCACCGGCGGCTGGAAGTCCGTACTTGCCGCCGGAGCTGTCACGGGTGGGTTGACGTTACCATCAAAAGGGATGGTATCATCGCCCCCACCTACGCCATCACCATCCAGGCTGAAGTCGTACTCACCACCACCAGCAGAGGGTGCGCCCCCCGGAGTTACAGGTGCTGGCATTACGGCACCTGGCATGACGAACTGCTGGGGCGGCGGCGCCGGCGGCGCAGCAGGTACCATCCCAGGAGGCATCATGTTAGGCGCCATATCAGCGCGGGGCATCGATCGCCCAGCCCAATCGTTGGGATCCGTGCTCGGTGGCGCGAACTGCATGCCAGGCATAATACCCTGCGGAGGGTACTGCTGCTGCGGGAACTGCTGCGGTGGGTACTGCTGACCGAAGCCCTGTATACGGGCCATCCACTTCCCCCGCACACTCTTCGGTAACATCTCCGCAAGCTTCGTCTGCCCAAACACGAAATCAACAGCTTCGGGCGGGAAGTGGTTGACGAGCAAATCCATCTGCTCCTCTTCCGTGAGATAGTTCAGGATGTCACTCCACGGCCTGTACGCCTGAGCCATCTCGATGGGGATGGGGCAGGGCTGAACAACAACCGCCTCATAGTGAGCAAGGCTCACCCCACTACCAGGGTAGTAAACCAGCTGCATCAGCCGACCGGCCTTCGTGCCGCACGGATCGCCAACTTTGTACCGCTGGCCGTAGTCATCCGCACTGCCAGTATACCCTTCGACTTCTGCGTTACAGAGCGTCTCCAGTGACATGCGGGCAGTCTTAGGTAGGATGAAGACGGCCGGATTGATGGGTTTGTACTTCCCAGTCACCTTGTCCTTGTGACTGTAACCACCATTCTCAAACAGCATACACTGAATGAGCCCGACGTACTCGATGCCAGGAAGCGCACCAAGCTTATCCTTCCAGCGGATCCACTCCGGCGGAAGGGAAGTGGGTGCTTCCTTGAAGGCACGGTAAAGCGTATCAATGAAGCGCTGGATCGGGCCAGCATACCTGTTGTCCTGATCCTTGACACGGATGAGCGCGGTGAACTTGTTGTTTGCGCCCGCCTGACGGATCACCTTCTCAGCTTTGATCCAGCCACTGAAATCACAGGATTCAGCAGTCATACGCCACGGCAGCTCGGCACCTTCACGGATCTCAGGCAGAATCCGGAAGAGCGCGCGGCCCTTGTCACCCCTTGGCGCAAAAACCTGATGCGCCGCACCTTTCTTCAACAACACGAAACCGGGAAAACGCTCCAAACCACCCGTCGACGGCACGGAACTACGGTAGGACTCCTCAGACATGGTAGGTCTCCTTTCACCATGGTAAATAGAAACTATGGTACGAAGTACCACTCGTTTCTCGTTATTCTCGATGTTACCTCGTCAGCCAGTCCTTGGTACTTAGTGCTTAGTCATCAGTTCTGCGTCTTCTGTACTAACACCACGAGCAACCAACTCCTCAGCAGTTGCCTTTACACCCCACCTTATATACACTTCGCGGTCCACGTCAAGAGTGAAAGGTTCCGATTTCTTAACTGTATGTGGCCATGGATACCAAGAGGGAATCACCGCCATGGTAGTCATACACTGAGGAAGGACTTCGTTATAAACAATGTGCGCCTGCTCCCCTGGAACCTCTATGAGCACGGCGTCGTGGACAACTAGAATAATGCGGTAGTTACAACGACCCGCATACATCAAGCGCCACCTGTACATGTTGGAAACGGCCACGTTAAGCGTATCCGCCACCGTGCCCTGGATGGGCATGTTTACCGCTTCACGCTCAAACGCAGCCAGCTGCCCCCGTTCATCCGACTCCTGTGCCATGAACCGACGTCGTCGCCCATAAGCGTTCGACACATAGCCCGGCCGTATCACGCTCATCTTGCAGTAGTCCACGTAGTCCCTGACTTCAGGATACGTGTCGTAGAACCCATCGATGAACCGCTGCGCTTCCTCAGGTGAGGGAGCCAGCTTACCGCCCGTTTCGGCGATGATCGCCCGTGCAACTGCTTTGGCACCGCGCTGATACGCGATCCCAAAGTTGATCGTCTTGGCTGCCACGCGCATGGCGCCATACTGCATCTTCCACTCGCCCGGCGGCTTCTTGCCCTCCTCAAATCCCGGCCACTTGGGCGCGTCGAAGTAGTTCACAGCACCCCGTGCGTGCAGATCGCTGTGAGCATCCCTGATCAGCTTAGGGCAGTTCGCCAGATACCCCAACGTGAAGATCTCAGCCGACTTGTAGTCAGCCTCGATGATGACGCTTCCCTGCGTCGCGATGAATGCGCTTCTTATGGAAGGCAGGTCGTCGCCAAGGATGCGTCTCAGTTCCTCCTCCTGCGCCTTCGGTAAATTCTGCGCGTTTGGATTGGAGCTCTTCTGACGTCCGGTCTCTGACGTCTGCGAAAAGCTGGTGTGGATACGTCCGTCACTTGAAACGAAGTCGATCAGCCCGCCCTCGACATTGTCCTCGTAGGTCAGGAACTGCTTACACACCTGATCCACGACCGCAAAGTCATGCAGCAAGCTGACGATCCCGGTGTTGTCGCTAAGCTGGATCGCCTCCAGCGTCTCGAGATCCACCGCCGGCGTGAGACTAACCAGCTCCGTCGGCGTCAAGTCAGCCCACATCTTTGAGGGCTTGCCCGTGGTTTTGTACGGAGTGAGCCCCAGGTTCTCGAACAGCAGCTTGGCCTTCTGCAGGGTGCTGCGTGGGTTAAACTCATCGTCACCCACACGCATCCTGATGTGGTTGATCAACCGCTCCTTGCGCTCATGGAACCGGTGCGTCAGATCGATCAGCCGGTCCCTGTCCACCAACACGCCCAACCGCTCCATCTCATGCAGCGGCGCATTACAGGGCATGATGACGTTGAAGAACAGATCCTTGAGCTGCTGGTTCTCCGGCCGGCTAAGCATCTCGTTCAGCACAGTATAACAACGCCACGTGCAGTCCGTATCGCAGGCCGCATAGGGCAGCAGGAGCTCCTCCGGCACATCCAAATAGCCCCTGACTTTGACCATGGCCGCGCCCCCGTGGGACTTGACCCAGTCAGCCAGCTCCCAGTCGTAACGGCCCATGTTCGTGTAACGTACGGAGAGCGCCTCCAAGCCGTGCTCGGCATTCGCGTTGAGACAGTGATCGGCCAGCAGCGTGTCGAAGTAGAACCGGTCCATCATCTCTAACCCAAGATGGCCAAGCCACTTAGCTTCAAACCGCCCGTTGTGGAAGATCAGCTGCACGCGCGGATCAGTGAAGAGCCGCCGCAGCTCACCCAATATCGCCGCCCGGTCACTTGGACTCTGTACCTGCTCACCACCCTCCTTGGTCAGAACAACCACACAGGCAGTTCTTGCCGCCCAGGAGAACTGGATCGAACGCACTAGCCCAGTCCGGAAATCGCTACCACCAGTCTCACAGTCAACCGCCAGCGGGATGTTCCCAGTCTGCGTAAAAACCGAGTCTACCACCACCTTGAGCTCTTCCGGCGTCCTGACGTAGAAGTAGTCCCGCGACTTGATGTCTGTTGCCGTAGGGTCATTGCCAACGTGCAGGTCGCGAATGCGGGTCAAATCCGCCACCAACCCGTCCATATGCCCGTTCTCACGTAAAACCGCCGTAGGATTGATCGTAGCGCAAACCAGCACGGCGTCTGCCGGCTTCTCAGCCAACAGTGCGTAGTTGCTCATCGGCTGCCTGACCCCTCGCGGCCCGTGCAACACAAATACCGACGACCGCATGGCGCTCAAAGTGGCCTGCTTACCAGCCACCGCCTTGACGGCCTCAGTGCCCATCAAAACCAGGATACGCGGCCTGACCCGAGCTATCTCCTGTAGCAGCAAGGGGAAGCAGGTTTCCACGTAGATGCCCGGCAGGGTCTTCCCGATGTTGGGCGGTATGAAACGAACGATGTTGGTGAAGTACCAGTTGTTGAGGTGATGGTACCCAAGACTGTTCGCTATCTCCCGCAGCAGCCGCCCGGCAGGGCCAACGAAGTTGAGCTGCTGCTCTATCTCCTCCCGTACAGGCATCTTACCCACAGCCATGATGTCGTAGTGCCTGATCGGCCCACGCTCCTTGTTGCCGTGCGTATGCCCTGGCAGCCAAAGGACAGGCGGTGTCAGCGTGCCCTTTGGCTCCAGGACCGGCATATGCATGGGTGTGAGTAGCATGACCTTGGCCAGCATTTCGGCACTCGGGTAACCGAGCTGCGCGCAACACTGGTCAAAGATGCTCGGTTCGTCCGCACTTCCTGAGATTGGCGCCATCGCCAACGCATCCGGATCCAGTTCGAAGTTAGCCGGCAATTGGTATTCGTAGAGATGTTGCACGCTTCGCGATCTCCTTCCACACGCCATGACGTGACATATCGGCGGGGTCCTTGCCCTGTGGCAACTCCACCGAGAACACACCCAGCTTGAAGGCACTAGGCGTAAACAGATTTGTAGCCTTCTCCATCTTGTCCACCGCATCAGAATCCAGCATGAGGCAGACACACCCGTTACCCCAGTAAGCATGGATCAGCCTGCGCTGAATCATACTCACAGAGGTGCCCAGCAACGCCACGGCCGACGTGCCCACACGGAAAGCGTCAAACACGCCCTCCACGATTACACCCATCTTGTGCAGACGCGCCCTGTCACCGTTGAACAACATGTTCGCCTTCTGCAGACCCGGCATGGTGTAATACTTCGGGTCCGCATGCGCCACAATGGCGCGCGTCTGCCAGCCAACCAGCTTGCCCTCCCAATGGAACGGGATGACCAGCCGGTTGCTGATCAAGCTGCTGGGGTGGTCCAGACAGAACTGGACACCCCACTCCTTGAACAGGTAGTTCACCGAGAACCGACGTTCCGTCACGTACTTCGTCGCTGGGTGTGAATCACCCAACTCGTTGAGCGGCACACACTTACCGGGCAGCGTGATCTCCTTGAACTTCGGCGGTGGTTCATAGCCGAAGTCAGACAAGATCAGCTTACCGCCAATGTAGGGCTTGATGTCTTCGTCGAGGAACCGCAGATCGCAGCCCTCATTGAAACAGCAAGCCAGGTATCTGGTGAAGACGGGCTTCTCACCCGTGTTCCACCTGTAGTTGATGTAGAGCCGGTAGCGTCGATCGCCACACGACGGACAGCAGACGCGGTAATACTCGCCGGTCTGCAGGTCATGTGTCTTCAGCTTCTTCGACGAAAAGATGTCAGGTACAGTCTGACTGACCGAACGCTGACCCTCGTTCGAAATCTTGACCTTTCCAAACCGCTTGCGCAGCATGATGTACAGATTCGGGTTCAGGGGTTTGACTTCACTCATGCGCGCACCGCCCCTACCCGACCCTCGTAGTCGTTGCGCACCGACGACTTATCCGATTTGTCGACTTTGGGCACTGCGTTCTCCTTTCCCCTTTCAACATACTTCTTCTGCCGTGGATCAAGCACCATGTGAGCAGAATCAACGAACGTGGCAATGTTACCCAACAGCTTGATGATGGTGTGATCCGCTTTATGACTGCGTGCCTTGGAGAACTTCAGCGGAGCCAGGCACTCGTCGTCCATCTTGGACAGACAGAAACAACCGTTCATGTACCACGCAAATGACTTCAGCTCGGCTGCATCCTCGAAGTCCATGATCTTATGCTTCTTGGCGGCGTCAGGCTTTAGCTGATGGGTCAGCCAACCCCATACACCCAACTCCACACAGATGACCTTGAGCCGGTCAATCTGGTCCTGTGCGTAACCACGAACCTCCTTCTTCTTCCCGCGCCCCAGCTCCAGCCGGTCGTAGGATCGTGTCACCATTGGCCAGAACCAGTCCACAATGATCGCATCGATCTTGATCTTGGACTGCTCCTGCTCCTGCTCCACCAACGCCTTGATCTCGTCAGCACCATACCGCGAGCCTGAGGTCATGTCGCGGTAGTGCAGGTTCTCGCCGATGATCTTCCCCATGCGCTCAAACCGCTCACGTTCCTTTTCATCCAGGAAAGAGAGATCGCCGGAGAAGTTGACAACCCGTTCAAACTTACTGCGCTCCGTCTGTGCGGCACACGCATAGACGGGAATCATGTACTCCGCGTCCGGCGGCTGCTCGTAGGTGAAGACCATGATGTGCTTTCCACTCATGGCATAGTTGATGGCAATCTGGTTGGCCAGGGTGGTCTTACCACCGCCGGACGGAGCCAGGAAGCCATACAACTCACCCTTGCGCGGACCACCATTCATCAACACGTCCAGGAACCCGATACCCGTGGGTTCGCGCGGCTTGACGCCCAGCAACGGGCCGGAACGCGAGCTGAAGGGCAAGATCGTGGGCTGCGGCGTCAACGCGTCCAACTGCTGCGCCGTGTCCAACATCTCCCACAAATGCTGCCGTTGCAGAATACCCGCCTGGGCGGCGCCAATGAACTGAACACCGATCTGTCGCTCTCCAACGAACCGCTTGACCAGCTCTATGCCGTAACTCGGAACCAGGTCCTGCTCCGGCAGCTCGTAGATGAAGATCACCGTGGACAGGATGTTGTCGTAGATGTTCCCACCAAAATAATCCGGATTGTCCTCTTTCTTCTTGTCCAGGATCGCCCGCATGGCCGAATCAGGTATCCCCTTCCTGTGCGCGTCGTAGAACTCGGATGCGGTCGCCCACAACAACTGGTGGACGAACTCCGCGTCGGGAATGAACTGCTCAACCTTCAACCGCCCGAACGCAGCACGCATAACCGGCATGCTCCTGATTGCATGACACAGGAGCATGTCCAATTCCAACCGCGAGAACGAGTTTCTAAGACGTATGTACTCTGACGACATTATGAATGTCCTCCGGTAAGTATTCCTTGAGCAGCTCCAAGTAGTATGGCTCAAAGATGATTGCCTCTTCAGCGGCGGGTCGCAGTTGCTCAGCCAAGTCCTTGAGCCCCTCCGACCACGCCGTGGCGAAACGAACAGGTACCAATAAGCCGTACGTCTGATTCGTCAGGATATCCACCAGAGGCTCGCCCAGCTTCAGGTGGGTCTTGATCTTGTTGGCCTGCAGGCTCACCTGCAGCTTCAACTTATCCTTGAGCATGGGCCGGTCCTGCGCGTACACATTGACCAGCTCGATCGATGTGATCTCGTTCTCGAAGACGTCCGGACGCCGCATCGTCACCAGATCGAAAACGTACTGCGCGAACTGGTACGGGTTCAGGTTCATTTCAATCAGCGCTGCGGCACACCGCCGCCACAACCTGACATTCGGGCTGCTCATCTTGACGAACCCGGGCCGGTACTTCCTACGCAAATGAACATACGCATCCATCAGCCTCTCCACGTAGAGAGAGACTTTTTCTTCTTGATCCATTGGTCTACTCCGAGAGGTAGGCGGCAGGTGCCTTGATGTAGCGTACCTGCCAGCCACGTTTACGGTAGTCCCTCACCCGCTTGTCATAGCGGTTGGACAACGTCTGACAAAACCGGTCGTCAATGTCGATGACTATGCCGACCGTCTTACCATCAGAACAACGAGTGACACGACCCGGCAACTGGGTGTTCGGAATGGTGCCACCAACCCCATCAGCACGGACCAACACGTTTAGTTTTGGGAAGTCGACACCAGTACTCCACACACCGGTGGCGATTGCACGACGTAGAGTACCAGCACGGAAAGCCAGCCGCATCTGTTCGCGTGTTTCAGATGTGATCGGGTGGATGCCCTTGGGCAGCATCTTCATCCTCTCCCAGCGTTCACGCATGCCGCCGTCCATGTTGGCATAAACCAACTCGAAACCCAGCCCAGCCAACGTATGGTTCAGCTGCACCGCATGCTCCACCGTCTTCACCGTGACCAGTACCTGCAAATCCTCGCCGAACGTGGCAAAGACCCACTCAATCGCAGTGCGCAGCCGGCGGTTACGATCGTCATTACGCCACAGCCCCCAACGCTCAACCGCTACGGTCGTGGGCTTATAAACCGCCGGCAAATCCGCAGCCGACGCAATCCACACATCAACGGGTACAACCAAACCCAGCGCCTCAGCCTCCTCATACTTGACCTTGCAAATGACAGGGCCAAATATCGCATGCGTCTCGAGATCCGCGCCATCAGAACGACCAAACGGGCTGGCACTGAACCCGTAGATGCGCTCCACCTGTATCGATGCCAGTACCTCAGCCGTATTCTTCGCCGCTGCCCGATGCACTTCGTCGTAGATCAGTATGTCAAACTTAGTGGGATTGACCTTCAGCAGCGACTTGTCCACACAGCAGACAATACGCCGGTCAGACTCGTTGCGGCCATCACCCACAAACCCCACGGCAGCCGGCGAGAACATCTCCAGCAATTCCGAGTAGGTCTGCTTCGTAATGTCCTTGGATGCACAGGCAATCAGGATCCGCGCCTCAGGCCACAACTTGGGTATCTGGCGGATGATAAAGCTTTTTCCGATCCCTGTCGGCGCCCAGATGATCCCCATATCGTGGCTGATGATCTGCGCAAGAACCTCCTCCTGCCCGTCACGCAGCAGGTCCACATTCTCAAAGCGGGGTTCGCCAAGCTTAGGCTCGCGCAGATCGTGATACTCAACGTCCACGTTACACATTCGCAGTGTGACTAATACGCGGTCCAGCAGACCGGCAGGCACGACCAGCCCGTCCTCATCCTCGCGGAAGAGATACGTTGGCGTCACAGTTACTGACTTGGAATCACCGCCCGTCTGTTCCCGACGATTGTACGACAACTTCTTGGCTAACAACTCCTTGAACGGCGGCTGAACCTTGATCAGGTTGCCCCACCGCGTGATGATGGCCTTCAGTTTGGACATGAACCCTCCTAACCAGCTCCAGCAACTCGAACCTTCCAAAATCCTGTTTGTAGCCGTACGGTGACAGCCCGGCATACCGGCCAGCCGTCGTCAGTATCTGCTTGAACTCCTCGATACCCAGCGTGGAGGGTAGCAGGAAACTCACCTCCACCACGGAGCCCGTCAAGAATGACTCGTGCTCCTTGTACTGGTTGCTGTTCCAGAACCGCCTGTAGATGCTGGTCTGCCCACGCACAACAGGATCAGCCTGGACCTCATCCACATCCCGCTGCCAACGCCCAATAGCATTGGCCGCATACCTGAGTGAACAACGCCACCAGCTCTGCAGAAAGATGACGTTGCCGTCACCGTTGCGCAGCATCAGGTCGCGCTGGTCACGCCGCTCGTTACCGAGACAAGGCGTAACGAATCGTATCTTGGCTGAGACTTCCATCAGGGAATCGCCGTCAGCATCAGCCGGATCACAACCTTCATCAAGATCTCCTTGCGGAGCTGGATCTGCCTGTAGCGAGCCTGCGCCGCCTTATACGCGTCGTTGATGACCTGCTTGTCCAGCTCCAGGCGCTCATCAGCAGTCATCCGCGCGTACATGTCCTTGTCGATCGCACCCCAGTCCTTGCTGATCAAGTTCTTGATGAAACCATCAAACACATCCGGCCCCTCACGCGCTAACGCCGGCAAGTAGGGCTTGATCAGATCCAGCAGGTCAGATCCAACCTCGTCAAACTGCTTCCAGTCAATCGGCATGGTAATCCCCTTATGTGAACGTGACCCTGTGAATGTCAACGGCCTCTGGATTGTAGTAGCTGTAACCGATCGTCTCGTACACGTAGAACTCAAGCATCTGCTTGGGCTTCTCGATCCTGGTAGTCTCACACTCGATCTGCAGTGGGAATCGTTTCGCTTGTACTTGTTTATGAATCGGCGGGAAGGCTTCGGCAGTATTGAAAGTCGGCCGCTTGATGCGCTTGAACTTTAAGCCAGGCGGTTTAGGGGCTACTCCTGTGACGGCACCAACGACGGCGCCCACAATCATGGTGAAGAATGTACGTCTGTTCATGACCACTCCTTGGTCATAGCAAAAGAAAAGAATTTCGACAGCAACAGCAAGGCGCCCCACATGGGCGGCGCCTGCAACACATGGACTTTTTACAACCAGAGTGTAGCCCCTTCTGTCCATGGGAGGCTGCACCGTCCACAACTTGAACCATCAAAGG
>Ga0307379_10011201_pt1 | contig 11793 bp, 8 predicted proteins | sample UN2MG_FD_202237 | JGI IMG/M metagenome (GOLD analysis project Ga0307379, IMG submission 202237) | Soil microbial communities from Risofladan, Vaasa, Finland - UN-2 | ecosystem: Environmental > Terrestrial > Soil > Coastal area > Acid sulfate soil | place: Finland: Risofladan, Vaasa | collected... | reverse complement strand
CTATGCAAAGAGCCTTCTTGTTCATGAGCGCCTTCCGGTTGCCCGATTCTCGACTCTTCGTGCTCGATCCGCGATCCCTCGGTCGCACACGTGTCATTCTCGCCAGCGTTTACGCACATGCCTATGAACCAGGAGAGATGCGATTGAACAGTATCAGCGGAATGGTAGTTTCGCCAATAAATTCTGGGGCAGACGTTGACGCCCGGTGCGTAACCGGGTAGATCATAGAGAAAGAGAACTGAATACGCCACAGGCGCGGCGGGCGGACCCGCCTTCGCGGTTCGATGCCGCTACGGCGGGCTGGCTGATTATCCCCGCCAAGGGCGGACAGGTCCGCAGGTCGGGGTCGCCTTCGTCCCGGCGCGCCGGGACTACGCCGGGCAGGCCGGGCCGAAGGCAATGAAAGGTTGTGCAGGAGCCTGCACCTTCTGCATGGTATTTTGCATGCTCAACCACACAATGGACGAATTGCCGACCGTCCGGGCCGGCTAGATGCTATCATCAAAGGGTATGGACTCCGCATCGAAATTGCGCATCGGCACGAGCGGCTACTCGTTTCCCGACTGGGTGGGTCCGTTCTATCCGCCCGGCACGCGGCGGCAGGAGACGTTCGCCCAGTACGTGCGGCAGTTCCGGACCGTCGAACTTAATTACACCTTCTACCGGATGCCCGCGGCTCGGACGCTGGAGAGGCTGGTCCAGGCCAGCCCGCCGGGCTTTCTGTTCTGGGTCAAAGCCAACCAGCGGACGACGCACGAACACGATCGCGCGGCGGCAGCGGAGTTCCTGGCGAACCTGGAGCCGTTACGCGCCGGCGGCCGACTGGCCGGGGTCCTGATGCAGTTCCCGCAGAACTTCCATCGGACTGTGGCCAACCGTCGGGTGCTTCGGGATACGGTGGAGGATTTCAAGGCCATGCCGCTGGCCGTGGAGTTCCGGCACGGGTCCTGGGACCACCCGGCCACCTACGAGGGGCTGCGTGAGCGCGGCCTGACGCTGGTGGTGCCCGACGTGCCGCCGCTGAGGAACCTGTTTCATACCGAAGCGATCTTGACCAGCCGCATCGGCTATTTGCGGCTGCATTCCCGAAATGCCGCTCTGTGGTACGCCGGAAGGGTCGAGCGGTACGACTACAATTACAGCGACGTGGAGTTGACGGCCATCTGCGGGGTGTGGAACCCGCTGGCCGAGGGGGCGGATTGCGTCTTCGTGTTTTTCAACAACTGCCATCATGGCCAGGCAGCCAAGAACGCCCGGCGGTTCGCCGAGATCGCTCAGGCTGGATAGGGGCATAGTAACAATTTCCCGTCGGCTTGAAGACCCGAAGGTTATGCCCTACCGGAAAGAATCACCTTGCGCCAGCGTGACCGAGTGTGTAGAATCTGGGCAACCAGAGGAGGAATTGGGATGGATGAGCAAGCGGCGAGAGCGGTGGCCGAGGCCCTTGGCGGGTCTGCTTGGAACTCAGGCGGAAGCATCTGGCTGGTCCGCTTTGAGCGGGCCGACGGGCGCGTGGTACTCATCTCGGATGAGGCCGTCTGCGAGTATGATGACGATGTGGCTGCAGGAGAGGCTGAACCGGCCGCGAGCATCGTCCTGCACTGAGGACAATATCTCGGACCTCCAGACGCGCTTCCGCCTGCGGCGCGAGGTTGAGCCTGTACTGCCGAGACAGGCTACAACAGCGTCGCTGGCCAAGCCGTCTGCTGAGGTCCTGCCAAGTGTCGCCCGGGGGCGATGTCCTTGTGCCTGCTATGCCAAGGCCATGATGGGTGACGTATGCAACCGGCGGTGATGGCCAAGGGCTTTCGGGTGGGTTTGGGGGGCAAGGGCCGTGAGAATCCGGGCATGGCGTTCGGGGAAGCACCGCGATGAAGAATCCTCTCATTCCAGTGATTGATGTCTTTGCAGGTCCCGGCGGGCTTTCTGAGGGATTTGCCTCATTCGAGACTCCGGACGGGACGCGGCGGTTCCGCATAGCCCTCTCAATCGAGAAGGACGTCTACGCCCACCAGACTCTGGTACTCCGTCACTTCTTCCACCAGTTCGACACCGGCAAGGCACCAGATGAATACTACGAACATCTGCGCGGTTCTCTGGAGCGGGCGGAAGTGTTCAAGCGCCATCCTGAAGGGGCGTCGGCGGCACGACGGGAAACTTGGCGGGCAACGCTTGGTGAAGAGAGTGTTGCTGAGGTAGACCGGCATATCACTCAGTCTCTGCGTGATGCTCGGGACTGGGTACTTCTTGGCGGACCACCGTGTCAGCCGTACTCGGTTATCGGAAGGTCCAGGAACAAGGGCGTGAAGGGTTACATCCCTCGCAAGGATCAGAGACACTTTTTGTACAAAGAGTATCTGCGCATCATTGTGAAGCACTGGCCGCCTGTCTTCGTGATGGAGAACGTAAAAGGGCTTCTTTCCGCACGTGTCAAGAGGGGCGAGTTGATCCTCGACCAGATTCTGGCCGACCTAACCTGTCCTGCGAAGGCTCTGCGCGGGTCAGACGGCGGGCACTCGTACGCGATATACTCTTTTGAGAAACCTACCCTGTTCGGCGGGGCGAGCTATGATCCCTGCGACTATGTTGTGAGGTCCGAGCTGCACGGCATACCGCAGGCCCGACACCGGCTGATCCTGCTTGGCGTAAGAGATGACTTGGTGGGGATCAACCCGCCTGTTCTTCGGACGCGCGACCCGGTTCCGGCATCCGCCGTGCTATCTGGGCTGCCAAGACTGCGAAGCGGCTTGTCGCGGGAAGATGACACGCCAGAGAATTGGCGCGGCAGCATCCGGAGGGCTTTAAAGGAGGGCTGGCTCGCAGAGCTGCTCACAATAAGGGAGGACAGCGTTCACCACCGTATCGTTTCCGCGGTTAAGAACGTCCGGATTCCGAGGAAGGGAAAGGGAAACGATACCTTCGTCGCGCACCGCGTCAGCTCAGACTATGTGCCTGAGTGGTTTGTTGACTCGCGCCTCGGCGGCGCCTGCAATCACGCGACCCGCGATCACATAGTCCCTGACCTGCACCGGTACCTCTTTGCCGCATGTTTTGCCGCGGCTCACATGAGGTCGCCTGCACTCCGGCACTTCCCTGGAGCACTGCTTCCAGATCACAGGAATGTCAAGAAGGCGCTGAAGGGCGGAAATTTCGCCGACCGGTTCAGGGTCCAGATCCGTCCCCAGCCTTCCACGACAGTGACTTCACATATCGCGAAGGACGGTCATTATTACATACATTTTGATCCGACCCAGTGTCGGAGTCTCACCGTTCGTGAAGCGGCGCGGCTACAGACGTTTCCGGACAACTACTTCTTCTGTGGCCCTCGCACCGCACAGTACTGCCAAGTTGGCAATGCGGTTCCACCTCTGCTTGCGAACCAGCTGGCGGAAGTGGTGTTCGACGTGCTGCAACAGGCCGGACTGGCAACCTGAAATGGATCGCATAAGCAAAGAATGGCGCAGCTGGAACATGTCCCGGATCCGGGGGAAGGATACGGCGCCGGAAGTTCTTGTGCGATCCCTACTTCACAGGATGGGTTATCGGTTCCGTCTCCACCGAAGCGACCTGCCGGGGCGGCCGGACATCGTCTTGCCGAGATACCGCACGGTGGTTTTCGTGCACGGTTGCTACTGGCACCGGCACCCGGGGTGCAAGTACGCATACACCCCCAAATCGCGGACCGACTTCTGGAAGAAGAAGTTCCGAGACAACGTCCGGCGGGACCGGCGGTCTCGCCAAGAACTTGAGGTCGCGGGCTGGACGGTGCTCATTGTGTGGGAATGTGAAGCCGCCGACATGGCCGCACTCGCAGACAGACTGGCCGATCAACTCCGCTCTGGTCTCTGAGGTTTGGCGCCACTAGGGCGGGTCCCTGGAAGAACACGTCTGTGCGTGGCGGCCCAGATAGGGGGGCTTGGACACGGCTGTGCCCGTTCGGTTGTTCAGTCCGACTTGCCGTCGGGCGACCAGCCGTAGCCCCTCTCCGCGTTCTCCCATATTCTTCTGCACGCGTAGGAGAGGACGGCGGAGGGTTCCTTCTGGCCTCTGGCCAGGCACCTGCCCATGTTGAACGACTGGCTCCGCTGCCTGCCCTGCATGAAGTTCCGCTCCTTGAGCCACTTCGCAAGGGCAAACCACGCCTGTGCCCCTTTCTCTCTGCAGAACTCGATGTCTCTGACTTCGGATTCTGCCCGCTTGCCATAGGGCTTCTCCGAGGCACGGGAGTGGAGGGCCCCCTTCATGTCGGCCATGGCAGGGGCAGCTCTCTCAAGCAGCCGCTCCCAGCAGTCCTCCTTCTTGCACCATTCTGTCACATTCAAAGTCGTGTCCCGTATCTGGCGGTTGACCTCGACGCAAAGGAGTTCGATGGCCTCCGAAATCGAATCGTCCATCCTCTGCTCATGCCATATCCTGTCCAGATCGATCCGGAGATCGGTGAGATGGTGCAACCACGCCAGCGTGTATGTTACAATGGCGTGGCAGTAACCTCCGAATTTCTGTCTGCGCACAATCCTCTCGGCCTCGTTCCACATCATCACCAGCGCAACGGTCTTCCGGAAGAATGCCTGCCAGTCTTCATCTTTCAGTTCCTGCAGCCAGGCGTTGAAGCGGGCGAAATTCTTCATGGCGCCCAGACAGACCACGTGGGGCTGCTTCCGGTAGGAGTTCCACGCCTTGCCAAACTTGCCTTTGTCGAAACGCTGTCTCCGCGGGTACTTCTGGTCGAATTTCTTCTGCTGAGCGCCCGTTCTCGCATCGAGACGCCGGGTCTCTTCGTAGCTGCCCCGGGCCTTCTCGTAGAACCAGTAGGTCTGTACGGAGCCACCCGTGGGGTCGGGAGCTGCGAGATTCCGTGAAATCGCGTGGAGTTCGGGATGAGGCGGGTCGTTTGCAAGGAGGTCGGCCAGCTGGATCCGGTTCTGCGTGTTGGAGAACCGTCCGATCTTTGGCACGAGGACGTCAGACAGTCGCAGCTCTTCTGGCAGGTCGTCCGGTCTGGCGTCCTCGTTGATAAGCATCAACTTCATCTGCACTGATACCATACTGAGATCCGCCTTGTACTTCTCACGAGTATGGTAAAGCGAGGCCGTTGTCTGTCCACCGTTCACTATCTGGAAGTCCACGACCTTCGAGATTCCCTTCCCGCCGTCTCCAAGACCGGACAACTCCACACTCTGCGCGTACACTGTGATCCCGTTGTTGTACGCGCAGAACATGTCGGCCTCTTCGCGGATCGTGTCCCGGATTCCCTGGTTCACTTTGGGCCGGTGTGAGAGGAAGACGCGGACGTTGCGCTCCAGGAGCCTGATCTTCCAGTCAGCATACAGGTCCGCCAGGACTGAACCGGGCACGAACGCGAGGTATGTGGTGTACTTGCCGCCCGGGCTCGGCTGCTCCACACAGGGGATTGCCCCTCCATAGTCAGCCTCGAAATCGATGAGGATCTGCTCACGCGCGCCGGTTTTTTCGAAGGAATAGGCCCTCTGGATGTCCCAGACTACACCCGTAATCTCAATGCCATCGAGCATCTCGCAAGTGGCCCGTCTTTCCGGTGTGACTCCGTCGGTGACCAGCACCACCTTGGCAGACAGTATGTCGTTCCTGCACTCGTGAATAAGGCTCGAGAGTTCCTGGGCCGGACTCGAAACATCAATCGTGTCCTTCAGCCGTCCCTTAAGACTCTCCGCAAGAAAGTTCCAGCCGCGCTTGAGCAGCCGGTCTATCTCGCTGCCCGTCACCCGTGACTTGGAGGGATCGGGTTCGTCCAGCCAATGAGAAACCACAAGTACAGGGTTCGCATACTCCTCGTCAAAGGCGTAGGCGTCTACCTTCAACCCCCTGGCCTGCCAGTGACACGGCTCGCATTCGCCCATCTCCCCGTAGTCAACGAGAATCTCCGCCATCTTCTCCACGAAGGCATGCTCCCTAAGCATCTCCAGGGCATGGGCATCGGCGGCGATATTCCTATGAAACGCCTCGGAGTACTCGTTCAGAGATTCGTCGGGCATCTCAGTTACCTCCGAGTTCAGTGAGATAGGAGGCCAGGTCCACCAGATGCGACTGACACGCCGCCAGGGCAACCGAGTACCTCAAGTGCCCCACCCCCGGGGGAACCAAGACGATCCTCGGGAATCCCTCGGCCACCCGGAAGAGCTCGCGCCCCCTCACCGTGTAGTGTGTTGTGTACAGCGGTGCGTGTTGCTCCAGGTAGCCCGCACTGACAAGGCGGCGCTCGAACTTCGAGAGTGCGCCGGGTGATACTGCCAAGGACTCACGAAGGGACTGGACTACTCCGGGCAGCGTGGTTCCTCCGCCCTGCATGGCGTGCAGGGTCAACACAAACAGGTGCAACGACCTCAACCCTCTGTCGTCTAACTGGCGCTCATTGCTGATCGTCACACTGCGGGGCTCCTTGGCCACGGTCGACTTCACCTCGACGATGCTCCCGCTCAGGTCGAAGTCATGATAGCCTCTCTCGCACCCCTTCCAAGAAGACACCGCAGCGACAGCGGGAACGCCGGCTTCGCGCATGCTCAGCATCCACACGAGTTCGGCAAACAGCCCCCGTTGTTCGGTTGCGGAAAGTCCGCCGGGTCCGCATTTTTCGAAGAAACGCTCCCAGCGGGCTATGGACGCTTCAATCTCTGTTACGCGCGCCTCCGCATCTGAAGTTCCCTCCAAAGCGTCCAGAAGGTCTTCGCAGAATGCAAGAAATATGGGTTTGTGCTCCTGGTCGCGCAAGTGGAGGCGCAGGTGATGCGCGTGCTGTCGAGGCAACAGGGAAAGCGGAAGCACCTCAAATGACATGCCACGCCACTCGGGCAGCGACTTGGCACCCTCCCATGCCGGGGGGACCTCAATGAGGACCTCCAGGACCCGGTCGCGCGGGATAACGCCTGCGCGGATCCCGACGGCCGTATCTCCAAGGGCCCTGTAAACACGGGACGCGGGATCCTGCCCCGAGTCGGCTTCTGCCAGCAGTTCTTCCCAGATTCGTGAGATGTCCCTGGGCAAGCCTAGTCCTCCGCGTCCTGATAGACTGAGTTGACTTCGTATGTGACCTGTCGGGTTGTACCGCTGTCCGGAAAGCTGATGGCGAAGCCGATGACCTCCTGGCCGGGCTCCATGCCGTAATGCTGATCCCCCTCGTTGTAACAGATGGGGTAGACGAGCAGCAGGCCACGCTCCTTAGGCCGCGCGGCCCGGATCGCAGGCCCTGACGGCAGATCACCCGGCTTCGGCGGCTCTTTTCCCTTCTCGCGCCGCATCTCCGCCCACCTCTCCCAGGCCCTCGTCTTCTCGTCTCTTGTAAAGTCGATCCACTCGTCGGCGGGACTGACAAGCCGCCCGATGGCCAAGCCTGCTGCATCGAGCATGCGTGGCTGTCTTTCTACACAGCCGACTTCGATATCGTCGATGCATAGCGTGTGGGGCGGGTCCCTCCGGGAGACAACGGCAACGTCCCATGTCGTCAGGTCGCTCTGGCCGTGCTCGATCTGCTCCTCAATGAACGCCGCCATCTTCTTGGGATCCACGACGCGAGCCGCCTCGCTCTGAGTCCTGTAGCCGTGGAGGAACTGCAGTACGGATCCCGGCGATACGTCTGTCCAGTGCAGTGCGCTGGTCCTGTCTCCATTCGCCGGTTTCGCCTCACGCTTCAACGTGCTGAGGAGCCTTACGAGTGCATCCAGATTCGTTCCCGAATGCGAAAAATCAAACACAATGGTCTCGCTGATCCTTCCCGAATACGAGAGATCCAGTTTCTCGGCGTTCCTTCTCTTTCCGGCCGACGTGATCGCCAGCTGCCCGGGGTGCGACAGCACTTTGAGCCCGAAGTTCTTGGGCTCCTCGCCGACCAGCGCCATGTATTCCAGTTCCTGCTTCAGTTCAAGGGAAGCGGTGGCAATGAACCTGTACCACTCCATCAGCTCCGGCGTTGTGAAGATCCGGCAGAGGTCGGCGTACCCGTCCCTGTAGCCGAACCAACGCCCCATCTGCATCAGCGTGTCATACATCCTGGATGCCCGCAGGTAGTAGCTCACAGTAAGCCCGTCAAGCGTCAGGCCCCTGGAGAGTTTGTCGCCTCCGATGGCGATGACGTGTTCACCTCGCTCCTCCCACGGTACAACTTCTCCCTGTCCGCGTCTTCGTTGTGCGTCCATTTCGGCATAACGGTACTCGAGGGCATCCTTGGCCGTTCCGTTAATGGCTTTGACGCGGATGCGCCGAGCGACCGGGTAAAGGCTCTCAAGTACTTCACGCCAAGCATGCCGCGGGCAACCGAAGCCGTCCCTCATGGCTTCAGTTGTCGTGACGAAATCCTCTCGCCAGACGGCCTCAAAGTCTTCCAGGCGGTCGTTATTGTTCCTGATTCTCTGCACGTTGCGTCTCAATTCTTTCTCGACAAGCTCTCGAACCTGAGACTGGACAGCAGTGAAGCGTGTGACGTGAACGAGCATTGAGTTGTGGGCAGAAGGGGCTTTCCTGAGCCTGCGCACCGCGCAGGAAATCAGGAATACCTTGATCGCCTGCTTGAGCGAGGGAGGTAGTTCGCCTATCTGGAGTTCCTTCTTGTGCTTGGGGGGTATCAGGCCGTCACTGTCAGTGACATTCCTCAGCAACGGCAGCGGTGCCGCCGCCTCGATTCCAGCCGAGGGCCTGTCCATCAACCCGAAGACGCGCTCCGGCCCGATGTAGTTCGTCGGCTGCGGAAGGCTGATGATGAAGTTCCTGGGGAAGAGGTCCTCCCCGTACGTCGGGTGCCGGTGCTTGTAGTGAATGAAGATGTTCGCGAACGGAGTTGCCGTGTACCCCACGTAAGCCTTCTTGTCAAAGGCGCACAACAACTCGCGGATGCGCATGTTCGTTCTGGCGGGGTCGCACTCCTCATCCACGTTGCCTTCCTCGTCGACGGTCTTCTTCCTGGTGTCGACCGACGCGTAGTCACACTCATCGTCAATCACCAGGAGCGGTACGTTACTCACGATCCTCCTTCCGGCATCGTCTTCCACGCCAATGATGGAGGTCGCCCATTCCCTGAGGTACTTCAGGATTGAGACGTGCTTCTTGATGATCATGAGGATCGGCGGGCCGTCCGGCGTTGGGATGATGCCAGCCTGTTCTGCGATCCTCTTCCTGAAATCGCCGCTCTCACTGCTGCTTGTCAGCGTCTGCGCGACGGCATGGTCCCGGAACATGGCCCGGACGCCAATGCTGGCGGCCTGTCCCCGGAACTCCTGCACTTTGTCCAAGTCATAGCCCAGGATCTCCTCATTCAGACGGAACTGCGTCTGGCTTCTGAGGCTGTTGTGGACGCCCGCAAGGACAACGATGAGCTTGTAGCCGGCATCGACTGCCTTTGCGATAAGACCCGTGTAGTTTGCGGTCTTGCCGGACTGGACGCTCCCCATAACCATGCCGCGACGATCCCACTTGCCATCCCTCCGGGGATCCTCAAGCCTGCATAGAACGGCGCTTGTCTCCCTGTCAATGCTCTCGACGATTCCCTTGGGCCAGTTCTTGCCAGCGGTCAGGTAATCTCTGTAGTGCGACCAGAAATGCCAGTCGAGATCTCTGTGGAGCCCCGTATTCAGTGAAGGGTTAAACCAGTCCACGTGGTCACCGTGTTCCTCGAGGATTGCGGCCGAGTCAAGGACAGTCACATTGTGCAGCCTCTCAAGATCAGAGTACACCTTATCGTGCGTCACACCGCACTCGCTCAGCATCGGCTGCATCTTGGAGATGAATTCCTCGAGGGTCTCCGGCGTACACGCTCTGTCACCGAAGAACCCGTAGGACATCCTGAGAACCGTCTGGTAGAGGTCGTCCTGCGCACTCATTCCATCTCCTCGATTATCTTGTCGAGCATCGCACGATAGCCTACGTGGTCATCGAAGAACGCGCACACGTAGTCTGCGGCCTGATGGGGGTCGCCGCCCTTCTTGATGAGCCGCTCCAGGAACATCTCCCTGCACAGGTCAAGCAGTTCCTGCGGAGGACGGCCGACCGACAGCGGAAGATCGACCTGGCAATCCTCATGTTCAGCATTGTCCAGAATGATGAGGCGGTGCGGCACGGTCTTCTCAATGAGATGAAAGAGCTTCCTCACCCAAGCCTTTGCAGGCCCCACTTCATCGAGAATCCGCACAATCGCCTCATTGTCGCGGTTGATCTCGTAGACGATCTTGTCGCCCCGACGCTTCCTCAGCCACACATCGTGCTTGGTGTCCCGGTGTTGGGTGCTCCTGGCGCTGCCGGTCCTGGCACGGTAGATGCGGACCGCCTCCGCCCTGGATGCCTTGGCTATCCTCTCCAGGTCCCCTCGGACACGGGCTGGAGGACTGGCACTGGCCTTCCGCACATCAACGCACCATTCGTGGTCCAGATCGTTCGGCAGGTCCACCCTGATCCGGCACAGCTTGAAATGCTCTTCCGGCGTCAGGCCGAAGTCCAGATAGCCTCCAGGGATGATCATTCGCCGGTTGCGGTAGACATAGAAGCCCTGATGTGCGTTCCAGCCGTAGAGGCCCGATCCGCGGGCTGTTTCCTCCTTGGTCCGCTTGGAAACATGTGGCAGAACGAACGGGGTGACCGTGACCCGGCCTTCGTCGAGCGGCTCAGCGGACAGCTCCTGCGTGAACCCGTTTGACCTGAGGAACGGATCCCAAGCCTCACATTTGTGCCGCCCCACTGAGATCCGGATGCGGCTGCGCCCCGCCAGATACCTGTGGAAGACCATTTCCAGGTACTGGACCACCTGCTGGAATTTCTCCAGGAACGCGTCCTCGCCCCCCTCGTCCTCAACAGCGTCTTCGGCCACTATCCGGTCGAGCTTCTGCCAGAGCACGACCGTACCTCTCTCCTGGCTGTCGAGTGCGCTCAGAAGTTCCCGCGCTCCTGGCGGCGCCCTCGTCGACAGTTCCCATTTCCTGCATTCCTGGACGTGGTCCAGGTCCCAGCAGCGGGTGGCTGTGTGGCCAGGTCCTGTCTTTGTGTAAACGGTCAGGGTTCGGCACTGCGAGAATGAGGCGGTCTTCAACCCCAGACCAAACCGGCCGAGGTCCTCCTTCTCCCTCGCCTCAAGAGGGCTCTGGCTACCGAGACGCATCGCCTCTCTGAGCCGGGCCTCGGTCATCCCTGTCCCGTCATCCACGATCCGGATCCACGGCTTGGCCGCGTTCCAGGCATAGTCAACTGCGATATTCCCGGCGCTGGCGAAGATGCTGTTGTCGACCAGGTCGGCGATTGCCATGGGCAGGTCGTAGCCGAAGGCCCGGAGCGAGTTGATCATCGCCTCCGGCTTCGGGGGACAGGCTTCGTAGTTTCCACTGCTGTGCGTATCTGTCATGCGTGTAGGGATCCGATTGCGGACACCGCTCGGGCTGCAATCCCTGCCAAGGTCAATCCATTCCCGACACCCTTCCGATACCGGTCTCAGGGGGCGAGGGCGATTATGCCGCGCGAACCCGTCCGAAACAAGACCACGCCTCCATGGCTACACGCTTGCGGAAGCCGTTGCAGATATCCGCCCATTCTGCGACCTTCGGGCCTTCCACCCGAAGGTAGGGGCGATGCGTCGCCCTTCTCTGATACGCTTCATGGGCGGGTAAGATTGTGGCTGTGAACAAAAGATTAGTGGTCCGATGGTGGGTATTCTTTCACCGGACTTGCCCGCCATCCTCTCAATCAAGAATCTGGCGGGTCACAGCAACGTCAAGACGACGCAGCAGTATTACCTCTCAGTGCAGGAGGACGATCTGGAGAAGGCCCGGCAGGTTCAGTCGGAGATCC
>Ga0307379_10011192_pt1 | contig 11799 bp, 20 predicted proteins | sample UN2MG_FD_202237 | JGI IMG/M metagenome (GOLD analysis project Ga0307379, IMG submission 202237) | Soil microbial communities from Risofladan, Vaasa, Finland - UN-2 | ecosystem: Environmental > Terrestrial > Soil > Coastal area > Acid sulfate soil | place: Finland: Risofladan, Vaasa | collected... | reverse complement strand
CTGGCCGGTATTGCTCGTGTAGCTGTGTCATGATTGCACCCCCTGTTCCCGCTTCGCCGCCAGGCGCAACCCCACCGCGCAAATGATACAGCACCCGTCCGGCGTGCCCGTGGTTGCCGGATTCGCATAATCGTTTACGTCCGTGCGATAGAGCTTCCCGCATAGAGGGCACCGCTTGTGCGATTCCCGCAGCGCCCATTGTGCGCGTTGCTGTTTCGCTTTCGCGTCGCATTCGATTCGGCACGCCGCATGCACCGCCCGCCGAGCCGCCTCATACTCTGCCATTGCCTCGTCCGCCAGCTCTTGCAGTGTTTTGTCCGTGGTCATGATTGCACCCCCTTCACCGCAAGAGCCGCCTCTGCCGCCATCTCTTCCGCCACTGTTACGATGTAAGGCAGTTCACCTTCCATTATCGCCTGCTGATGCGTACGGCCGGTAATCGCCGCCTCTCCAGGCAGCAAGGTTTCCGCCGACCAGTTCCATTTCTCGAAGGCCATGATGAGGCTTGAACCGTTGCCTTGCACCGCCGGGAAGAGCGCCTTGACTGCCCAAAAGCGCTTGTCGTCCGTGAGCGCCTCGAATACACGTACATGCGATTTGCTGTGGCAGTAGACGCACAATACTAGCCGTCCATCCGGCAACCGTGCTGCTACCTCGTACGCCGTCGCGCGTCTGTACAGCCGAGCCATTTCCTTCTGTTGACGTTCTGTCAGTGTTCCTGATCCTGCTGTGCCGTTCAAAGTTCCCATTGCCATACTCCTAAACCCGTGAAACTAAGGTTCTTGGCCTGCCATCATCAGTTGCCGGAGGCCGCCCGGCAAGACACCCGCATGGGCGCGGGTGTCTCGGTTTGTTACCATCTGCCCTCGTCGCCTGTTGAAACTAAACCCGCACACCCTCAGCACGCGCCCAATTATACAGCCCCTCGTCGTTCATGATCCACAATCGCCGCTCGTGGTTGTCGATCCGCGCCTCCGGAACCTGTCGGCGTATTGCTGCGTCGATCTCGGCCCGATGCTCTTTCAGAAAAGCCGCCATTGTTTTTCGTGCTCTCATTTCCATTTCCTTTCACCCCGTGAAACTAAAGGTTTGGCTGCCTCATCAGGCGCCGATAGCCGGTCGGCGCGACACCCGCATAGGCGCGGGTGTTTCGGCTTTACTGTATCTGGCCGCCAATCGCCGCCTGCGCTGCCACCCATGCCGCATGCGCATCCGCCGACGCTTGCTCCGCCGATACCGCCGCCGCACGTAGCTCGGTTGCCCGACCCGCCGCCCGTACCCACGCCCGACCCGCCGTTCGCGCCGCTTCCGCTAATCGCGCCTGTCTCAGTTTCGTTGCCATCGTCATCCCCTTGTGCTTGCACCGGGCAAGCTTCCGGTCAGGTGCACCTCGCACCCAACGATAACAGTATATCACGGGTTTCCTCTGTTGTCAAGTCTTTTTCTCACGCTTATTTCACACAATCGTATTTAACCGCACCGGCATTAGGGATTAGCGAGAAAATAAATCTGAAAATAGTTCTGAAAATGCACTGAACGCCGCCACTGTTGACGCACCACGAGAGTATAGAGGCACACACACCAGGCCCGGCTCCAGGCACACAGCAGGCACCGACAACGACCGGGAAGCAGAACATGTAAGCATGTGTAACCATGCCCACCAAGCCGATAGAGATAGGTGATATACGTCTCCGGCAGAGAGGGCAGGCGTGCTAACACGTGAACATGTGAACATGTGTTCATACGTTCATACGTGCCCCGGCCCAACAATCAGCGGCTGATACAACACAATCAGCGGCTGATACAACACAGTCAGCGGATTTACACGCTGGAATTAGTGGCGATACAGGCCCTCAATAGTCCCTAATCACCCCCTGTTTGGCCCCTAATCCAGCGTGTAATACTTGTTACACGCCGGTTCCGGGTGCCCGTGCAGGCGTGCTAACACGCGCCCAGGGCATCATTGATCGCACGCGCGCGCGAACAAAAGCTATGCTGGCTGCCAGAAACCGGTTCCCTGCGGGCGATCTCGTATACTAGCATGTCCCCTGTGGTTTTTTTCACCCAAATTTGTCTCATTTCAGCCTCTTTCCGATTCTCTTACGCCGTCTTCGCGTGTCTCGAATCTGCATAGAAAGGTGGGCAAGAGGGGTGGTTGGAGATTGGGGGATTTTGGGCTTGACTTTGGGGGGAACATGTGGTATTATTAAGACATGGGTAGATCGTATAGACATTCGGTTTCGGGGCGCCCGTAGGAAAGGCCGCAATCGGTCTACCCATATCCTACGGGTGCCCTTTTTTTTTAGGGGCCAAGGGTATGGAGCATTCATTTTCTGTTGAGTTAGCTACGCAGTATGGGATACCGGTGGCTGTTTTCATCCGGCACTTGCAATTCTGGATTCTGAAGAACAGGGCGTCTGGCCGGCACGAGCACGAGGATCGGACATGGACATACGGGAGTGCCCGCGAGTTCGCTGAGCTTTTCCCGTATTTCACGCGCGAACAGGTAAGGTACGTGATAGCTAAGCTGGTGGCTGAAAACGTGATACGAACGGGGAATTGGAACGAGAACAAATGGGACAAGTCGCTATGGTACGCGTTCGAGGACGAGAAAGCGTTTCTGGGTACTACACTTACGCGCGGTGTACGCCGGCAGATCAAGTGCAAGAAACCCGCATAAACCGCATAGTAGGAAAGTCCACTATCGCCAGTGGCAAATTCCCCCATCATGTATAGATGCCTGGTACAGATGCACAATCAGTTCAGTCCTAGGAAGGACATGAACTGTGTAGACTTGTCCAAGCCCAAGTCCACGGGCTACCCGCTTTTCATCAATACTTCTTTCGGAGACACCAAAGTACGCGCCATGTACCTAGGCGGGGGCAACTTGGCGGAATTAGAATGGTTAGGCGACAAAACAGAAAGGAAACAAGATGGGGTGGCAAAAACGCATTTGGTTCAGGTTTACCGGGATCGACACTGGTACCCAAGGCCAGCGCCTTGAGTTTTGTCGGGCGCGCTTCGGGGGTTTTACGATAGCCCAGGAGTGGGGGGCTACGCCCGAACACGCAAAAACCCGCTGTTTGGCAGTGCTGCGAGATATGGAAGACGCATTGCAACTAACGCTGAGCGAACGGAAAGGGCATGAGGACAAGACATGAAGAAGCCGAAGAAGAACTGGCCGAAGGAACAGCGGAAGCGATTGTTGAAGGGGTTCAACCTACAGGTCAAGGCGGGCATGGGGGATCTAGGGTCGATCCACGAGGTCGGGAAGTGGCTGTCGGGCAAAGGGTAGACCCGGTGCGGAGAATCCGCGAGCTTGGGAAAGGGCAAGACGATGACAAAGAAAGAGTTCGATTGGTTCTGTAGTTTTGTGTGGCATGCCAGCAGTGGCAGTTGTCCGGAATGCAGGGCGCAGTTGCCCAAGCTGCTGGGCGAGATGTTTCCGGAGATTGCCAAGGCGCTGATCCGACAAGTGAGAGCGGAGCGAGAAAAGGAATCTGATGGCGAGGACATGATTAAAGGCGGCGAGGTCAAGACGGTTCGGAATCTATGGTGGGACGGTCATCGCGATTAAGGGGCCTGGCGTGCCCCGTGTTGAGTTTGGGTGGGGAATGCTACGTCTCTACTCAGATGCAACGGAATGCAACAGAGGCGTTGCCAGGGGCATTGGCGGGGCTTGTGCGGCGGCGAGAGGTTCCTTTCAGTTGTCTACAAACTGTAGATAGCTTCCCCACGGGCGCATTGGCGGTGCTTGGGTGGGCTTGGGTAGGTTTGGGCGGGCTTGGGTGGGCATGTTCAGCGCTTGCAGCAGAATATGTTGCGGAATCTAAACATTTTACTTGACTTTTTCCCAAAAGTGGGATATACTTCCATAGGGGGAAGAGGAGAGTAGAACGATGATAATTCCGCTGATTGATGTGGAAGTATTCCTTGGCGACAATTACCGGCTTGTGCATTGGTATAAGCCCGATGGAAGCACGTGGGCGTTGATAAATTCGTCGCAGTATGTTGTCGCCAAAACGATTCTTTTCACTCGCCACAGCGTGGACGGTGCGCGGGCATGGGCGGAGAAGGTGATAGCCGATCTGGGCAAGAACGAGGCGGTAATCGGACTTTCTCCTGAGCAGATGGAAAAGGCTCGCAAGGGCATGGGCGGTTCGCGGGCCGAGACGGTTCCGTGTGCCAAGTGCGTGAAAACCGAAGCGTTCTGGTGCGACCTTTGCGACGCCCAGGACTGCGATCTCTACACTTGGCACGTGGACGGCAACGACTTGAACTTGTGCGCGGGGTGCTACCGGAAGGCGGCACGTGCGGCGATAGGCGGGGGATGAGATGGCGGCGAAAACGACTTCCGCTAAGAAGGGTCGCAAGCGAGGCGGGCCGGTAGCTCGGCGCTATGGCTCTGCCGAGTCTGCGATAGTATGGCGTGCGGAAGACCACATCCCGGTGCTGGCGCAGAAGAGGAAGGAATTTCCGGCGTTTTGGTCTTTGAATCTTCGGCAGCAGTGTTTCGTGATTAACTACGTTGGTGGGCCGACGCGGTTCAACGCAACGCAGTCGTACAGGGCGGCGGGCTATGCGGACACCAAGCAAATTGGGGGGTGTGCGTTTGCGCTGAAGAGGAGGCCGCATGTAGCGGCTGCGATTCAGGAACTGATGACGGTAAGCGGGCTGACCGAGGACTGGATCAAGACGCGGGTGGGTGAGATAGCGGCGGGTTTGGACATAGCGGACATGGAGCCGTATGTCAATGGCGAGAAGAGTTTGCAGGATCTTCGGAACGACGGGGTGAACACGCTGGCGATAGCGAAGACGCGGGTAACGCGGGAGCGGGACGGGAGCCAGCATCGTTCGGTTGAGATGCACGATCCGCTGCCGGCGCTGCGGGAGGCGGCACGATTGGCGGGGATCGGGGGCGAGCGAAGCCGGGTGGACGTGAACATAACAATGGACTTCAAGGGATACGGCACCGAGGAGTTGAAGCGTCTTGAGCACGCAATCAGCGGACAGCTTAGCGACATTAGAGAGGCCGAGTACACTCTTGGCGGAGTTGCCGGACTTATCGAGTCTGTCGCCGACCCAGCAACAGAAGATGTTGTTGAAGATACGATGGGAGATGGCGAGTCGTGATCCGTACGTGTTTGCGAAGTATTTTGTGTATACTCTCGACCAGCACGACAAGGAGAACCCGATCAAGCCATTCCCGGCGGATCGGCCGCATTTACGATGGATGTTTGCGATATGGAAGAGCATCTACAACCGGGAATTGATTCTAAAGTGCCCGAAGACGGGGGCGATGATCGAGTGCACGGGGATGGCGGGGGACAAGTGCAGGCAGATCATGGCCACGTTGTTCGGTTGTGTGGTATCCGTATGGGACGTGCTGTTCCACCCTGGACGGTTGGTATTCTTACAAACGAAACGGGAAGACGACGCTATAGGGAACGAGTATGCGGCAACAGGGTTGCTGGGGCGGTGCAAGTTCATTATCCGGCACATACCGGGGTTGGAGATAACGATGCCGCAGTTGAAGCTAGGGAAGTGCTTCACGACGGCGAAGATCGAGTTGCCGTTTCACAACTCGATGCTGTGGGCGATACCGGAGGGCGGGGACATTATACGAAGCCATACGCCATCGGGGTTATTGTCGGACGAGTGTGCATTCCAGCCGGAGTTCGGGAATGCGTATGCGGCGGCAATGCCGGGGCTGCGGGGGACGGGGACGTGGCTGTATGCGATATCGACGGCGAATCCTGGGGTGTTTCGGAAGCTGTGCGACGACATGCTGGACTAAGCGAAAGGAGCGAATAATGCTGACTGGCAAGAAGACTTACATTGTTGGCGCGGTAGTAGCGGGATGGAATCTTCTGTGCTCGCTTGTGCCGGAGTTGAGCGCGTTTCAGGGCGTGGTGAACGGCATCCTGGGCGGGCTTGGGTTGGTAACGCTGCGCGCGGGTGTGAAAGACGCGAAGGGCAAGGGGCGGTAGATGAAACTGACGAAGCCGATTACGGTCATGCGCGGACTCAAGGCAAGGCCGTTATCATCGGGTCTGGTGTGTTTGGACATCAAGGACACAGCCGACCCGGTGGCCCTCAAGGTTAAAAGGGCTGAGGCTGCGGCAATGCGGGAGCGAATAATGCTGACTGGCGTGAAAGACGCGAAGGGCAAGAAGTAGATGTGTAAGAAGCCACGCAAGAAGAAGGGCAAGGGGCGGTTACACGTTTGCGATATCTGGCTGCCGCATGAGAACGTGATAGTAACAATCGCGGGGAACCTGGATGCACGTGATAAACAGTATCTTGGTGAGCGCGAAAGACGGTTCGCTACAACTGAATAATCCCGAATAACCTACGGTTTGGCCGCCGTAGCGAATTCAAGAATAAGGGGCGTATCTTGTTGCAACAAGCAAGATGCGCCCCTTTTCTTTTCGGGAGGCAACAGGGACGTGCAATGCAAATCGTGGAATCAACCAGGCTGATGCAGGGATTGGTAGCAAGGCCGCTATCGACGGGCTTGGTGCGTCTGGATATCGACATCGATGCCGATCCGATAGGGCTTAACTCGGAGACGGTAGCTCAGCTTGCCCGTGTGATGGGCGGTGTGAACTCTTGGCGCTGGCGCAAGGAAATGCTTCGGGACGCGGACGCGCAGTCGGGCGAGGGGGTCTTCGATGGTTCGTGGATCGAAGCGCAGCGGGGCAACGTGCGGCAGCCGCTGAAGCGAATGGAAGTGGCGTCGGACGGCACGTTGTATGAGAAGAGTGACGGGCGCATCCGCATCTGGATACTGCCGGATCAACTGCCAATGGAACTGCCGTCGGGCGCGGACAGTGCGGTAATGACGTTCGGGATCGGGATGGACGTAGGGGCCGGCACGGGCCAATCGGACTCTACTATCGAAGGGTTTGCCGTCCAGAACATGGAACAGGCATTCGAGTTCAATTCAAACAACATCACGCCTGCTAATCTCGGCCGCGTAGCGGTCGCAATCGCAAAATACTATAACGATGCTTTGGTGTGCTGTGTGCAGAAGATGCACGGCGTTACCGCGATCCGTTCGATGCTCGACCTGGGCTATACGAATCTGTGGCGGAACACTGCGCCGGACAAGATGGTGGAGACTGCATCGGGCGGGCGGATCGGCTGGGTGCACGGCGAGAACTCAAGCGCCCTGCTTATGGACAGGGTAGGGGATCGGCTTGAGGGTGCAGCGGACGGTGCGGAAGTGGATGTGCTATCCGCACGGAGCGTGATCGTGCATAGCGCCGACCTGCTGGATCAACTCCGCATGTACATCTACGACGAGAGCGGACGGGCAACGCTATCGAAGCATAAAGACCTGAACACGATGGCCCGGAAGCAGCACGGGGACTTGGTGATCGGGTCGGGTCTTTCGATTCGTGCGTGCATGGACAGCCCGCCTTACAAGAATCCGCGAGCCGGTCGGCCTAAGGCGTATACGAGTGAATGGTTTATGCAGCGGCACAGGAACGCCGACAGGCGGAGCAAGGAGCCGGAGGTATGGTAGAGGCCCCCGAAATCCAGACATCTAAGACCTCAAGCGCGCTCAAGCTCACCGAGAAGATCAAGGAACAGGACGCGACGCTTGAGCCGTTTCGCAACCGCGAGCGCGAGTTTGTGCAGAAGTTCTGCGGGCGTTACTACGGCAAGTTGGGCGGCACGCCGGAGCCGTTGCAGATGCTCAACTCGCTCATCTCGATCCTCCAACCGGCGCTCGCAATCAATCCTCAAACGCTAGTTACGACCGAGGACACCGACCTGACGCTATTTGCACGGGTGTTCCGTGCGGCGCTCAACAAGACGCTTGATGAAATCAAGTTCAGTCGCACGATGCGGCGGGTGGTGCTGGACAGTATGTTCATGCTCGGCATTACGAAGACCGGCATCTGCGACCGGTTCTCGCGTCACTATGACGACGAGGGCAACTACCTTGCCGATCCGGGTATGGTATTTGTCGAGCGCGTGAAGTTTGCGAACTGGATCGGGGACATGACGGCGGACGCGGAAGAGGAGATGGCGTTCCAGGGCGACCGGTACATGATCCGAATGAAGCGGGCGCTCGGTCTATTTGAGAAGCACAAGGACGTGATCGAGCACCTGAATACGGTGCAGATCGTGCCCGAAGGCCGGACGGACGAGTTGACGACCGGCAAGCGCTCGCTCGACGACTACTACGACGAGCAGGTGCAACTCTGCGATATCTGGCTGCCGGGCGAGAACGTGATTGTAACGGTTGCGGGCGATCCGGACGCGCAGGGGCAGCACTATCTGGGCGAGCGGGAGTATCGCGGGCCGGAAGCGGGGCCGTACGACTACTTCAAGCTTGGGGATGTGCCATCGAACTTTATGCAGGTGCCGCTGCTGGCCGTGGTGCGCGACCTGCACGACTTGATGAACTCGGTTGCCCGCAAGATACAGCGGCAGGCGGAGCGGCAGAAGGACATTGCGGTAGTGCCGCTGGGCAAGCCGCAGGACACGGACGCGATCCGCGACGCGATTGACGGCGAGATTGTTCAGGTCAGCGATCCGAGTCTGGTGAAGCAACTGAGCTTTGGTGGCGCGAACGATGCGAACTATCAGGTTGTGGCGTGGCTGCACGACTACTTCAATCGGATAGCGGGCAATCCCGAACTGTTGGGCGGGCTTGGGCCGCAGGCCAACACGCTGGGCCAGGACGAACAGAACCGCTCGGCGGCGGGGGGCAGAACGGCATACTACCGCGAGCGGCTGATGGAGACGGCGGGCGACGTGCTGCGCAAGGTAGCGTTCTACAGGTGGACTGACCCGATCTGGTCGCGGAGTATGACTATTTCGACGACAACTGGCATAGACGTGCCGGTGCGGTGGACGCCCGGATTGAGAGAGGGTGAGTTCCTCGACTTCAATTTTGACATTGACCCGTACTCGAAGCAATCGTCCGACCCGCGTGCGCAGTACCAAGACTTGTTGACCCTCGCGCGAGACCTTGTTTTTCCAATGATGCAGATAGGCGCGGCCCAGGGTCAGCTGGTGCAGACGCAGGAGATCATAGCGGTTGGCGGCGAACTGTTGGGTATTCGGCAGGCGGCGCGGATGTTCAGGCGTGGCTCCCCAATGCAGATGAGTGGCGCGGGCACGGGTGCCCCGGCAAGCGGGCCGTCGCCAGACAATAGGGTGGTAAGACGAATGCCGGCCAAACCTGAACCTATACAGAGCGAGGCAGAGCAGATGGGAGTTCAGACCTAATGCCTCACAAAGATAAGGAGAAGAAACGCGAGTGCGATCGACAGTACTATCAGGCGCATCGCGAAACAAAGGATGCGTATGCTCGGCAATGGAGACTAGATCATCCGGGAAAGGGGAAAGAATGGTCTCTTGCGTGGCGTAAAGCGAATCTCGATAGGGAGAGAGATGTTCATCGTGCTTGGTACGAAACCAATCGTGAGAAAGCGAGAGAAACGGCGCGCAGGTGGGTAGCAGCAAATCTTGAAAAATCAAGAGCAAGCGACCGTCAGTGGAGAAAAACGCACCCCGATAGGGTGAGGGCAATAAAACAACGTCGAAGGGCAAAGGAAGTTGGAGCCATGGCCGACCTGACTGTCGTGCAGTGGAACGAGATTTTGGTTCAATACGACTATCGCTGTGCGTATTGTGGCGCCAAATTCTCTAAGGAAGTGAAGGCGACTCAAGATCACGTAATTCCTCTTTCGCGTGGTGGCCATCACACGGCCGCAAATATCGTGCCTGCGTGTTTGCATTGCAATTGCAGCAAGGGAACCAAGATTCTATCGGCGTAAGATGGGGGTTGAAGTCTAATGCTCTATGTCTATCGCTGCCCAACGTGTTTGCGGGTTGACGAGGAGTTCAGGACGGTAGACGACCGCAACCGCATGCCGGTGTGCCCGACGTGCGGCGCGGAGATGGGGCGAGCGTTGGATGAGGAGCACGGGCGGAAGCGCAATGCGCAGAGCGGCGAGATCGTCAGCGTAAACGCGGGCGTAGGAGTCAAGCAGGTGAAGGAGGCGGAGAAGCTTTTCGGCCACATGGGGGTGAAGTTTGATCCGGCTACGGGTAACGCTATTTGCCCCGACCGGCGGACGTATTTGAAGTATATACACGCGCGCGGCCTGTCCAACAAGGACGAGGTGTGCGGCGGCCACGTGCAGAGCCGGGATGGCGAGAAGTGGATCGACGGTTACTGGCAGAGCCGTGATGACGAATAGAACATTTGCCCCAGCGGGAATAGGCCCGCCCAGGCATGCAGAAGGATAAGATATGAGTGAACAGGTTCAGGCGGTTGCGGGCGATGCGGCGGAGTCCCCGGACGCGGCGGCTGATGCGGCCTTTGAGAAAGTGCTTGCAGGCGGCGGCTCCCAGGACAATGCAGCGGCGCCGAAATCCACTGAAACAGCAGGAACCGAGACGAAGCCAGCCCCGTCTACAGACCAGGCCGGCAAAGAACAGTTCCGCCCTTCACGCAAGCAGATTGATGCGGCGAAGGAGCTCGGCGTAGCGGACGACGCAATCGACCGCATGACCGAGCATGAGGCGAAGGCGTACGAGCGTGCCCGCTCGCTGTCATCGAAGCAGCAGGGCAAACTTGCCCGCGAGATGGCGGCAATAAGAGAGCAGTTGGCAACGCTTGGCGCACAGCCCGACCGTGGCAACTCGGCCTCCCTAGGCGCGGGCAGCACTCAAACTGCATTTGCGCCCCCGGACGACGTGACGCTCACGGAACTGTTTGGTGACCCGAAATCGGCGGCGGCGAGAAGCTACAAGGCGGCTCTTGATGCGGCAAGCAAAGTGCCGGAGCTTGTGAAGCGGCTCGATGCCTACGAAGAGGGTGCCAATGGCGAGCGCAACAGACAGCAACAGCGGACGGTGAATGCGTTTTTCGACGGCCTCGATTCGGAGTTCTACCCCAATTACGGCAAGACTGACACCCTGCTTACAGACAGCGACGAGGATGCTGCGCGGGCCAAAGTCTGCCGGCGTGCCCAACGGCTCATGCAGGCGGGCGATGGGGAAGACGAGATGACACTTGACGAGGCCATGAAAGCCGCATTGCATTCCGTCTGCCCGGATGCACTCGCACGGCAGGCTGAGGCGAAACTGCGCAAAGAGATACTAGCACGCGATGGGCAGCGCATCGGCACGCCTTCGCAGCGTTCGATTCCGCGCACGGTCAAGAAGGACATGACGGACGCTGAACGCGACGAGGCGGCAGATGCAGAGGCCCGCGCGCTAGGCATTAGCTAAGCGCATGACAGCTCAAGCCAGCCTTGCGGTGTGCCAGGAGCACTAATATATGGCTGGTGTTGATTTCACAAGAGCATTGACCGCGCAACAGGAGCACGACCTGATCCAGTTGACTGCGGAACGTTATCCGACTACTCCCCAGCTTGAGGTCATCAGTGCGAACACACAGTTCCACGTGGTGAACCGCTGGTGGCAGAAAGACAAACTCTCAATCGAGTCCGGCACCGAGTACAACGACCTGTTGTTCTTCGACCGCGACGGAAACGCGCAGGCTGGCCGGATGCTTCCGGGCCAACCGATCAACCGTGCAATCCACAAGAGCACGGCCAAGTTCTCGATCCCGTACGTGAAGGCGTTTGGCTTCTGGGAAATCATGCACGATGAGACCGCCCGGAACCGCATGCCTTCGCAACTCAAGAGCATCGTGATTCCGCGCAGGATGAAGATGCAGATCGACTTGGCGAAGCAGCTTGAGGAAGACGGGTTCGGTTCGCCGGACAGTGCAGCCGACCGCGTGAAGCCCTTCGGCCTCAAGTA
>Ga0307379_10011190_pt1 | contig 11801 bp, 10 predicted proteins | sample UN2MG_FD_202237 | JGI IMG/M metagenome (GOLD analysis project Ga0307379, IMG submission 202237) | Soil microbial communities from Risofladan, Vaasa, Finland - UN-2 | ecosystem: Environmental > Terrestrial > Soil > Coastal area > Acid sulfate soil | place: Finland: Risofladan, Vaasa | collected... | reverse complement strand
CATCAGGAGTTGAACCGATAGAAGAAACCGCCGGATACGGTGAGTACGTCCGGTGGTGTGGGAGGACGGGGGCCGTGAGGCCCCCTCCTACCCGATTGCGTTAACGATCGTTAATCGTTCTCTTCCGGAGGTCGCACCGGCTTGACCGGATTGGTGAGCCTTCCAATCCCCTCGACGTGGATGGTGATGGTGTCGCCCGGCTTCATGGGCCCCACGCCGGGAGGAGTGCCGGTGGCGATCACGTCGCCGGGCAGCAGCGTCATCACCCGCGAGACCTCCTCCACGATATGCGGCACGTCGAACACGAGCTCCTGGGTGGACGAGTCCTGCACCACCTTGCCGTTGAGCACGGCCTGGACCTTGCGGTTCGCGGTGTCCAGCTCGGTCTCGATGCAGGGGCCGATGGGGCAGAAGGTGTCGAAGCTCTTGGCCCGCGTCCACTGCCCGTCTTTGGCCTGAAGGTCGCGCGCCGTAACGTCGTTCACGCAGGTGTACCCCAGAATCACGTCATGCGCTTCCGCCGCCTTCACGTCCCTGCATCTCTTGCCGATCACTATCCCCAGCTCGGCCTCGTAATCCACCCGCTTCGTGATGTCGCCGGCGGGATAGAGGATCGGGTCGTTCGGCCCGATCACCGACGTGGACGGCTTTAAAAACAGGATCGGCTCCTCCGGGATCTTCATCCCCATCTCCCGGGCATGGTCCCGGTAATTCAAGCCCAGCGCCACCACCTTGGACGGAGACACCGGCGCCATCAGCCCGGCCTCCCATAGCTTCACCTTCTTCTCCGTCTTCCGCCACTCCCCGAAAACGTCCCCCTCGATCAGCCGGAGCTCCACGTCCTCCAGAACGCCGTAGTGCTCCTTGCCTTTCAGCATGAACCGGAACAGCTTCAATTCATTCTCCCCGCACTACGCCCTTCGCTCTACGCTCTCCTCTTTCTTTCACGCCATCATCTCCTTCATCGCCTCCCCGATCCCGGCCGGGCTTTTCGCCACGTTCACGCCCGATGCCTTGAGCGCCGCAATCTTGTCTTTGGCCGTGCCCTTGCCGCCCATGATGATGGCGCCCGCGTGGCCCATCCGGCGGCCGGGAGGAGCGGTCGCGCCCGCGATGAACGCCGCCACCGGCTTCTGGAAATGCCCCTTGACGTATTCCGCCGCCTCCTCTTCCGCCGCGCCCCCGATCTCGCCCACCATCACCACGCCCTCGGTCTGCTTGTCCTTGTTGAACAGCTCGAGCACGTCAATGAAGCTCATGCCCACCACCGGGTCGCCGCCGATGCCAACGCACGTGCTCTGCCCGAGACCCTGCGCCGTGAGCTGCGACACCACCTCGTAAGTGAGCGTACCCGACCGCGACACCACCCCGATCTTGCCCGGCTGGTGGATCGCCGCCGGCATGATCCCCACCTTGGCCTTGCCCGGAGAGATCACCCCCGGGCAGTTCGGACCGATCAAATGGATGCCCTCCCGCCGAATAAAATGATACACCGGGATCATGTCCCGCGCCGGAATGCCCTCGCTGATGCAGACGATCACCTTGCAGCCCGCCGCCGCGCTTTCCGCGATCGCGTCCGCCGCGAACCGCGCCGGCACGAAGATCAGCGAGCAGTTCGCCTGGGCCTTAGCCACCGCCTCTTGCACCGAGTCGAACACCGGGACCCCCAGCGCCTGCTGTCCGCCCTTGCCCGGGGTCACACCCGCCACCACGTGCGTCCCGTAGCCCATGCACTGCTCCGCGTGGAACTGGCCCTCCTTGCCCGTGATCCCCTGCACCACCACCCGCGTCTTCTTGTCCACCAGAATACTCATGATTTTCCTCCTCAACGGGGAACAGAAAATAGAAGCAAGAATCAAGAATCCAGAATAAAGATTAAGAACGGGGCCGCCCCGGCGTTTCTTCATTATGTATTCTTACTTCTTGCTTCTGAATTCTGTATTCTCTCTCCCTTCCCCTTCACTTCACCGGAATGTTATGGCACGCCGCGATGTGCGCGCCCGCATGCTCGATCAGCGGCGGATACTCACTTAAGCAGATCTCCGTGCGGTACGGGCAGCGCGGATGGAAGTGGCAGCCCGCCGGAGGGTTGACCGGGCTCGGAACGTCGCCCTGCAAAATGATGCGCTCCTTCTTGCCGCCCGGCTCCGGCGCCGGCACCGCCGAGAGCAGCGCGATGGTATAAGGATGGAGCGGCTGAGCGTACAGCTCCTTGGCGTCCGCCATCTCCACGATCCGGCCCAGGTACATCACCGCGACCCGGTCCGAGATGTGCCTGACCACCCGGAGGTCGTGCGAGATGAAAAGGTAGGTGAGGTTGCGGCGCTCCTGCAGATCCATGAGCAGGTTTAAAATCTGCGCCTGGATCGAGACGTCGAGCGCGGACACCGGCTCGTCGCACACGATGAATCCCGGCTCCACCGCCAGCGCCCTGGCCACCCCGATCCGCTGCCGCTGCCCGCCCGAGAACTCGTGCGGATACCGCGTGTAGGCCTCGGGATGAAGCCCCACTTCCTTCAAGAGCGCCATCACCCGGTCGCGCCGCTCGCTCCGCGCCCCGATCTTGTGGATCGCCAGCGCCTCCCCCACGATCGAGCCCACCGTCATCCGCGGGTTGAGCGACGAGTACGGGTCCTGGAAGATGATCTGCATCTGCTTGCGCAGCGCCCGCAGCGGCTCGCCCGTCTCCGTGGTGATCTCGCGGCCGCGGAACATGATCCGGCCCCCGCTCGCGTCAATCAGCCGTAAGAGCGTCCGGCCCAGCGTGGACTTCCCGCACCCCGACTCGCCCACCAGGCCCAGCGTCTCGCCCGCGCTGACCTTGAGCGCAACCCCGTCCACCGCCCGGACGTACTGCGACGGACGCCCCAGAAATCCCGCCCGCACCGGGAAATATTTCTTGAGATTGCTCGCCTCTAATATCGTCTCCGCCATGGTCTCCTCTTATTACCCTTAAGCCGACAGGCTGTCAAATCATCGCATCCATCATCATCCGCTTGATCTATCTGGAAACATGTCCATAATTTTAAGCACCGGGACGTGCGCGGCAAGACGCGCGACGTGAAGAAGAAAGGAGTTCACGGTGAGCAATAACGAGCAAGATTGCGGGAGCTGCCCGAGCACGAGCTGCGCCGCCAAGAAGCAGGAACACGGCGAATCGCAAGAGGACTTCGAGGACCGCCGGCGCTTGAACCGGAAGCTCTGCCGCATCAAGCACAAGCTGATCGTGCTCTCCGGCAAGGGCGGCGTGGGCAAGACCACCGTGGCCGCCAACCTCGCCCTCTCGCTCGCCGACAGGGGCAGGGCCACCGGGCTCATGGACGTGGACATCCACGGCCCCTCCATCCCCCGCATCATGGGCATCGAGGGCAAGCCGGTCGAGGTCCTGGACAAGATGCTCCTGCCCATCCCCGCCGCGCCCGGGCTCAAGGTCATGTCCATCGGCGTGCTGTTGCAGGGCAAGGACGAGGCCGTGATCTGGCGCGGCCCGCTCAAGATGGGCGTGATCCGCCAGTTTCTCCGCGACGTGGACTGGGGAGACCTTGACTACCTCGTCATTGACTCGCCGCCCGGGACCGGCGACGAGCCCCTGTCCGTGGTCCAGCTCATCCCCGACCTCGACGGCGCCGTCATCGTCACCACCCCGCAGGACATCTCCGTCATTGACGTCCGCCGCTCCATCCAGTTCTGCCGCACCGTCAACATCCCCGTGCTCGGCGTCATCGAGAACATGAGCGGCTTCGTCTGCCCCCACTGCGGAAAAACCACCGACGTCTTCAAGTCCGGCGGCGGCGAAAAAATGGCCCGCGACATGAACGTCCCTTTCCTCGGCCGCATCCCGCTCGACCCCAAAATCACCGAGGCCTCCGACCAGGGCAAGCCCTACCTCAAGTCCTTTAAAGACTCCGAGTCCGCAAAGGCCTTTGCCAGGGCCATTGACGCGCTGATCGAGAAGGTGGAAAAAAAGAAAAGTTAGCGGCGGCTCAAAAATAGGGACAGCGCGCCGCTCATTCGAGTATTATATTGCACGCAAAGGCGCAAAGCTCGCAAAGAAAGAACCAACTCATTCCGATCTTTGCGCTCTTTGCGCCTTTGCGTGAAATAGACTCTTTTTTCTGATCGCCTCAACCAATCTCCGGCGGATAAATCCTCCGCCCCGGCACCGGCGGCGCCGCCGTGTAAACCTCGTTCACCTTGATCACGCCGAATGCTTTTTTTTCACGCTGGACCTCGCCGCCGAAAATGCCCTTGACCTGGTACGCCACCGGCTCCAGCGTGAACACCGACGCCGCCACCCGCGCCCCCTCGACGAGCCGGTTCAGCGGGTGCGCCATGTCGCGCGGCAGCGGGAAGAGCAGCGTGCCCGCGTCCGGCGCGGTGAGTCCCATCATCGGGAACGCCAGCGGGTCGCCCTGCTCGTCAACCATGGCGATGAACTTCGCGGCCAGCGGCCGGCCCCATTTCTCCACCACCTGTACCGGCATGGGCCCGCCGTTCTCGGCCGGCCCCGCCTTGCCGGCGAGCCGCGCCGCGAGCGACTTGAGCATCGGACCCGCGATCCCGCCGCCCGGGAACGACATCACCTCCCGCACCTTCACCACCCCGATCATGTTCGCGCCGGTGTAAGCGTTGTAGCGGTACAACGCCTCGTTCTCGAACTGCTCGATCAGCGGCCCCTGCGTTTGCCATTCCATGAACTCGCCCTTCGCGAGGTACGCCCGGCCCCACGGCCCCGTGCACGCGAACGTGATCTTCCGGTTGGCCTCGAAGTTCCTGGCCGTCTTCCACACCATGAAGCGCACGAACGCGATGGTCTCGGGGTCCACGCTCCGCGCCGACAACAGCGGCACCACGTTGGGCACGCCCGCCTGGTCCACCGTCGCCGCGAACTTGAGGTAGTGGATGCCGCGGAACGCGCTCGCGGCCCGGCCCTTAAGAGTCGCCATCTTCCCCTCCCAGCCGGAAGGCCTCGCGCGCGATGATCTCGTCCTGAAGCTCTTTGCCCAGCGTCGTGAAGTAGGCGTTGTACCCGGTCACCCGCACCAAAAGGTTCGAGTACTGGTCCGGCTCATGCTGCGCTTTCCGGAGCGTGGCCGGATCAATCATGTTAATCTGCAACGCGCTGCCGCCCTCGACCCCGTACGCCCGCAGAAAGGCCTTCAGGTTCGCGCGGCCCTTGTCCGTGCGCCCGAGCGACGGGCTGAAAGAGATGGTGTGCGAGCCGCCGTTGGGCACCACCTCGAAGTCCGTGGCGTTCACCGACCGCGCCATGGCCACCGGACCCTTCCGGTCCACGCCCGTGACCGGGCAGATGCCGTTCGACAGGTACGTGCCGCGCTTGCGGCCGTCCGGGGTCGCCGCCGTGGAGGTCGCGTACATGACCCAGTAGTTCCATGACAGATACCCGGACCGGAACCGCCGGCCGGTCACCGCCGATTTCCGTCCGAATACGTGGTTCGAGAAAAAGCGGTTCATCTCCCGGGCCAGTTGGTCGGCCTCGGGGTCGTCGTTGCCGTACTTGGGCGCGCGGTGCACCAGCATCTGCCGCATCTCCTCGTAACCCGCGAAGTTCTTCTTGATGGCCTTGACGAGGTCCGCCATCTTGATCCGGCCCTCGTCGAACACCAGCTTCTTCACGGCCGCCAGCGAGTCAGCCGCCGTCGCGAACGCCACCCCCTCGACCGTGATGAACTTATGCGTGGCCCCGCCCGCGCACACGTCCTTGCCGCTCTCGGCGCAGCCGCCCACCAGCGCCGACAAGTACGGCGTCGGCTCGAGCTCCGCCCGGAGCGCGTCCGCATCCTCCGCCGCGTCCATGATGTAATCGCTGAGCGCGCCTAGCTGCGTGAAAAACGCGTCCTTGAATTGCTGGAAGTTCTTGAAGCCGCCGGGGTCGCCCGTGCGCGGGCCCAGGCGCTTGGGCATTCTCATGTCGCGGCCGTTCCCCAGCGTCAGCTCCACGGCCTTGGCGAAATTCAGGTTCACGTCCACCGTGCCCGACCGATCGTTCCCTTGCGCCGTGTTCTCCAGGCACCCCACCGGAGCGTAGTCCCATAGCGTGTCCTCCGGAAGGCCCGCCCACTTGAGCGCCTTCATCGAGGTCTCGTCAAAGTTCAGCAGGAACGGCGAGCCCTGCGCCTTGGCCACCATGTCCACCACCCGGTCCAGCACCGGCTCGCCCGCGTTCTTGTGCAGCCGCACGTTCGGCTTCGGCTCCAGTAAATTCATGTCCTCGATCACGTCCAGCATCAGGAGCGTCAGGTCGTTCGACAGGTCCTCGCCGTTCGGCCCGCAACCGCCCAACGTGATGAGCTGCCCGAACCCGGAGTTGATCCCCTGGTTCGTGCCCACCCGACCCATGAAATCATAGGCGTAGTTGTGCTTGATGAACCAGCACTGCAAAAGCTCGCGCGCCGACTCCCGCGTAATGCGCCCCGTCTTGAGGTCGTCCCGGTAATACGGAAATAAATACTGGTCCACCCGCCCCGGCGACAGACCCGGACCAGGATACGACTCCTGCGCCATCACCAGCATGTGCGTGAACCACAGCGACTGCAGCGCCTCCTGGAACGTCGCGGCCGGCTCCCACGGGACCTTGCGGCAGATCCGCGCGATCTCCATGAGCTCCGCCTTGCGCCCCGCGTCCTTCTCCTCTTCCGCCTTTTTCGCCGCGAGCTCCGCATAACGCGCCGCGAACTTAGGCACGGCCTCCGCGCAGATGATGAGCGCGTCCAGGTAATCCTGGTGCGCCGCCGCCGCGCCCTGTTGCAGCCCCCGGAACCGCTCGGCCAGGCCCTTGAACCCGTGACGGATCACCGCCGGATAGTCGGGGACCAGGTGGCCCGGAACCGCCCCGCAGTTCCCGATCCCGGAAACGATCAGCCACAGGTTCCGGCGGAACCACTTCTTCTCTCGCCTGCGCCACTCCTTCGCTTCCTTGCGGTTCAGCGTCTTGGACAGCGCCGTGTTGAACTGCCCGCCCACGATCAGCTCGCCCTCCAGGATCGCGACCGGCAGGTATTTCGAGATGACCTCCGCGAAAAACGCCGCCCGCCGCTGGGCCAGGCTCTTCTTCCAGAAACCCTCCGGCAGCGCCACCCGCATTGCCGACGCCATCAGCGTGTCCTGGAACGACTTGCTGAAAATGTAGGCCTCCGGCGCCACCCCCCAGTGGTACGACGAAAACAGGATGTCGTCCGGCTCGCCCGTCGAGAACCCGATCACCTCGTTCTTGAACGGCCGCTCCCGAAACGAAAAATACTCGTCCCGCAGCTTCTTCACCCGCGGCGACAGCGTCTCCGCCGGCCGCCACAACTCGACCCGGTTATCGCAAGCGTCTGCCATTACCATCTTCATCTCCTCCCGATCACGTTGCAGTAAGTCTCATATCATTAGTCTAGCCGCGCCGGACCCATGCGGCAAGGAAAATAATTTTGCCGCCTCTCCATGAGCTGGTTCATTGGTCTTGATGAGCCCGTTTTAACGGGCTTTCTTCAGGGTTCAGGCCAGTCCTTTAGGGCTGGTACAACGTGACCGACACCGTTCTACCCGAGCCCGTTTTAACGGGCTTCTCGCATCCCGGCTTCAGCCATCGCCGGCCGCCTCCACCGCCTCGATCCGCTCTAACCTATCATGCACCTTGCCCCCGCCATGGTGCTCCTTCTGGTGCTCGATGTACTCCTTGACGAACTGCAAATTATTTTTTCCGAACGACACCACGCCGTAACCCGCCTGCCATTGCAGCGCCTTATCCTGGACATGATGGTTGACGTGATGCGCGCTCGCGCCTTTTAATTCACCGATCCAGTCAGAAATGAGCAGCGTCGGCGGGACCGAGACACAAAGATGGACGTGATCGGCCGTGCCCCCGATGGTGAAAAAATATACCCCGGGAGTCTCGATGCACCGGTTCTTGATGAATTTGAATAATTCGTTTTCAATGGCGCCGTCAATCATCGGCATGTTGTCTTTCGTGCGCCAGGTGATGTGAAGATATATCTCCGAGTAAACGTTCCGTGGCATCATGGCCTCCGTGGATAAATCCATTATTCCGAGAAGCCCGTTAAAACGGGCTCCGCGACGTTGCCCCCATCCGCGATACCAGCCCTAAAGGACTGGCCTGCACCTTGAAGAAAGCCCGTTAAAACGGGCTGGCCGTCTTCGGGCGCATCCTCGATACCAGCGCTGAAGCGCTGGCCTGCACCTTGAAGAAAGGCCGTTGAAACGGCCTCGCCATCATCAACTCTTCGGCCGGAGCCATGCTCCTTTCCCCGCTTCCTTCCACCGCTCGCCGAAGAGCTGCGGCACGAACCACAGTGGAGAGGTGAGGAACCACGCCAGGCTTGCGAGGTTGAAGATGAGCTTGTAGGAATCGAACGAGATGGCGCCGGTGAATGTGGCGATGGCCGCGCCAAGGCCGGCGAGCAGCGAGAGGATGGCCAGCACGCTCGCGACATTGATGATGGTGACTCGTCCGTTCATGACACGCCTCCCGCGGCCGCGGCCACAACTGCCGGCCGCAACCGGTCCTCCACAAACGCCAGTCCCAGGTAGAGCCCGAGCGCGATGAAATAACCCGGCAGCCACCGGTAGAAAAGATGGATCGGCATGAAGTAGCACGCCGCGAGGGTAATCGCCCAGCTCCCGAGCAGCGCATAGCTCATGAACCATCCGCGCTGCTCCGCGCGGTACTGTCTGATCCCGAGCCGCGGAATGAGCCAGAACTCCGCGAACACCGCCGCGCCCACCGGCATCAGGATGAGCCCGTAGATCGCCACGAAGTCCAAAAGCCGCATGAAAAAGAACGGGAAGCACGACAGGATGGTGGTCACCACCCCCGCCGTGAGCGTCACCGCCCAGCGCGGCCAGTTCGGCGTCACCGTTTGCAGCGCGAGCCCGGACCGGTACATGGTCGGGTTGGCCGTGGTCCAGCCGGCCACCACCACCGCCACCGCGCCAGCAAGCCCCGCCGCGTTCACCGCCATCTGGCCGGGGCTCATCTTGAGCCCGATGGCCGCGACCATGATCCCGGACGCGAGCCACGCCATGAAGTGGCCCGGGAACATCCCGAACGCCGAGTACAGCCCGTAGCGCCAGCTCTTCGCGTACCGGAACACCGCCATGTCCGACAGGTCCACGTGCATGGCCAGGTTGCAGAACCAGGCGAAAAAGCAGATGTGCCAGAACCCCAGCTTCTCCTGGCCCGCCACCGCCACCCCGTTCCAGATCTTGGTCCGCGCCAGCTCCCACAGCTCGCCCGCCGTATGGAACTCGCCGACCTGAGGCAGCACCGCCACCGCTCCCGCGAAAAATACCAGCAGCATCCACGGCGAGCACACGCTCGAAAACTCCGTGAGCTTATCGAACCCCAGCACCGCCACCACCGTCACCACCGAACCCACCACCAGCGTGATCGCCACCCACCCCACGCCCGTCGGCAGCTTCGCGGAAAGCGCCGGAGTGTCAACCCCGAACGCCAGGCCCACCGCCGTCGCCGCCACCGAGATCATCGCCCCCGCCAGGATGCAATATAAAAACGCGTTCGCGATGTTGTAGATGAACGTCACCCCCGGGCCCCCGATCTTCCGCAGATACCAGTACAGCGTGAGACGCACCTTGACCCCGATCGGAGCGCAAATCAACGTCCACGACAGCACCGCCAGCGCGTTCCCCAACAGCAGCCCCCAGATCAGGTCCGAGGCCGACACCCCGTGCAGAACGAACATCGCCCCGATCACGAACTCCGTGCCCGCCACGTGCTCGCCCGCGAACAGAGCCGCGAACCGCGGACCCGACTGCAGCTTGTCCGGTGTCACCGGCTCACGGTCGAACTCGTACAGCGCGTCCAGCCGCTCCGTGATCCCATGAAGACCGCCCTTCTCACTCATGTCCGCCTCCTTTGACCGTCGTTCCCGCAATCATACAAAACAACGCCCGCCGCTTACAAGCGTTCCTCCACTTTTTGCCAGCCCCAAAACTTGCGCCTCCCGGCAATTGTGGCGATAATAGAAGGGCCGCTCGCGGAATGCGGTTGCGGCCGGCCCTTAAAACTATTTTCCCTGAGTATGGGGAGAGGAAGGACGATCATGAAAAGGCTTATAGTCCTAGCGGCGCTGGTGGCGCTGGCGGGCGCGTTCGGAGTCAATTGCCAGACTTCATCCGGCGGCGGCGGTGGCGGACTGTTCAGCATGGGAGACACCGAGACCTCGTTCCCGGTCTGGGACATGGTCTTCATGGTCACCGGCGCCACCTGTCCCAAGAGCTTCGCCGGCAGCGGCGCCGAGCTGTCCCTGCCCGGCCAGGAAGTGCCCATGACCGGCGGCATCTTCCCCGGCGTCAAGGTCGTCAACTCCGGCTACGAGTATGACGCCGACGTCCCCGAAGTCTCCATCCTCGCCTATTACCTCACTGCTCCCGTCAACCCCGGCGACACCATCGTCGTCCACTTCACCTATCAGGCCGAGGCCGACGGCGAGCACGGCGATTATTTCCTCGTCCGCATCATTGACGGCGACCGGTTCCGCGTGCCCGTCCAGGACCGCGGGCTGGCCATGGCCCAGGGCGTCCCCAAAATCGTGAACTACTCCTCCGTCGCCCAGGGCAGCAGCTTCGCCGTTCAATTCATCGTGGGACTCAGCGATCCCACCGATGCCCTCTACCTCGACGACGTCAAAGTGCGCGTCGCCGGCGTGGAAGTGATCGCCGACAACTTCGAGGCCGGGACCTACGAAGGCCTGGCGGCGCTCGGCCCCGCGATGTTCCGCCTCGACCTCCGCCCCACCCATCCCGCTCCCGGCAGCTCCTTCGGCCCCCAGGCCGGCGTCGTCCTGGAAGGAACGCAGTCGCTGGGCATCACCGGCGGACGCTACTTCCAGCTCTACGGACAGGGCGCAACCATGAACGGAATCTCCGCCCTCGTCCTCACCTACGCCGACCCCAGCCTGCCCCCCTTCTTCGGCCAGTCCCAGGCCGCGTTCCTGGGCGGCATTTACCTGGGAGATTACTTGGCCTATGACAACGCCGTGGCCACCACCTGCTCCGAGCAGGGACAGCTCCTGATCGCGCCCAACAACTCCGGTAACGCCGACATCTCCGGAGTATGGTACTTGACCCTCGACGCCTCCTGCGACGACGGCGACAGCGTCCACGTCGCCATCGGAAATCCCCTCCCGCCCCACGCCGCCGGCGACCCGGTCTCCGTGGCCAACGCCTTCGGCACGTTCGTGGGCTATGGTTTCTCCATCAATGGAGACCCCATCACCAACATCTTCGGCCTCACCCTCGGCAACGCCGGCGTCATAAGCATGTCATATGGACCGGCCTCCGCCCAGCTCGTCGGCGGCTACGACAAATCCAGCGGCGTCTTCGCCGGACAGATCCTGGGCGCCATCCCCAAAGGCGGCGGCCTCGGAGTCTGCGCCGTCACCTCGGGCACGTTCCTCGCACTGATTGACTCAACCGTATACGTCCCGCCTCCGCTCTGACCGCGGCGGGGTCAAGTTCGCACAGAGACACGGAGTACACGGAAAATTAATATAGGAACCCCTCGGCTCTCTCTGTACTACTAACGTCCAAGATGCATAAATTTCTTTGCACTTTTCGTGAAATCATGCGCAACCGGATGAAAGAATGAATGAACAAGGATATACAGGATATTCAGGATAAGAAAATCTTATCCTTGACATCCTGAATATCCTTGTTAATAAACTCTTTGGTTGCGGCCTTGAGCCGCGTTGTGATCTCCGTGCCTCGGTGTGAAATCAATACGCCGGCGGTCCCGTTCATCGCCGAAGAAAAAGAAC
>Ga0307379_10011189_pt1 | contig 11802 bp, 12 predicted proteins | sample UN2MG_FD_202237 | JGI IMG/M metagenome (GOLD analysis project Ga0307379, IMG submission 202237) | Soil microbial communities from Risofladan, Vaasa, Finland - UN-2 | ecosystem: Environmental > Terrestrial > Soil > Coastal area > Acid sulfate soil | place: Finland: Risofladan, Vaasa | collected... | reverse complement strand
GATATTCGTAGATGACTATGGTATATACAACAGTGCCGCCACTATCAAAAACAACATAATATCAGGTGCTGAATATGGCATATATCAACCAACTGGACTTATATCTAACAACACGATTGTAAATTGTGACACGGGTATAGATAACAGCGGTAATTCCGTTGTAGTAAAAAATAACGTCATCGCCTTTGCCACAAATGGTCTCACGGGATATTTTCAAAATTCATTTAATTGTTTTTGGGGTAATACAGACAATTTTGATGCTGACTGTGCTGCCGGTACTGGCGACATTTTAACTAATCCGCTTTTTGCGGACGCAGGTAACGATGACTATCACTTGAAGTCTGAAGCAGGCCGATGGGATTCCTCAACTGAGACTTGGGTAATCGATGCTGAAACCAGTCACTGCATTGACGCTGGTGACTCCTTAGATGATATAGGAGTTGAACCTAACCCTAATGGTGGTAGAATCAATATGGGTGCTTATGGTGGAACAGCAGAGGCAAGCAAATCGCCTTCTGGCATAGTTGAACCCGTTTGCGTTAATCCGCCTTCAATGGATACAAATGGGGATTGTAAAATTGATTTTATAGACTTTGCCGAGTTTGCTTCTCAGTGGATGGACTGCAACCTTGACCCGCAAAGCGCATGTTGGGACTAACGCTTTACGCTGCTCCGCCTCGGTGCGGTGAAATTGAGAAAAAAATGCCAAGTCTTCGTTTCTCTTTTTTTGGCTAAAAGTTTCTCAAAACCCCGCCCTTTTTTATGGACTCCAAAAAAATTAGCCCTACCACCCCATTGCTTGTCGATAAGAATTGTCCACATTTTTTAAAAATACCAGAAAAATTTCGCATGACCCCCTTTTGATTTGCTCATACTCGCACTCCACCCCCCTCTATTCTGAAAAACGACTTATTTGTCGGTCTCTATTATGACCTGCGCGACGGGTGGGGGCTTGGGGGTTATGCCTTTTTTTATGCCCCCCCTTGGCTTCAAACAGCGCTTATGGCATTATATATGCGGTCTTTGGCTTTGCTTTCCGGCAGGTTTGCCCCAGCTTTCCTGCAGGATTCGGCTGGCTTTTTTGGTTCAATTTAAGGCTTTGACAGGCGTTTTGGCATTGCTTTACTGCCTGTTTTTAGTAGCTTTACTGCGGGTTTCCTGCGGTTTTCCTGCTGTTTTCCTGTGCTTTGGCCCGGCTTTGTCATTGCTTTTGCTGTGCTTATGCGCTGACAGCGTAGTTATAGCCCGGCCTTTGTCATTGCTTGTCGTGGGTTTGCTGTATTTTTTGTCGTGGGTTTGCTGGTATGTTCAGCCGTTCAGCTTGAGCCGGGACGATGCCAGCAGCAGACTTGCCGGATATAAGACAGATACAGTTTGTCGTTTCGGCTTGGCGCTGGTTTTGCCAAACGTGATAATACGGCTCGATATATTGGCGTTCGTTCAAACCTGATAATTTTTTACAGCTTGCCTGAATATAACAAGGAAAAAATAAATAATTTTTCGCTTGTAACGCCTTATGCTAAAGCCGGTTATAATACCGTTGTCAAAATCTTCTAAAGAAAAGCTTGACAGATTGTCGATGCTATGATAGACTTTTTACTGAAAGTGGCTTGAACGTCAAGCTGCAAAAAAGTGGCCGGGCGATACGCGAATATCCCCGACCGTGACCCTAAACTAATAAGGAGTTTAGAGTAATGCAAACCATACCACAAAACCCCACACAAAGCAAACCCAAACATTCAGTTATCGAAGTATTGGAGTTCTGCAAGGCTCAAAGCCTTCCTGCTCGCGTCGTCGGTCGCTGGGTCTGGATAAAATTTGAATCCAAACCAGCGGCAAGTATCCGGCAAGCGTTAAAAGACTTCGGGTTTCGCTGGTCGAATCGGCGCGAACAATGGTGTCATAACTGCGGACATCCGACAAAACCTGCGCTTAATTATCGACCCTGGGATAAATACCAGACAATCAGCTTAGACGAAGCGCTTGCAATAGCGTAAAGCCCGGAAAGCAAGGTCTGGGCCTGTCTTATGGCAGACCTGGGCCTTGCCTTAGTGAAACCCAAAACTATAACGCTTTCAAAAAGGACAAAACGATGCAAACGCTATACGAAAAATACAGGCCGTCAAGTTTTGACGAAGTTTTAGGACAAAGTATCGCTGTTAAGCGAATCAAAACCTTATTGATGCGCGGCTGGGGTGGTAAAACCTTTTGGATTTCCGGCTCAAGCGGAACGGGCAAAACTACTATTGCCCGGATAATCGCAGCACAAGGCGCGGACGATTTCTACATTCAAGAGTTTGACAGCGCCGACCAGCTATCCGTTGCCGAAATTGACAGTATCGAGCGCGATATGCACTTTTACGCGCCGGGCAAGGGTGGACGGGCATATATTATCAACGAAGCGCACGGCTTACGAAAACCCGTTATCCGACGGCTTTTAGGCTTACTTGAGCGCATACCGGCTCACGTCTGCATTGTCTTTACGACTACCAAACAAGGTGAAGCGCGGCTGTTTGACGACCAGATAGATGCAAACCCGTTGCTATCGCGCTGCGCGAAAATCGAATTGACGAATCAGGGCTTGGCTAATGTTTTCGCTGAACATTGCAGGACGATAGCCGACCGTGAAAACCTGAACGGAAAGCCGCTGCAAAGCTATGTCAAACTGGCTCAAAAGTGTAAAAACAATTGTCGTGAAATGCTTATGGCTATTGAAAGCGGCGATATGCTGGATTGAACCTTTTTAGCTTACTGATTACTTGGAGAAAATCAATATGGTTACTTGCAAAAAACATCCACAGGAAATTATCAAAACCGATGCTACAGGCAAACTGTATTGCCCGAAATGCCGCAGGAACCGGGACCGCAGACTACAAAACGCCATGCTCAGGGACTTATGCGGAACATCGGCAAGGGCCGCGCGGCTCGATATGGGTTTATCAAAATCTTAAAGGGAAATACGGTTTTAACCAGATTGATAACCTTTGTGGTGTGGCTGAACAAACCGAAAAACTCATAAAAACTTTTAGTTGAAAGGACGGTTAAAAACAATGTGCGACTTTTTCCAACCCGCTGACGTGATTGATAGCTACACGCGAAAACAAGCTATTGCCGATGGCGTTCTCGTAGATGTCACGGATACAGCGAAAGAGACCGGGTTCAAATATCCGGTAGCTGTAACACAAAACTTGTGGGATAACTGGATTACACCTAACGAACAAGCAAAGCGATACGGACAGGACAGAGACGGTCGGCTGTGGGACGTTCTTTGGATGTGTTCGCTGGCAAGCCGCAAAAGCAAGGAAACACTTGTAAAGTTTTCGGTGATATTTCAGAACGGGCCAGGCCAAAAGAACCGGCACAATCTTGTCTTATGGGCTATTTGCGGTCCCGGCGATACGTTAGCGCCGGTCATTACTGTTATGCTGCCAGAGGACTATTGAGCATTTTGAAAGCATTGACACGAAAACAAAAATCCGCGTACTGTGCTATGCCTGCAAAGGAGAACGGCTCTTATATCGCGTCCTGATAAGCCGTTTTTTCTGCCTTTGCCAGATATAGACTAAAAACAGGATAAACCCATAGAATAAATATGGATAAAAAAGGCCAGAAAGCGAAGGGCATTTTTCTAATTGTGAATGTCAATTACAAACCTATAATAAAGAGAGATTAAACTATGGCAAAACAAACAAAAAAGCAAGCTGTTGGATATTGCCGGGTTAGTTCAATCGGTCAGCAAAACAACGGAACCGGCCTTGACCGTCAAGAGGACACCGTAAAGTCTTTTGCAAAGCGAAATGGTTACAAGATAATCAAAGTCTATCACGAAGCATTTACCGGCACGGAAAGCGAACGCCCGGCCTTTGACGCTATGCTGGCAGAGGTATTGGACAACGGCTGCAGGACGATAATCGTTGAAAGTCTCGACCGGCTGGCAAGGGACTTGGCCGTTCAAATGCAGATTATCGCCCTGTTGACCAACAAGGGGATTGCCCTGTTAAGCGCTTCGACAGGCCAGAACGTCACCGAATCTATGGAGTCTGACCCTATGATGCGGGCAATGGTTCAGATGCAGGGCACGTTTGCAGAACTTGACAAGCGGCTATTGGTAAGGAAACTGAAAAAAGGCCGTGACGCCTGCCGCAAGCGAACCGGACGCTGCGAGGGCCGAAAACCATACGGGTTTTATCCGAGCGAAGTACCCATCGTTAAATATATCAAGCAACTGCGCCGAAAGCGAAAAGGCGAAACGCGGATGGGCTATCTGACTATCGCAAAGCGGCTAAATGCCGAGGGCGTACCTACGCGATACGGGGCCGCTTGGTCTGATATGCAGGTTCGGGCTATCTTGAGCCGAAAGAAATGAGGTTTATTGTTTTACCCATAATAAGCTTGTCAAACTTAAGTAATTTGAGGCGCTTGATAGTAAAAGTAACCATAGGATTTAATATCCGATTGCCGTAAAAAGGCATAAAATGACATTATAAAACAGCATTTTTAGTCAAGAGGTAAGTTGCATATAGAATAGCTATCGTAACCACTTGGCTTTAAATTTCTCCATTTGTGCCGTAATCGGCCCTGATAATACCCCCGTTCTCCGCTCAAGGGCCTGTAATCTTCTTGCTTTCCTTGTGGGTTTGCCTCTCCACGTCCAGCGTTTGATTTCGCTTTGAAGTCTTTTTATTTGTCTGGAGGTTTCTCCCCATGATTCTATTCTACAACGATTCCGGCTATGGTATGACAGGTTGTTGCAGTGCCGACACCTGAAATATACATCACCCAGCGCAAGATATAATACCGCTACGCGCCTACCACAGTCCGGACACGCAAACCAATACCTTACACCGCCGAAATAACAAGGTGTAGTTACTAAATTGACTTTGTAGTCATAATCGGTTTTATTGCCCTCTCTGCCTGTAACAGAATATATAAGCCTAACATACGGGTCGTCTGTTATGTCAACCGCTATACCTACGAGGGTATTTTTTCCAGTCATGCTACTTGTCCATATTCTTGTTCCTGAGCTATAACCCGATGACAGCATACCATCTTTTCTCAACTTACTTATTTCCAGCCTGCAAGATTCATCTGCCCGAATTTTCCTGTTATAGTAATATCTCACGCTTTCTACCTCCTGAAACCGAAATCATTAAGGATTCGTATACTTTTACGTACATTTTGCCGCCTGTTTTAGTACCGCTTAACACTTATATTACCCCATATTTTATCTTACATTATCATACATTTTGAAAGCCTACATTTTGGCCTTCAGTTTTACCATTCCTCACCATGTTAAGCCCCGAAAACCTTAGCATTTCTTAGTATCTTTGATGGCTCGAAAGTTAAGTTAAGTTTAGTTAAGTCATACTCTTACATTTCCGTACATTTCCATAAGTTCTGCCATGCTTTTATGTATCAATTGTCAGGTTTTATCAGGTTCTAAAAGTTAACATATGCTAAAATCATTGCCTTTTTAAGTGGCGACAATTCCCTTGCTAATAATATCCTCTCCGCTGCCAGAACTGCCTTCTTTTCCTGCGTCTTTCAGCCCACCCATAAACCCAATAAGGACATCGTCTAACATACACACCTTTTTCCCTGCACCATCGTTGTAAAGTCCGACGTGGTATCTGTAAAATCCTTGCTGTAGCTCTTATTCCATATTGGTCTATAAGTTCAAAGGCATAGTGTTTTTGTGATTCTGTATATTGACCATTGTTACCCATACATTTAAATTCAATTCGCTTATCGTCATTGAAATATTCTGCGAGTAACCTTAAGTAAGCTCTTGGAATGTGAGCCATTTAATCATTCCTTACTTTCATTGTGCGCTTTAAGCAATGCCTTAATTGCCGCTTTGATATGCTCTGGCAGTTCCGGCCAAACCGCTACGATTTCCGCAAGGTCTGAGGGTAGTTCAACAGGCTCATTTTGCCCTGTTTTTGGATTTTGTTTGTAAGCTGGTTTGTAAGCGCTGGATTCGACTTGTTGTAAGTCTTTGTTTCCTTTGTGGTTATCGTTTTTACTCAACGGATTTCTAATCCGTAGGTCGCAGGTTCGAATCCTGCCGGGCGTGGTCAAAATGGCGTTTCTGATAGCGACAGAGGGGTTGGCTATCCATTAGGGACCGTGATAATACGTGATTGTCCGTACTTCGGCGCCAAGCAGGGCGCCAAGTCGTTAGCCGTATTTACGATTTGATCCGAGCCGATTTGAAAAGTCTGGCAGACTTTCGATGGCCTGTGATTCCTGCCCTCGGGGGAATGTGTGTATATCTGGACATGGTCAGATTTATGTCGCTATGTCTCATGATAGATTGAGCAATTTTGGGGTGCACTCCGCTTGCAGCTAAAAGACTTCCGGTCGTATGCCTAAGGCTGTGAAAGTCTATCTTGGGCTGTCCATCGTCCTCATAATTGATCCCGGCGGCTTTACAATCAGCCCTGAGCATATCCGCCATGTTATACTTACTTGGCAGATTAAAAACTTTCACGCTCGGCGTTTTGCCTCTGAAAAATTCTCTCATGGCGGTTGTAGTATCTTTTCGTAATGGCAAAACATCCTCACGCCTTCGCTTGCAGCATCCAGCTGCAAAACTGCTTTATCGCCTGTAGATAATAGTTTGAGGTCTTTTGTGATATTTCCCTGCTTTCTCTTATTGACCTTTGAATATTAAATGGAACGTTACTGTACAAACAAAGTAAAGATGTGATTCCCGCGAAAGGGTCTGTTGCCAAACTCAGGCCATGTCGATATAGTTATGGGTAAAGGATTTAGCAGGAGACAAATATGCAGGGAAGCAAACATTGTGAGGGCAGATTATTTTATCAGGTATCGCTGGAATCGCTGGTTCCGCAGGATCATATGCTTCGTCGTCTGGCCAGAGTGGTTGAACTTGGATGGGTACGGACTGCCACAGCGGAGCATTATTCCAATACCGGCAAGCCCTCGATCGATCCGGTTGTGATAGCAAAGATGATGATAGTTGGTTTTTTATACAACATAAATTCTGAACGTCAGCTTATGCGTGAGATACAGGTGAATCTGGCATATCGATGGTATCTGAGCTATGACCTCGACGAGGACATTCCCAATCATAGTGTTTTGAGCAAAGCAAGACGGCGGCTGGGCCAGCACTTTTTTGAGCAGCTCTTCGGGTCGGTTCTGCAACTTTGCCGTCAATCTGGGCTGATAGACGGCAGCAACGTTCTGATAGATTCGACTTTGGGCAAGGGCAACGCTTCTGTTGAAAGTGTTACGGCACTAAAGTTTTCGACGTCGCAGTATTTTCAGCTGCTCGATGCAAATTACCTGTTACCAGACGATGAGGGTGAGATTTCAATAAACAGACATGAACTCGGCAGTAACCGGACTCGTGAAAATCGATGCTGAGATCATAAACATTCAACAAACGATGACGATGCAAACCGGGACCCAAAAGGCAAAACGGCTGTTCTGGGCGATAAGACGAATGGATGTGCCGATTCACACAAGGGCGTAATAACTGCTGTTGCAGTAAGTACCGATGACGATGATGACAATTCGGCTGTGCAGGAATTGCTTGATAAACACAGTGACGAACTTGACCAGATGACCCAGCGTGTGGGTGACGATGACGATTATGGATCACAAGATTGACTTGCGTATATTCAGGACAAAAGAATCGAGACTGTTATCAAAAAGCGTTCCGGGGGTAACAAGCACGGCGGTTATGATAAAAGCACTTTATCCAGAGTCTGCTGATAGCAACGGTCTTGAATGTTAAGAAGCTGCTGTTAAGTTCCAGACGAGCAGCGTCATCGGTTGCAGCGTCGGCAGGATGTACTTTTGACATTATTTTGCAGATTTGTGGCCTGTGCCTGGCAATTTTGATATTACGTCCGCCAACCGACTCGAAGAAGAGTCTTGCGAAACAATATTACGGGTTGCCGGAGGTGAAATTTAGAACGGTTCCCAAATGCAACTTTGGCAACAGACCCTTACGCAGGAGTGACAGTTTAGGTGTTGCATTACTTATTAAAACATCAATAATGAAAGGAAACGGCTATGAGAGAAAAAATTCTTGCTGCAACTGCAATTGTTATTGTAATTGGCCTTGTACCAGGGTGTGCGGGCATACATAAAACAGCAGCGGTCAAGTGGACGCACTTATCTACGGTTAACGGTGACCTTCCGCTGGCCAATACGGGCACGCAGCAGACTTCCAGCGCGGTTGGTGACATCGACAGGGACGGTATCAACGATTTTGTTATTTCCGAGCGTACAAAGGCGCCGTCGCTTGTGTGGTACCGGAGGGTGCCGGGCGGCTGGAGAAGGTATATAGTGGATGCCGAGCTTGTGCTCATCGAAGCCGGCTCTGCCTGCTTCGATATAGATTCGGACGGCGACCTGGATATAATCTGCGGAGGTGAATCTCGCAGCAACTGCGTATGGTGGTGGGAGAACCCGTATCCGAAGTATGACCCGGACAGGGCGTGGAAACGCCGGGAGATTAAGAACTTCGGCGCAACCAAGCACCATGACCTGATGTTCGGCGACTTCGACGGCGACGGCAGAAGCGAACTTGTGTTCTGGAACCAGGGCGGAGAAAAACTTTACTTGGCTGAAATACCTGAAAACCCCCGCCAAACCGAACCGTGGGAGTGTGAGGTTATATACAGTTACAGCAGCGACAGCCAGATGCGGCAGAGGGGTACTTACCCGGGCTTTAAGGCGGTCAACGAGCACGAAGGTCTTGCCCAAGCCGACATAGACGGTGACGGCAAGGTGGATATAGTCGGCGGCGGAAGATGGTTCAAACACAACGGCGGCACGGATTACACGGAAAACATCATCGATGGCGGCTATTCTTTTTCGCGCGCAGCCTCAGGGCAACTTATTGGCGGAGGCAGGCCGGAGGTGGTACTGGCGGTAGGTGACGGCTGGGCGCCGCTTGTAATGTATGAATGGAAAGAGAGCGAAAACAAGCACCACAAGGGCACAGGGACATGGGAGCCGAAGATTTTAATCGACAAGGTGGATAACGGGCATTCGCTTGCGATTGTGGATTTTGACGGTGACGGAAATCTCGACATCTGGCTGGCAGAGATGCGGCTGTTCGGCAAGAATCCCGGTGCCAGGAATATGATTCTGCTGGGTGACGGAAAGGGTAACTTCAAAAAAACGCTGATTTCAAAAGGCATAGGGCTTCATCAGTCTGCTATTGCCGACCTTGACGGTGACGGTGATTTGGATATACTGGGCAAGCCTTACGGCTGGCAAACACCGCGGCTGGATATATGGATTAACGAAGGCAGGTAAAAGAATTTCAAAAAACGGTTCGGTAGTTCCGAAATTACAGGGTCTTAACGATGAAAATTATGCACGCCCGTAAAAACAAAAAATATTTGCAGAAACATATCTGTGCGGCGTGCTTTCTTATATTGCTGTCGGCAGGGGCAGTTTTTTCTCAGCCGGGTCCTGGTGACATTTTCAGGGAGTTTACCCTCAAGGGAGAGTTTTTTTCGGAGCTTGACCCCAACTGTACGAGGGATTTTTCGTCAGGCGACCATTCATGGGCGCATAATAAGCCTCGGATGGTGCCTAAGGAGCTTGTTCTGGATTTGGCCGGCGCGGTAAAGGCCGAGATGTGCGTGGAATACTGGGGAGGTCATATCGGGACAAGCGAGCAGAAATTCAGGGTCAACGGCCACGGCTGGATATACCTGCCCCAGCCGAAAAATACCCCGACAACGCCGAACTGTTACTACAGGACCCTTTTGGGCAATGAGGCTGTCCCTGTCCCTCTCGAACACCTAAAGGATGGTAAAAACATCTTCCAATTTACCGCGGGGCCGCAGATTTGCTATAACTTCAACTTCGGTTTTTACTGGATATATTGCTTTACCGTGCGCGTTTATTACGATTCTTCCAAAGCCCATTGTTCCGGGCGCATCACCAGCCCGGCTGACGGCTCGACAATCGGTGACAACCCGCTGATTACAGCAGGCGTCAACGGTTCAATCAGACAGGTTGATTTTATCGGTTTTTACGAGGATTTCGACTGGGAAGGCAACGGTATATACAAGCAATGGCACTGGCATACCCAAAAGGGTGTTATGGCCAGGCACATTGGCAGTGCCGGTAATGCCCCGTACCGGGTTACCTGGGACAGCAGGTGGGTGCCCGACCAGGCCACAGGCATTAAAATAATGGCCCGGATAACCGATGAAAAAGGTGTTGTCAGCACGACCGAGCCGGTTGAGGTTTTCCTGTCGAGAAAGCGTCGCAGTGTAAAGATGTATAAGCCGTACGAAGTGCCGGAGAACTTCGGTGTCCGCGTCGGCAGAAGTCAGTCATGCAGGATAAATGCAGGAGATGACCTTTCAAAGGCCCTGGAAGCGAGAATGGTCTTATCCACGTGGTCGGCGGCGACCGATGACGGGTCGGTTCACAAAATTACGCTTAACGGCAAAACACTGGCGGACAATTTCGGGGTAATGCACAATTACAGTTTCGACTCGCTGCCGGTACCGCTTGAGTATATTCAAAAGGGTGTAAACGAAGTGGGAATCCACTCGGAATTCGAGGGACACAGCCTGGAGATTAACTGGCCGGGCCCGGTGCTCCTGGTGGAGTACAGCCGGCAGTAAGAACAAGGAGTGAAAATGCCGATGTCGGCGCACAAGTCAGCAGTTGGGATTGTTCTTGTAATTGTTTTATTTGGGCGCGCTGGTTTTTGCAGCGGTGCCGGCGGAATGTTTTTCAGAGAATACTGGGGGCAGTACGATGAAAAAATCTCCAACACCAAAGAGAAGCGATGGCGCGTAAACGATGAGGCGGTAAGCCTGCATGAAAGGTTCGGCCGAAGGTCCGAGCCGGCTGCAAACGGCCTTGCGCTTATCGATATTGGCGAAGACCTGTTCGGGCTTGACGGGGCCCAATTATACCTGGAATTATGGGGGGGACATCCGCGCACGGCCAACAAGCGGCTGTATATTAACGGCAGGGGGCCGTATGTTACCGGCGATGACGGGGTACAGGAGGGCAATTGCGCGTATTCGTACCCGACAATTGACCTTGCGCCGGGACATCTTGTAAGAGGAACCAACGCCCTACAGTTTGCCTGCGACCGCGGTCAATCATTCTGGGGCCATTTTATTATCGATAATATGTGCATACGGTGTTACCTCAAGGCCGACCATCCCGATTTGGTCGCCGCGGGGGTGCAGGATTTTACCGCAGAAGTGAAAGTGGATGATTCGGGTTCCGGTCTTAAAGACAGTACCGTTCTGTCGCTTTGCTGTGCAAAAGAATTCGAGCAATCAGTGGTTTCGGTGGATTATTTCGGGCGTTATTTCGGGTATGACGACAACGGCAACCGGCTGGAAAACGACTGGCACGGCTATACACAAAACGGGCAATATAAAAATCATATAGGCAGGGCAACTACTGCGCCATTTCGCGTAAAGTGGGACACGACGATGATACCCGACCAGGATAAACCAATGGCCGTTAAGGCGGTGGTCAGCTTGAAAGAAGGTTTCCAGTATGTTACGCCTGTGCTTGAGGGTTTGAGTTTTCCCGCCGACAGGAACAAAGTGCGTATGTATAAATGCGCCCGGATGCCGGTACCTTTCTGGTCACGCGCCAACAATGCAAAAACAGCCGATATGGAGTTGCCGGGGGACTTAACAGGTGTCGAACAAGCGCGATTGATGGTAAAAATCTGGGACGGGGGCGAAGGAACTGTAAAAGACCATTTTAAGATAAACGGCCATGCGTACCCGATAACGTCCGGCAGACATATTCATGATGTTGTTT